>Ga0272449_1001061_pt1 | contig 29658 bp, 26 predicted proteins | sample YNPCB0241_FD_198679 | JGI IMG/M metagenome (GOLD analysis project Ga0272449, IMG submission 198679) | Hot spring sediment microbial communities from Yellowstone National Park, WY, United States - YNP-CB-024-1 | ecosystem: Environmental > Aquatic > Thermal springs > Hot (42-90C) > Sediment... | reverse complement strand
TTGAATATGGTACCTACGACAATTAAAGAAGCAGGGTTGTCATTAGGTATTAAAAACTGGAAAGTTATTTTTTATATTATTTTAAATACAGCAAAACCAGGTGTTTTAACTGGTGTACTACTTTCATTAGCGAGAGTGTTTGGTGAAACAGCACCTTTATTGTTCACATCTTTTGGGAATAGATTTTGGCACAGGAGTTTGTTAGATCCTGCTGCAGCATTGCCTTTACAAATATTTGTTTATGCTATATCACCTTATGATGATTGGAATAGACAAGCATGGGCAGGTGCTTTTGTTTTGATTATTATAGTTTATATTTTAATCATTGTTAGTAGGAGGTTAGTTTTAAAATATAAATAACCTATGGAAAAAGTTAAAATAAAAATAGAAAATTTTTCAGCGTGGTATGGAGAACATCAGGTTTTAAAAGATGTATCTTTTGATATATATGAAAATAAAGTTACAGCTATTATTGGTCCATCTGGTTGTGGTAAGTCAACATTAATAAGGTGTATAAACAGGTTACACGAAGTAATACCACAAGCAAAAGTAGCTGGTAAAATCTATATAGATAACAAAAACATCTATGATCCAGATGTTGATCCAATGGAAATAAGAAAAAAAGTTGGTATGGTTTTCCAACAACCAAATCCGTTCCCAACAATGACAATATATGAAAATGTTATAATTGGTCTTAAACTTAATGGTTTTAAAGATAAAAATAAATTAAATGAAATAGCAATCCAAGCATTAAACGAAGCAGGGTTGTATGAAGAAGTAAAAAATAAACTTGATTCTTTTGCTACAAAACTTTCCGGTGGTCAACAACAACGGTTATGTATTGCAAGAGCTTTAGCATTACGGCCAGAAATAATTCTTTTTGATGAACCATGTTCTGCTTTAGACCCAATCTCAACCGCAAAAATTGAAGATACAATTGTTAAATTAAAACAAAACCATACTGTAATAATTGTAACTCATAATCTACAACAAGCAGCAAGAGTTGCTGATTATACAGCATTTTTGTTTTTAGGAGAACTAATTGAATATGGACCTACTAACTCGCTATTTACAGCTCCTAAAATGAAGAAAACAGAGGAATATATTAGAGGTATCTTTGGTTAAAACGACTTTAAGGAGGTTAAAATTTATGCTTCAAGAAAAAATACAAAATTTAAGAACAGAAATTATAGAATTTGCTAATTTAGTAATTGACATGTTAAAAGACTCTTATGTATGTTTAAAAAATAAAGATGAAAAAATTGAAGAGTTAATAATGAGTAATGAAGCACAAAGTAATAATCTCGAGATAGAGATGGAAGAAAATTGTATTTATACTATAGCTCAGTATGAACCTAAAGCAAGTGATTTAAGATTTGTAATAACAGTATTAAAAATGAGTAACGACTTTGAACGTATAGCTGACCATATTGTAAACATCGCACAAAGTGGAAAATTTTTGCTCTCAAATGATAAATATATTTTAGAAAAATTTTGGAATTTATTAGACGAACTTTTTAATAAAACAACTTACATGTTTGAAACAAGTGTTAAATCATTTATAAATAAAGATGTTGGAAAAGCAAAATATGTATGTAAATTGGATCAAGAGGTTGATGAGTTGAAAAAAAATATATACAAGAAATTAGTTGAAGAGATTAAAAATAAACAAGAAAATATTGAAAGTTTATTACATATTGAAAGAATAATAAACAACCTTGAACGTATAGCAGATTTATCTACGAACATATGTGAAGATGTTGTTTTTCTTTATGAGGCAACCATTATAAAACATCATAAGGAAGAAATTTTATAAAAATACCAGCTACGCTTTCTATTCCTCAGGTACAATATTTGCTACAGCTGCAACTTTATCACCTTCTTCAAGTTTTACTAATCTTACACCTTGTGTGTTTCTTGATAATATTGAGATTTCATCAACAGGCAATCTTATACTCATACCTTTCTCTGTCATAATCATAACTTCATAACCAGGATTTGCAACTTTTACACCTACAACTTTTCCGTTGCGTTGTGTGGTTTTTATGTTTATAACACCTTTACCGCCACGACTTTGTAATCTATAGTCATCAACTTTTGTGCGTTTCCCATAACCGTTTTCACATACTGTAAGCAATATATCCTCTTTTTTAACCACTTCCATACTTACAACCTCATCATCTTTTGATTTAAATCTTACACCAACAACACCTTTTCCTGTCCTTCCAATAGGACGAATTGTGTCTTCTTTAAATCTTATTGCAAAACCGTTTTTTGTGCAAATTATTACTTCTGATTTTCCATCAGTGTGTTTGACATCTATTAAAGCGTCGTCTTTATAAAGATTAATTGCTATTATACCAGTTTTTCTTGGATTTGAGAATTCTTCAAGTTTTGTTTTTTTAATAATTCCTTTCTTTGTACACATAATAAGATAAGAGTTATCATCAAATTTGTCAACAGCAACACATGCTGTAATCTTTTCATCCATAGAGGAAAGTTGTATTAAATTTACCGCTGCTTTGCCTTTTGAAACCCTTGAGCCTTCAGGAACTTCAAACACTCTTGACCAATAAACTCTTCCTTTGTTTGTAAACCATAAAAGATAGGAGTGTGTGTTTGTGATTATTAATTGTTCAATGAAATCTTCTTCTTTTACAGTTGCTCCGGTAATACCTTTGCCACCACGATGTTGAGATTTGTAAGTTGAGAGTGGGATTCTTTTGACATAACCCTGATGAGAAATACACACTACAACATCCTCTTCTTTTATTAAATCTTCTATAGTTAACTCCTCTACACGAGCAATAATCTTTGTTCTTCTTTCATCGCCATATTCTTCTTTAAGTTTTTTTACTTCTTCTTTTATAATATTATCAATTTTTTTAGGATCGCGGAGAATAGATCTTAGCAATTCTATTGTTTTTATCAGGTCTAAATATTCCTTTTCAAGTTTTGAACGTTCTAAAGATGTTAGTTGTTGAAGTTTCATCTCAAGTATAGCATGTGCTTGAATCTTAGTAAGTTTAAATTCTTCCATTAAATTAGTTTCAGCTTGTTCTGTATCTTTTGATTCACGAATAATTTTGATGACTTTGTTTAAATTTTCAATAGCAATTCTTAAACCTTCAACGATGTGCGCTCTATGTTCTGCTTTTTTCAATTCAAAAGATGTTCTTTTGTAAATAACATCTCTTCTATGGTCAATATAACACTGAATCATCTCTCGCATAGATAAAACTTGTGGTTTACCGCCAACTAAAACTAACATTATTACCCCAAACGATACTTCCATCTGAGTATGTTTGAATAACTGATTTAATACAATATTAGGGTTGCCATCTCGTTTTACTTCTATGACTATTCTTATTCCATCTCTGTCAGATTCGTCTCTTAAATCAGCGATATCTTGTATCTTTTTTTCTGATGCAAGGTTTGCAATGGTTTCTAAAAGTTCTGATTTATTTACTTGGTAAGGAATTTCTTTTACGATTATCGCATGCCTACCGCCTTTTAATTCTTCAATTTCAGCTTTTGCACGAATACGAAAGGAACCTCTACCTGTAGTAAAATATTCTTTAATTCCTTCTTTTCCTTGAATGATACCACCTGTTGGAAAATCAGGGCCTTTTATGTACTGCATTAAATCCTCTGAAGTAAGCTCCGGATTGTCCAATACAGCAATGATAGCATCACAAACTTCAGAGAGGTTGTGTGTAGGTATATTGGTCGCCATACCTACAGCAATTCCACTTGAGCCATTAACTAAAATGTTTGGGAATTTTGCTGGAAGTACAACAGGTTCTTCTAAAGAACCATCATAGTTTGGTCTAAAATCAACTGTTTCTTTATCTAAATCTTCAAGCATCTCTTCTGCAAGTTTGTTAAGTCGTACTTCCGTATATCTCATCGCAGCTGGTGGATCGCCATCTATTGAACCAAAATTTCCTTGACCATCAACTAATGGATATCTCAAAGAAAAATCTTGTGCCATACGGACCATTGCCTCATACACTGCAGCATCACCATGTGGATGGTATTTTCCTAAGACCTCACCAACTACACGTGCAGATTTTTTATATGGCGAGTTATGTCTGAGCCCCATTTCTTTCATTACATAAAGTATTCTTCTATGTACAGGTTTTAGCCCATCACGAACATCAGGTAGAGCACGTCCTGCAATAACACTCATTGCATAATCAGTATAAGATGTCTTCATTTCCTCGCCAATATCACGAGGAATTATATTTTGTGCTTCAAAATCTAATCTTTGTTGTTCATTATCTTTTTTTGCCATAGCATAAAACTCCTTCAGAGAAGTTTTTGAATAAATTTTTATTTTACTACAAAAAAATTTTAAAAAAAACAAGTAATGTTGTTTTTAATTATAAAGTTTTGTATAAACAAAAATTATGAAATTACAAGATAAACATCTTTCATATTTTGAACTTGTAGATGCGTTCTCTAAGGATGGATGTCCTATATGTTTTTTAATAAAAGACAAAGTTGAAAAGTATTTTGATAATCTTTTATACGAAAATGTCAATGATATTCCTTTTAGAGAGAAGTTTAGGAAAAACTATGGATTTTGTACTTTACACTCTTATAAACTTCTTTCATATAATGACGCTTTAGCTGTTTCAATTCTTTATAAAGATTTATTAGGAAATGTTATAAAAAATTTAGAGTTAAAGAGTAAAAGGGATATTCATAAAAATAAAAAATGTGATGTGTGTGAGTTTATAAAAGATTTAGAAGCAAGATACATATCTATTATTTTAAATTATATAAATGACAAAGAATTTAAAGAGAAATTTTTGAATTCAAAAGGTCTTTGTGTGCCACATTTTGGGTATTGTATAAACAATATGAAAAAAATCCCTGAATTTTTTATAAAGTTTCATTTAGAAAAGTATAAGCAGATTTTTATCTCTTTAGAAAAATATATTGAAAGCAATAATTTTGCAAAAAGTAAAAAAATTGAGCTTAATGAGGAAGAAAAAACAGCCTGGAAAAAAATAATAAAAATCTTATATAAAGAATTTGTTTAAATAAAAAACAAAGGAGTTTTTGTTATGCCGATATATGAATATAAATGCAAAAATTGTAGTTTTGAATTTGAATTATTAATATTTTCTGGTGAAGTGCCAATATGTCCAAAGTGTAATTCTAAAAATTTGGATAAAAAAATTTCTTTAGTTAGTTTTTCTTCAAAATCAGAAAATTCGTTAGATGTTTCAGGTTCTTTAAGTAGTTGTTCCACTTGTATATCTAAAAATTGTTCAAATTGTAGATAAAATGAAAAAATCATTATTTTTTCTATTGCTTTTTTCATCTTTATTATATGGTTTTAAAACAGAGGTTTTAAATTATAAAATTTACACGACTGACAACTTTGAAGTTTACTATCCAAAAGAACAACTAAAAGAAATCTTACCTGAAGTAGAAAATCTTTTAGAAGAAACTTTCACTAAAAATACAGAATTTTTTGATGTGAAGTTTGATTACAAAATACCATTTTTTCTCTATTACGGATATCAACAGTTTTTGCAAAATACGATTGTAGATGTTTCTGAAGGTACAGGTGGTGTAACTGAGGCATTTAAAAATAGGTTTCTTATACCATACACTGGTTCAAGGAAGTTCCTACAACATGTTATAAATCATGAATTTATTCATGAGGTAGAGTTTAACATTTTATATTCGGGCACTTGGAGAACACCACTGCTTTTGAAGTCAGTTTTTTATCCTGATTGGTTATTAGAAGGGTTGGCAGAATATAGGGCTTCTTTGTTTACTAAGACAGAGCAAGAGATGTATGTTCGCGATATGGCTTCTTCTGATAAACTGATACCATTTGAGCATCTAAACAAATTTTCTCATTTAAAACCACATATGGTTTTACCTGCATATGAGCAGTCAGCAAAACTTATGGAGTTTGTAGAAAAAGAATATGGTAAAGAGAGATTGGTTGCAATTTTAAAACTTTACAGGGACAGGTTTGAAGCAAATAGTGTTTTAAACATTGCTTTAGGTACAAACTTAAAAAGTTTACAGCAAAAATTTTTTGAAGAAATGAAAACAGAATATAATTATGAAATAAAAATTAATTCAATGACTGATTTAGATGAAAAAAAGTTAATTGTTTCAGAAAAAGAAGTTTATCCTACATATCATTATTCTCCTGTAGTATTTAAAGATAAAGTAATTTTTATTGGCGATAATGATGGTAAGATGATGTTTTATTATATTGACAGAAAACAAAGGAGACAAAAAGTTTTAATACCTAAAAGGATAATGGATGAAAATGTTGATGTTTTACAAATGAACGATACAAGGATATCTGTTTCTGATGGAGGTCTGTTGTGTTTTGTAGGAATAAAAGATAACAAAAGTTTTATTTATCTCTATGATATTAATAATAGAGTATTAAAAAAGATAAATATTAAAGAGGTTGATTTAGTAAATTCAGCATATATTACTTCTTGTGGAGAAAAAATTTTTGTCTGTGGAATAAAGGATTGCAAAAGTGTTATCTTTGAGTACAGAATTAAAGATGAATCTTTATCTAAAATAATGGAAGATAAAAACTTTATCTCACAAATTGCTTTGTCAAAAGATGATAAAAAAATTGTTTATACAAAAGAACTCCCTTGTGTTAAAAACAATGTTTCAACTTGGCAAACAGATATATTTATTTACAATTTAGAAGAAAATAAGGAGTATCAAATTACATCTACTTTAAGTGATGAAAATTTTGGTTGGTTTTTGGACGAAAAAAAAATTATTTTTATAAGTGACTATAATAAAGATTATGAGAAAAATTTTTATGGTGTAAAAAATTTATTTTTAGTCGAATTAAATAACCTCTCAAAATTTGCTCAGCTTACAAATGTTATTGGTGGTATATCTTATATTTATTCATTTGAAGATAAGATATTTTTGTGTTATTATAGAAATTTTAATCAAAAAATATATGGATATTCTTTTGATGAGTTAAAAGATAGAATTCAGGTTTTTGAAATTAAATCAGAAAATTTTAACAAAATTTCGTTTTTGGAAAATCCTAAGATATTTTCTAAACCTTATAGGTTTAATTTTTCAACAGACCTTTTTTTCCCAATTTTATATTATTCTTCTTATGAAGGGTTAATTATGTTATTATACTGGCAAGGATCTGATATGGTGGGAGAACACAACATTGCTTTAAACACAGTAGTTTTAGGAGACAAAAACTATAATTATTCTTTAACATATAATTTTTTAAAATTTCGTCCAGCAATAATTTTTGGTATATCCGGAGAAAAAGTATATGATTATGTATTGGAAGAATCAAGAAGCTCCACAGAGTTAGACTTAGGGGTTTCTTATCCTTTGAATAATATTTCGTATTTAAATTTTATCTCGGGTTATATATACAAGAATTATAAAGATGAACAAGAATATTCTGAGGAAACTAAACGAGAAAATATTATATATTTGAGTTACATAAGAAATACTATAAATGGAAAATATTTGGAACCAATAAATGGTTCATATCATCAAGTTTCACTTCAGATTTCAGATAAGATTTTTGATGGAGATTATTCATATCAAATATTGAAATATGATTTTATTAAGTATATTCATTTAGGTAAAGAACATAGTTTGTTTACAAATATTAAAATAGGATATATTGCTGGTAGGGATAAAGAAAAATTAACTTTTGATTTGGGTGGGGTGTATGGTATTAGTGGGTTGAAGTATGGTGAGGTTAAATCACAACAAGCATATTTAGTTAGAATAGGATATAGGATACCAATTGTATATGATATAAACTATTATATGTGGTATTTATTTCCTGACTTGTTTTTTAAAGGATTTTATAGTGAACCATTTGTGGATTTTGGTTGGGATAAAGAATTAAATGGTTATAATTCTTTTGGTGTAAAATTTAAATTAAACACATTTGTTTTACAATCATTTGTTTTAAAATTTGAGTTAATCTTTGCAAAACAGTTTGCTGAAGATAAAGAAATTATTTCATATTTTAACATTTCTGGAGGAATGTGAGTTTATGATATCTCGCAGAAGAAAAAAAGTTTGGCGTATAAGAGTAATTATCACATTAGCAATCTTGTTTTTTATATACATAATAGTGTATCAAAGTATAGGTTTAATTGTACATTCAAAAAAAGAAGTTATAGTTCCAAATATAGAGAATAAATCAGTATTAGAAGCATTAAAAATTGTTTCAGATTTAGGTTTGGGACTAAAAAAGGTTGCAGAGGTTTATAATCCACAGCTACCAGCAGGAACAGTTGTTAATCAACAGCCACAAGCGGGTATGACTGTGAGAAAAGGTAGGGTTATAAATGTTGTGGTGAGTTTAGGTGGAGAGAAAGTTTTCGTTCCAAATGTTTTAGGAGAGGATAAACGTAAAGCAGAGGTGATTATAAGACAGTATGGATTAGTTGTGGGAAGTATGACTGAGTGTTATTCTTTGAGGTATTCAAAAGGAAAAGTTATGTGGCAGAATTATTCTGAGGGAAGCATAGTAGATAAAAATACACCAATAGATTTAAAAATCTCTCTAGGATTGCCTCCCGATAATATTATACTTATGCCTGATTTTATTAACAAAACTTTTTCTGAGGTTAAATCTTGGGCTGAAACTTATGGTTTGCAGTTGAATATAAAATATAAATCAGTAGAACAGATTCCACAAAATGATATAGTAGTTGAACAGAATCCACCACCTGATAGTGTTGTTAATTTAACAGATGTTATAGAGATTACACTTTCTCAAAATTTATCTACACACAAAGACACTACGACAGAAAAAGCAGAGGATAAACAAAGTTATAATTTTGAATATGAAATTCCTTTTATGGGAAACTTACCAAAAAATGTTAAAATTGTTCAAATAAGTGATGAAGGAGAACATATTTTATATAATAAGTTAACATTGCCAAAAGAAAAAATTTTATTGTACATTCCTCAGAGAAAAAATTCAAAAATAAGAATATTTGTAGATGGAATTTTAATAGATGAAAAATAGAGATTTAAAAAAAATAATTAAAAATTTGCCAACGGTTTCTGTATCTTTGCTTAATAGTGATTTAGCAAATTTGAAAAATATAGTTAAAAAGTTGGAATCTTTAAATGTCCAAGTTTTACACTTAGATGTTATGGATGGAAATTTTGTGCCAAATCTAACATTTGGCCCACCAGTTATTAAATGTCTGAGAAAATACACAAAATGTTTTTTTGATGTCCATCTTATGATAGAACAACCACAAAAAAGTGTACAGCAGTATATTGATGGTGGTGCTAATTTAGTTGTTTTTCATTATGAAGCCTTAAGCAAAGAAGAAATTAAAAATTTAATATTTGAGATCAAAAAAAATAATATTTTTTGTGGTATTTCAATAAAGCCAAAAACAGAAGTAAAAGAAATTTACCAATATTTAGAATATTTAGATTTAGTTTTAGTTATGACTGTAGAACCTGGTTTTGGTGGGCAGAAGATTTTAACAGAATGTGTTTCAAAGATAAAATTGTTAGATGAATATCGTAAAAAAGAAAAACTTAGGTTTCTAATTTCAGCAGATGGTGGGATTAATGAGAATAATATTAGAGAAATAATTAAATTAGGTTGTGATCTGCCGGTTGTTGGAAATGCTATTTTTGGTAGTAAGAATTTTCAAAAAAGGGTAAAACTTTTTCAATCATTGACAAAGATTTTAAAATTTGATAAAAAACAAAAATGAATTTGCAATTTGTTTTAGAATTTAAAAAGTTAATAAAATTGCAAAAATATGATGATGAAATAACAAGTTTAGAAGAAAAAATAAATTCTATCCCTATTGAAGTAGAAAAATACGAGTTGGAAATAAAACAACTTCAACAAAGTGTCTCTCAAAATAAAGAGGGGATAAAAAATCTTCAACTACAGATTAAACAAAAGGAATTAGATCTTCAAACAATTGAACAACAAATCAAAAAACATAACCAAGAACTTAATACTGTAAAGACTAATGAACAATATCGTGCTTTGCTTGCAGAGATTGAAAAATTAAATCAACAGAAAGATAATATTGAAACAGAAATTTTAGAATTGATGAGTAAAATTGATGAACTACAAAAAGAAGCAAATTTGAAAGAGAAAGAATATAATCAGATAAGTAAAGAAATTGAAAAAAAAATTGTAGATTTAAAGTTAACACAGCAACAATTAAATAAACAACTTGAGGAGTTAAAAAGTCAAAGACAAAATTTTGCTTCGCAGATAGAAAAAAAATATCTTTCAGTTTATGAGCATATAAGTTCTAATAAAGATGGTGCTTTATCTGAGGTTAATTTAAATGATAAAAGTTGTGGTAAGTGTCATATGAGGTTGACACAACAAGAAATAAATGAGATATCAAAATATGAAGAATTTGTTTTTTGTGAATCATGTTCAAGAATATTGTATATTCCAAAAGATTTAGAGAAAATTGAAAATTTATAGAAGAATGTATCGCTCTATCCCGCCCTCACATTCCGTGAGTGCGGGATTGAGAGGAAAGTCCGGCCTTCCTCACTTCTCCACGCAAATTGCAGGGAGAAGTGAAAAAATGCAGTTGGTGATTACAAGACGTCCAGCAATTATGGGATTCTTGTAGGAAACCAACCATCCCGCACCGCAAATTGCGGGACGGGATAGAGGTGCGAACAGAGACGTTTCTATCCGCAAGGATAGAAAAATTCTACCTTTTTAAGGTAGGATTAGTTCTAACAATGCCTTGGTGTTTTAGCCAAGGAGGAGTTAGAAGTGAAACGGCTAAATCCTTGCAGGAAGCAAGACCAAGATTTAGGTAGGTCGCAGTAGATAGATGATACACCTATCTCGTTTCACAAATTTGTGTAACGGGATAGGACAGAAGCCGGCTTACTTCTATAAATTTTCAATACCTTATTTATTGCAATTTAAATTTTAATTTTATATATTTTAAAAATGATTTTAAATTTCTTTTCAAAAACAAAATGTTTAGGTTTAGATATTGGTTCTAAAAATATTAAATTAGTTCATCTTGTTACTTCTAAAGGTAAAAAATATAAACTTGTTGATTTTAAAATCTTGCCTTTGAAAATTAAAGAAAAATTAGATTTTGATACTAAACAAGAAGTAATCTTACAGACTATTAAAAATCTTTTTGCAGAAAATCCTTCTTTGCCAAAAAAAGTAGCTATTTCTGTTTCTGGTCCTTCTGTAGTTATAAGGTATATAAAACTGCCAATAATGTCAAAAGAAGAATTAGAAAAATCAATCTCTATTGAAGCAGAATCATTTATTCCTTTCCCAATCACAGATGTATATTTAAGTTTTGATGTTATTGGTGAAGTTATAGATGAGAATGTAAAGAAGAATGAAGTAGTGGTGGTTGCTGTTAGAAAAGAGTTAATTGATTATAGGATAAAATTGTTAAAAGAATGCAAATTAACACCTTTATGTATTGATGTAGATATTTTTGTTTTAGAAAAGGTTATAAACTACAACTATAATGTTAAAGATGATGTTGTGTGTGTGGTTAATATAGGTGGAGAAATGACAAACATTGGTATTATTGAAAAAGGTGTTACTCGTGTAAGTAGGGATTTACCAATAGGATTAGACAGCATAATTTCTGAAATTAAAAAAGCACAACAGATAGAAGAAGATGTCATTTTGGAATGTTTAAAAAGCGAAGGGTTGATTGTTGATGAGGAGAAAAGAGAACTATACATTCAAGAACAAAAAAAATTTGAACTTTTATTTTCAAAAAATTTAATGTTAGCCTTAAAAGAACTTATTTCAGAAATACATAAAATTATAGATTTTTATTATTTTCAAGAAGGAGAGCAAAAGCCATTATCAAAGATATTTTTGAGTGGTGGTGGAAGTATAATAAAAAATCTTGATTTACATTTTTATAATGAATTTAAAGTTGAAGTTGAATATCTTGATCCGTTTAAAAATATAGAAAATTCTGAAGGAATTCCTTTTGAAGAAAGAGCAATTTTGCCAGTAGCAACAGGATTAGCAATTAGAGGCCTGTCTTATGGTTAATATTAATCTTTTACCTAAGGAAATAATTGAGCAACAAAGATTTCAAAGTATAGTAAAAATTATAATTTTTTTCTTTTTATGCATTATAGGAATTTTTTCTTTAATATATTTATCAAAGATTTCATATTTGGCTCAGCTTAATTTCCAAAGTTCAAAGTTAGATTATGAACTTAGAAAATTGGAACCAGTAATTAAAGAAGTAAAACAATTAGAGACGATAAGAACAACTCTTCAAGCAAGGAAAAAACTTGTAGAAGGCTTACTGTTTAATGGTTTATGTTATCCTAAACTTATGGTAAGTTTGTTGAGATCTTTGCCTGATGGTGTTTGGCTTGTTGAATTAAAAACAGAAACATTATTTGACAACGAAAGGAAAATAAAAGAAATTAAAACATCACTTGTTTGTAATAGTTATGATAAATTTTCAATAGCAAATTTTTTAGCAAACTTAGAACAATCAAAATGTTTCAGAAATGTTACATTGGGCAAGATAGAGATTGCTCAACAGGATAAGTATGAATTACATAATTTCGTTGTAGATTTTGTTTATATTCCTGAATAATTTATATGAAAAAAGAACAACAAAACTTAATCATTATAGCTGCAAGTTTTATATTTCTTACAGTCATTTATTTTAAATTTTTATTAATTCCTATAAATGATAAAATAAAAAAAACAGAGCAAAAAATAATAGAGAAATCACAAGAACTAAAACGTGCAAAAATTCTTGCAGAAAATTTACCATATTTAAAGCAAGAGACAGAAACTTTACAGATAGAAATAGCAGAACTTGAAAAAAAGCTTCCTAAGGAAGCAAATGTTCCAGAGTTATTAAAGATTATAGGGAAAGAATCACAGAATTATAATATTAAAATTTCAAGGTTGGAACGGCAAAACATTATATCTTCTGCAAAAGAGTTTAACGAAATCCCCTTTTTCCTAAGTTTTAAATGTAGATATCATAATTTAGGACAATTTTTAGCGTCTATTGCGCAACAGAAAAGAATTTTTGCTTCGTCAAATTTAAAACTAAGATACGAACCTTCTGAAGAAAATAATCTTTCTGGAGAAATTCAAGTTTTTGCATATACATTGAAATGAAAATAAAACTTATAATAACATTATTATTGTGTACATCAATTTTTTCTTGTGGTAGAAAACAATTGTCAGAGATTTCATCAAAAACTACTCAAAAAGAAACTTCTCAGATAAAGCTACAGGATTTAGTTCCTTTACAGACAACACAGCAAAAACAGACCAAAGAAAAATATATATATGAAGGTTTAGCATATAGAGATCCTTTTACTCCATTGTCTGGAGAAAAAGTAGCAAAAGCAAAATTAGGTTTAACAACGGATGCTACAGTTCCACCTATAGGAAGTTTGCAACTCAAAGGGTTTATAATTGACAGAATGGATAAGATAGCTTTATTTAGTAGTCCTTATGGTAGTTATTTGTTAGTTAATGGTAAACTCTATGATAGCCAAAACAGATTGGTGAAGGGTTTTTCTGGTAAAATTGTTTTTGATAAAGAACAAAAACCACAAAAAGTTATATTGATTACAGAAGAAAACGAATTTAAAGAGTTTTCGCTTAAAGAAGAAAATTTAAGTTTTTGAGCAGGAGGAAAAAATTTTTATGAACAATAAATTGAAAATATTATTAATATTTTTGTTTTTAATACAAACTTTAAAATTTTATGCGCAAGAGAGTACTCTCACACAAGGAACCACCCAGCAAGCTGAAACTAAATCTTCAATAGAAGTTTTAAAAACAGAAAATAATGAGTTGAAAGATATAGTTGTTAATAAAGATTTTATTGAAATTATTTTTAGTATTAAACCTGATTTTGTAAAATCTACCTTAGATAATCCTCCAAGAGTTGTTGTTGATGTAAAAAATTGTATATTAAAATTTGATAAGGAGGAAGTTGTTGTTAATAATGGATATGTTAAAAAAATTCGTGTTGGACAGTTCAAAAAAGAACCACAAGTTGTCCGTATAGTTTTGGATTTAGTAAAAAAACGAGATTATGAAATAACTTTAGAAGAAAATAGACTAAAAATATTATTACCTATTAAAAAAGTAGAAAAAGAACCTTCTTCTGCTGAATCTGCCAAACCTTCTAAAGAAAAATTTACATTGCCAAAAACATTAGTAACTTTAGAATGTGTAGATGCGGATATTCCTGATGTTTTACAAATGTTAGCAATAAAAGCAAAGGTTAATATAATTTATGGGCCGGATGTAACAGGTAAAGTTACTATAAGTTTAAAAAATGTTCCATTTGATAAAGCATTTGAAAATTTGTTAAAGATTACAAAGTTATCTTATATCCCTGTCTCAGAGAATATAATCCGTGTAGCAACTCCAGAAACATTTGAGAAAGAAAGGAGTTTGGATGTTGTTTATACGAAGATTTTTCCATTAAACTATGCTACAGCAACTGAGGTTAAATCACAAATTGACCAAATTCGTCAAGCAGAAGGCAGAACAAAAGGTATGATAAGTGTTGACCAAAGGACAAATTCCTTAATTGTTACAGAGACAGAGGAAGGTTTAGCATATATTGAAGAGTTGATAAAAAAACTTGATGTAAAACCATATCAAGTTTCTATAGAAGCACAAATAATAGATATCTCAGCTGATGATTTAAGAGATCTTGGAATTCAATGGGGTTTAGGAGGATTTCAGGTGTCTGAAGGACAAGGTGCTGGTTTTGTTTTCCAAAAAACAGTTCCTGGTGGGGTAGATATTACCAATTCAGGTACAGGTGAGTTGAATACTGGTGAAGCTTTAACTTCTGTATTTCCTACAGGGGTTTCGCCTTTTGCTACATTTGCATTTGGCAGATTCACTAAAGATTTTGGTATAACAGCACAAGCAGCAGTTGCTGCTTTGGTTTCTAAAGGGAAGGCAAAGATTCTGTCAAATCCAAGGGTTACCACTTTAAATAATAAAACAGCAGTAATCTTAGCAGGAGAAAGAATACCATATAAGACATCAAAGACACAAACTACTACAGGAGCTGGTGGTATTTCTACTGTGCAAGAAACATGGGAGTATATAACTGCAGGGATCCAACTTACAGTAACACCAACTGTAAGTCCTGAAGGATGGATTACATTAACAGTAAAACCAAAAGTGGATATTCCACAAATTTCTGCTGCAGGTGCTCCTCCGACAGTAAAATCAAGAGAGACAGAGGTAACTGTTATGTTGAAAAACAATGAGCCGTTGATTATTGGTGGACTAATTACTGACCAAGATATAGAGACAATAAGAAAAGTTCCTTTGTTAGGAGATGTTCCTATATTGGGATATTTGTTTAAATATAAAGGCATATCAAAGCAAAGAACTGAGTTAGTTATTATGATTACTCCAAGAATAATTGAGAATTAACATATGTATGTCTAATCTCCCCATTGTATCTTTATGGAAGGGAAGAATTATATCTTTCCTAAAAATATCTTTCCTTATATTTTCAGTTATATTTTTTAGCGCTGTTCCAAATATATCCAAATTTTTTTTGTTATTTTTATTATCTTTTATTTTTATATTTTTAATTATTTGGCAAAAAGGCAAGCATTTTTTGATTTCCAAAGGTTTATTTTTCTTTATTTTAACATTTTTTGGTTACCTTCTGTTTAATACATATTTTGTATCAAAAATAATTTTTGATAGTAAATCAGAACTTATCAATTATGAATTATATATCCTTACATTTTTGATATTTTTATTAGCAGGAAATGAGAATATTGAAAAAGAACTAAGTATAAGTTTTTTAATAGTTCAGACGATTTTACTTTTTTTGTTTTTGAATAAAAAAGAAGAAGCAATATATTTTTTTGTTTATAATCCGAACATCTTAGCAGGGTATTGTTTAACAGGTTGGCTATTTTCATTTTGTTATATTTTAGAAAAAAGTAAGTATAAACACATAACGGTTATTAACTTATTGTTTTCAACTATATTTTTGTTAATTTTAAAAAGTTTTTCATCAATTTTTGTATTATTGATAATTTTGATTTTTAAATATTCTAAAAAATATTTTTTAAATATAATTTTTCTATTAGGATTATTAATTTTCGGTATTGTTTATAATTACTCGGGTTTCTATGATAGATTGGTTTGGATTTGGATTGCACTAAAAGTTTGGATAAAAAATTTTTTGTTTGGTGTTGGAGTTGGAAACTTTAAATTTTATTACCAAGAATATGCTAAAGGTTTGCAACCTTCTATATCTACAATTTTTGTTCATAATTATTTCTTACATATTTCAACAGAATTAGGTTTTATAGGTTTTTGTTTTATATCCTTCATATTATATTTTATAATGAAAAATTTCTCACAAAAAAATAAGAAGTTTGTTTTACCTTTGATAGGACTTATTTTGCAAAACCTTGTTGATTATAACTTAGCAATACCACAAAATAGTATTTTATTTTTTGTTTTGTTGAGTGCAGTTTTATTAAATAAGCAGAAAGAAATTAAAAAAAATTTTACCAAACCAGTAGTTTTAATTTTTATAACATTATTATTTTTTCATAGTTTTGTTGTGAGTTCAAGATTACAAGAAATAGATTCATTATTGAAATCATCTGGACGAAATGATTTAAAAAGAATTGTAACAATAGATAAAACTTGTTGGTATGGATGGAAAAAACTAGCTTTTTTAGAATTTGGGGATAAAGATTTCGCCATAGCGAAAGGATTTTTTTACAATACAATAAAATACAATCCAAGAGACTCGGAAAGCTATTTATACCTTGCTTTAATAAACTTTAAATCAAATAACAAAACAGAAGGATACAAATTTTTTTTAAAAGCAGTAATTTTAAACCCAAATGCATCAAAAAAATATAAAAATTTTATTATGAGTATGTTATGAACTATTTTTTACTTTGTGCTTATAACGAAGAGAAAAATATTTCTTGCCTCATCAATGAGATAAGAAAAAATTTTAAGTATGAGTTTAAAATATTAGTAGTTGATGATGGTTCTACAGATAATACTTTATTTGAATTGGAAAGAATAAAGTCAGACGATTTAATAGTTTTGAAACATAATAAAAACTTAGGTTTGGGATGCGCATTAAAAACAGGGTTTTTGTATATTTTTGAAAAATTAAATTTAAATGATAAGGATAATATTATTACTATGGATGCTGATAATACTCACCCTGTAGAGTTAGCAAATTTGATGGTTGAAAAAATAAAAGATGGCAAAGATATAGTTATTGCATCAAGGTATCAAAAAAATAGCAGACAATTGGGGGTTCCGTTAATCAGAAAATTTTTATCTTTTTTAGCAAGAATAATTTTAAAGATACTATTTTATCATCCATCTATAAAAGATTACACTTCAGGATATAGAGCATATGCTGGTAGAATAATAAAAAATTTAATAAATTCATATGGTGAAAATTTTATAATTGAAAAAAATTTTGTCGTTCAATTAGAGATTTTAGTAAAGTTATTGAATTTTAAACCTGATGTTTATGAATTACCTATATGTTTAAAATATTACAAAAAGTGTGGAAAAAGTAAATTAAAAATTGTAAAAGATATTACTTCATATTTAAATTTTATCGTTAAATACTTAAAAAGGTAAAAAAGTGAAGGATAGATTTGTTTTAGGAATAGATATTGGTGGTTCTGAGGTAAAATTTGGTATTGTGAGTTTTAATAAAGATAATATCAAATTAGTTAAAAATTGGTTTGTGAAATCTTTACCTGGTAAGGAAAATTTTAAGAAAATGCTTGATTTAATTGTTGAAAATATACATATTGCGAAGAAAGAATATCCTGGAATATCACATTGTGGTATTGGTGTTGCAGGTATGGTAGATTTTAAAATTGGTAAAGTTATCGTAGCTCCTAATCTTATATGGAATGATGTAGATATTAAAAATAAATTGGAAGAAAAAACAAATTTGCAGATAGTTGTAGATAATGATGGAAATATGGCTTGTGTCGGAATATATTATGCTGAGTTGTTAAAAAAATATCCAAATGTAAAGAATGTTATATGTTTTACCTTAGGTACAGGAGTTGGTGGTGGAATTATTGTTGATGGTAAAATACTGCATGGAGAAAATACCTCTGCAGCTGAGTTAGGACATATTACAGTTGAGCCTCAAAGTAATAAAAAATGTGGTTGTGGAAATTATGGTTGCCTTGAGAGTTTTGTTGGAGCAAGATGGTTTATAAAAAACATTATTGATGATATAAAAAAAACAAAACCAAAAACTTTAATATACGAACTTCTGAATAATAATTTGTCCTTACTTACGCCAAGGATCTTGTATGAAGCAGCAATGGAAAAAGATATCTATGCATTAGAACAATGGAGATTGTTTGGTAAGTACTTAGGAATAGCAATAGGTAATTTAATAAACATTTTTAATCCAGAGATAATAGTTTTTACAGGTGGTGTAGCAAAAGCATATAGATTTTTCTTGCCAAGTATAAAAAAAGAGATTAAAAAACGTATCTGGCCAGCAGTGAAGTTTAAGAAAAAATATTCTTTATCTGAAAATATAAAGTTTTATTTTTGTTTATCTTATAAAGATTATGGAATTTTAGGAGCTGCTATAGAAGCTTACAATACTTTCCTCTTATGAGTTTAAACTTCTCTAAAAAATATAGTTTGATATTTATTAAATCTGCCATTTTTATCTTTTTATTAAGTTCTTTTGCAAAGACGATTTTTTGTGAACAAATAGTTCTAAATGCAGAAAGTTTAGTTTATGATAAACAAAAAAACAAAGTTTTTGCAAAAGAAAATGTTACAATAAAATATAAAGATTTATTTTTAAAAACAGAATATTTAGAATATGACCTTGAAAAAAATATTATTTATATCACAACAGATACAACACTCTCCTATTATAACAACCAGTTGTTTTTAAAAAGTTTAGATTATAACATTTCAAATGACACATTAGAATCTTTGGGATTTTATGTTTACTATTCTCCATGGTATAGTTATAGCGAAAAAGCAAAAATTAAAAAAGAGGAGTTTTTACTTGATAATGCAAGGGTCACACATTGTGGATTAAGTAGACCACATTATTATTTTAGTTGCAAAAAAGTTATAATATATCCTAATAGAAAAATAAAGTTATACTCTCCTAAATTAGTTCTAAATAAAACACCCATCTTATGGCTTCCATATTATGAGATATCTTTGAAACCATCAAAGGATTATTTTATAGTAGAACCTGGATATGATAACGCTAATGGCGCAGTTGTAAAAATTAAATATGGAAGAAGTTTAACAGAAAATAGTGATATAAAATTTTTGTTTGATCCATATTCAACAGAAAAATTTGGTTTAGGTACAGAATATAGATATAAGTCTGATTTAAGCACATTAGTTTTATACGCTTATTATGTAACACAAAAAGAAAAAACTCAATGGAATTTAAGATTTAACAATATGTTTAAATTGCCACATCTTTGGTCAATAAGAAGCAATTTAGAGTTTATAAGTGACAAGCAATTATATTATTTTTACGAGAAAGAAAACTGGTTTTTAGTAAAAAGAGAACTTAATTCTTCTTTATCCTTTTCTAAAGACACACAGAAAAATAGTTTTAGATTTAGTTATATAAGAAAAGATATTTATGATGATGAGAAAGAGAAATTTGTAAATTCTTCAGTGCAAACGCCAGCAGAATTTATAATTTATCCAACAAAAATAAAAAGGTTTAGTTTAACTGAGGGTATAAAGATTGTACCAGAGTTTGTTGAAGGAACTACTTATTATAAAATCTCTTCTGAGAACAATCTCTCTTTATCTTTGCCTTTGAGATTTTTTTATATATCTTTAACTCCATCTTTTGGCATAAAAACAAATTACTTTAAAGAAGTTGAAAGAGAAGATTTATTTTATAACATATATAATTTTAATTTTCCTTTAAGATATAATATTTTAAACTTTGGCAGCTTAGATATTGGTTATAACTATAGTATAAAATCTTTTGATAACAAATTTGATTTTTCTTTTTCGTCAAATGTTTTACAGAATAATATTTCTTCAAGGTTGGATTTATATCATAGGATTGGATATTTTAGATGTTCAACAGCATATAATTTTTTGAAAGAAAATCTATATTGGTGGGAAGGTTTTTCACCTATTAATTCTGATGTGGGTTTAAGTTATAAAAGTTTAAATTTTAATCTACACACAGAATATAATATAGCTGAAGAAATGATGCAGAATATTAATGTTTCTTTGGGTTGGTTTTTTAAAAGAAATATTTTTTCTTTATCTTATGGTAAAAACTTTTATCAGCCAGATATAAATTTTTTCTCAACTCAGATTGATTTTTTAGTACCAGATAATTTTCAGTTAAGGTTTAGAACTTCAAACAACATAACAAAAGAAAAATTTGAGTTGATGAATGCAAACTTAGAGTTTTACAAGGACCTTCATTGTTGGGAAGCAAAGATTTTCTGTAATGTAAGAAAATCACTTTCTAATATAATTAGTGCGGACTATGTATTTGAAGTTGGTGGCTATATTGGTTTAAAGTTTAAACCATATGTCGGTAAAGGTTTAAAAACAGAAGAGGTTGATAAACAGTACTTTCCATGGAGAGAGTAAACTTGTGGTTTTAAAATGATTGAAAAACTTTTTAAAATTTTTTATATTTTTATTACTTTTCAAAATTTTCTAATCTTTTAAAAATTTAACTATGATAAAAATTCAAAATATAACAAAAACTTTTGGTAAAATAATAGCCCTCAATAATATATCATTGGAGATAAAAGATAACCAAATTTTAGGTTTATTAGGACCAAATGGTGCTGGTAAAACAACTTTGATGAGGATAATAAATGGATTTTTAAGACAAGATAGTGGAGAAGTTTTTATAGATGGTGTTGAGACAAACAAAGACGAGATGATAGAGATAAAAAAATCTATAGGATATCTACCTGAAAACAATCCTTTATATGAAGATATGAATGTTTATGAATATTTGGAATTTATTTCTAATTCAAGAAAGGTTGAGAATTTTAGAAAAAGGATAAAAGAAGTTATTGAGATTTGTAAACTTCAAGATGTAGTTGCAAGAAACATATCTGAACTTTCTAAAGGTTTTAGACAAAGAGTTGGTTTTGCAGCTGCTATAATACACAATCCAAAAATTTTAATTTTAGATGAGCCAACATCAGGTCTTGATCCTAACCAGGCACAAGAAGTAAGAAATTTAATTAGTGAGTTTAAAAAAGACAAAACCATAATTTTATCTACACATATTTTATCAGAGGTTGAAGAAGTTGCAGATTATGTTGTTATAATTCATAAGGGCAAGATTGTAGCAGAGGGGAATATTGCTGATTTAAACAAAATGGTTTTAAAGAACAACATAATTCGTATAGCAGGGAGATTTAATAAAGATTTAGAAAGTTTTATTCCAACTGTAATTAGAGGGATATATCAAATTTCTTTAGTTTCAGAATCATCTGATGGTATAAAAGAGTATGAAATTGAGACAGAAAAAGATTTAGATATTAGAGAAGATTTATATAGTTTATCAGTTAGGGAAGGATGGACATTAGTTGAACTTCATAAAACTTCAGCATCTCTACAAGATGTATTTAGAGAATTAACAAGAGAATAAGAATTTATGGATAAAAATAATGTTTTTTCAATAATTAAAAAAGAATTAAGATTATATTTTAATTCACCAATTGCATACATTGTTGTTTTTATATTTCTTTTATTATCAGGTTTTTTTTATTCAAGACCGTTGTTTGTCTATGGCTATGTTACTTTGAGACATTATTTTGATTTACTACCATTATTTTTGTTATTCTTTGTTCCAGCAATAACTATGAGGATTTTTTCTGAAGAATATAAAACAGGAACAATAGAAATAATTTATACTTTACCATTTAGAAAAATAGAGATATTATTAGGCAAATATATATCTTCAATATCAGTTGTAATTTTTGGTTTGTTGTTTACTTTAATTTATCCAATAAGCTTAATCTTTTTAGGTAAACTTGATATAGGAATGACAATTGCAGGATATATAGGCGTTTTGATGTTGGTTGTTTTTTATACTTCTGTAGGTGTCTTTAGTTCAAGTTTAACAAAAAATCAGATTGTGAGTTTTGTTATAACATTTTTTATATTGTTTATATTTTTTATATTAGGCAAGTTAGGAATGTTTGTTGGTGATTTGGCAAGTTATATAGGTATTGATTTACATTTTGATAATTTTGTTAGAGGAATAGTTGATGTAAGAGATATTGTATATTTTTTATCTTTATCTTTTTTGTTTTTATACTTTACATATCTGTCAATACAAAAAGAAAAGTAATTTATGAAAAGGAAGAATTTTGACTTTTCAGCAAACATAATGTTTGCATTAGTTTGTGTTGTTTTAATAAATATTATTTCATATTTTGGATTCTTCAGGTTTGATTTAACAAAGAATAGAATTTATTCATTGTCCTCAGTTTCAAAAAAAATTATTTCAAAGTTTGATGATTATATTCTTATTCGTGCGGTATTTAGTAAAACCTTGCCAGAACAGTTTAGATTTATAAGATTATATGTTGAAGATTTGTTGAAAGAATATAAGATATATTCTAAAGGAAAAATAAAGTTTGAATTTATAGATCCACAGCAACCAAATTCAAAAATTTCAGAGGATGAGGTCTACTCTATGGGTATAGTTCCTGTAGAGTTTTCTGTTTTAGAAAAAGACAAATTTGAAGTGAAAAAAGGTTATATGGGATTAGCAATGTTGTATAAAGGTAATAGAGAGGTTATCCCTGTAGTTAACAATATTGAAAATTTAGAGTATGACATAACCTCTACACTTAAAAAACTCACCTTAAAGGAAAAGAAGGCCATAGGTATAGTAGAAACAGCCGGATGTGATACATTAGAAAATAATGAAGTATATGATAGATTAAAACAGCAACTACAGAAGTTTTATGAATTAAGAAATATAAAAATTTCTTCAGAAACATTAAAAGATATAGCTGGACTTTTAGTTATATCACCTAAAGAAAACTTTAAAGATGAAGAACTCTTTTATTTAGACCAATTTATTCTATCAGGCAAACCTGTAGTTTTTTTAGCAAACAGATATGATATAAACCTTCAAACATTTTTTGCAAGAAAAATTGCTTCAAACATATTTGATTTAATTAGCCATTATGGGGCAGAGATAGAAGATGGTTTGGTTGTGGATTATCAATGTCAAAAGATTTCGTTAACTATGCAACAAGGTTTTATAATAATGCAGAATATAGTTGATTATCCATTTATTCCTGCAATAACAAAGATTGATAAAAATCATCCATTAGTTAAAGATTTAAATCAAGTATCTTTAGCGTTTGTTTCACCTATCAAAATCAAACAAAATTTACAGAATATTTCTTATACAGTTTTGTTTGAAACATCAAAAAGAAGTTTTGTTAAAAAGGATGTTTATTCTGTAAATCCTTTAAGAACAGATTTTAGTTTTCCTAAGGATGCACATAAAGGACCTTTTATAGCAGGTGTTGAACTTAAAGGTAAGTTTAAGAGTTATTTTGACGAAAATAAATTTAAAGATTTAAAATTATCTACAACATTTTATTATAAAGAGACAGAACCTCAAGCTAAAGAATCCAGAATAATTGTAATTCCTACTGGAGAGATTTCTACAGGTAGAGAAAATGTTTTATTAGCAAATATAATTGACTATTTAGCACAAGATTATGAACTTTTAACAATAAGGAGTAAAAAAATTGCACTTTCACCAATTAAAGAAGTTTCACCTACACTGAAATTGATCTACAGATATTTTATTACTTTATTTCCACCAATCTTTGTGGTATTCGTAGGATTATACAGATGGTATTTGAGAAAAACCAAGCCAATACTAATATGAAAAAAATTTTTTTATGGATAATAATTTTATTAATTTTGTTTGGAGTTTTGTTGGTTAGGTTAATTCCAAGGTATTTCTCTTCTAACAAACAAATTTTTAAAGATAAAAAAATAACTGGTTTAGAGTTTAAAGATATAAAAATAGATTATAAAGATGATAAGAACTGGGTTGTGGTTAAAGGTTCTAAAGTATATCAGTCAGATTTTAAAAAAGTTAATGAATTAATAGAAAGTTTAAAAAATTTTCAAATTTTAGAGTTAGTGTCAAAAAATAAAAATACTTATAAAGATTTTATGTTGGATGAAGAAACTTCAAAAAAAATAAAAGTTTTTACTTCTAAAGGGAAAAAAATTTCAGAGACAACAATCTTCTTAGGTAAACAAGGTGGGTTTTCATATAATGAATTATATGTCCGTATTAATAACAATCCTGCGGTTTATCTTGCGAAAGGAATAGATAGTTGGTTGTTTGAACAACCATTTTATAACTTTTGTGATAAGAGAGTTTTAGATTCAGACATAGAATATATAGAGTCCTTTGAGATATTATCTGATAAAAAATTTGAATATAAAAAAGAGCTGAAAGATGGTACTACAACATGGTTTAAAAATGGCAAGTTAGTAGAAAGTGAAAAGGTTCAAGAATTTTTAAAAAATTTTGAGAATTTAGTTGCAGATTGTATAATTGATGAATTACAGTTAGAAAAATTAAAGGTTTTGTTTAAAGTGAAATTAAAATATAAGAATAATACAGAAGTTATTGTTGAGATATATAATAAAGATGTCCTACCTCCACAATTTTCTTCATATTATCCTCTAAGGATAAGGTGTTCTAACAAAGAATCGCAAGGTATAAAATTTTGTGGTAATGAAGAGATATTCTTTGGAATTTACGAGTATAAATACAACAACCTATCTAAAATAACAAAATAAATCTTTAAACCTGCCAAATTTTTAAAATTTTAAATGTTGTATTTATTTTCCAAATTTTATATTTCTAAATTTTAATAAGATTTAAAATCCCAATGGAGTGGTTTATGAAAGAAAAGATATATATTTTTGATACAACATTAAGAGATGGAGAACAATCACCAGGTGCTTCTCTTACTCCACAACAGAAGTTAGAAGTTGCACTACAGCTTGAAAAATTAGGAGTTGACATAATTGAAGCTGGCTTTCCTGTTGCTTCTAAAGGAGATTTTGAAGGAGTAAGTTTAGTTGCAAAAAATATTAAAAATTGTGAAGTTGCAGGTTTAGCCCGTGCAAGAAAAGAAGATATTGATGCTGCATATTCTGCTTTAAAATATGCAAAACGGCCAAGAATCCACACATTTATTGCTACATCTGATATACATATAAAATATAAACTCAAAATGACAAAAGAAGAAGTTTTGGAAACAGCGGTTAATGCAGTAAAGTATGCAAGAAGATTTACTGATAATGTAGAATTTTCTTGCGAAGATGCAGCAAGGTCTGAGATTGATTTTATGTGTAAAGTTATTGAAGAGGTGATAAAAGCAGGTGCAAATGTTATAAACATTCCTGATACAGTAGGATACTCAATTCCTCAAGAATTTGGTGAATTAATAAAAACAATAAAAAATCGTGTCCCTAATATTGACAAAGCAATTATATCTGTCCATTGTCATAACGATTTAGGTTTAGCAGTAGCAAACTCTATCTCTGCAGTTATAAACGGAGCAAGACAGGTTGAATGTACAATAAATGGTATTGGTGAACGTGCAGGGAATGCTTCATTAGAAGAGATTGTTATGATTATAAAGACAAAACAAAAACATCCGCTATTAGAAAATTTTTATACAGAAATTAATACAAAAGAAATCTATCCTACAAGTAGGTTAGTTTCAACACTTACAGGTATAGTTGTTCAGCCAAACAAAGCTATTGTTGGCAGAAATGCTTTTAGGCACGAATCAGGTATACATCAAGATGGCATTCTTAAAAAAAGACAGACATATGAAATTATAAAACCACAGGATGTAGGGGTTCCATCAAGCGAACTTGTCTTAGGAAAACATTCAGGAAGACATGCATTAGAGAAGAGATTGTTAGATTTAGGGTATAAAATAAACAAAAAAATGTTAGATAAGATATTTACAAAGTTTAAATTGTTAGCGGATAAAAAGAAATATATATTTGATGAAGACATTGTTGCTATAGTAAACGAAGAATTAGGTAAACAGCGCCAACAATTAGAATTAAACTATTTCCATATAAACTCAGGTAGTGGTGTAGTTCCAACAGCAACTGTTGAGTTAAAGATAAAAGTTAACTCAAAAACAAAAATTTTCCGTGAAGCAGAGTTTGGAGATGGTCCTGTTGATGCAGCATATAAAGCAATTGATAAAATTTTAGTTAATATTTTAGGTTTAAAGTCAGCACCAAAACTCGTAGATTATCAACTTAAAGCTATCTCGGCAGGTAAAGATGCACAAGGTGAGGTAATAGTAAGGTTTGAATACAATCAAGAAACATTTACAGGTAGAGGAGTATCAACAGATGTTATTGAAGCAAGTATAAAGGCATATGTTTCTTGTTGGAACAATTTTTTATTAAAAGAAAATTTAGGTAGAAAGATAAAAATAAACCTATGAAAAAAATATCACAAACAATTACACAAAAAATTATTGCAAAACATTGTGGCAAGAAATATGTTGAAGAAGGAGAGTTTGTTTTAGCAAAAGTAGATTTAGCATTAAGTAATGATGTTACAACACCACTTGCTATAAAACAATTTTATTCAATGTTTGAAGGAACAAATAAACAACCAAAACTTTTTGACAAAAACAAAGTTGTAATTGTATTAGACCACTTCACACCTAACAAAGACATACCTTCTGCACAACAGAACAAGTTTACTACAGAGTTTGCAAAAAAGTTTAAGATAAAACATTTTTATTCAGGTGGTTGTGTAGGAATAGAGCATGCACTTTTACCAGAAGAAGGACTTGTAAAACCTGGTGATTTAGTCATAGGTGCAGATTCTCATACTTGTACTTATGGCGCATTAGGTGCATTTTCTACTGGTGTTGGTTCTACAGATTTGGCATCAGTTTGGGCAACGGGCAAGGTTTGGTTGAAAGTTCCACAGACAATAAAAATTGTATATTATGGTAAACTCAACAAAAATGTTTTTGGTAAAGATTTAATTTTAGCAACAATAGCAAAAATAGGTGTTGATGGTGCAAATTATAAGACAATTGAATTAACAGGTGAGGTAATAAAGAAGTTGTCAATTTATAGTAGGTTCACAATGACAAATATGGCAATAGAATGTGGTGCAAAAAATGGTATTATTGAACCAGATGAAACTACATTTGAATACCTCAAGAAAGTACTCAAACTGAAATTCAACGCCAAAAGTTTTGAGTTAAAAAGTGATAAAGATGCAAAGTATTCAGAAACAATAGAAATTGATTGTAGCAAAATTTACCCACAGGTTGCATTACCACATCTTCCATCAAATAGTATAAATGTGAGAGATTTAAACCAAAAAATTTATATAGACCAAGTAGTAATAGGTTCTTGTACAAATGGTTGGTATGAAGATTTGTATTTAGCAGCAAAAGTTTTAAAAGATAAAAAAGTAAATCATAATGTTAGATGTTTAATCTTTCCTGCGACACCAAAGATTTATCAAAAAGCATTAAAAACTGGGTTGATAGAAATTTTCTTGCAATCAGGTTGTATTGTGAACCCACCAACTTGTGGACCCTGCCTCGGTGGACATTTAGGTATTCTTGCAGAAGGAGAGAAAGCAGTTGCTACTACAAACAGAAACTTTATAGGTCGTATGGGACACACAAAAAGCGAGGTATACTTAGCAAACCCGGTAGTAGCAGCTTATTCCGCAATAAGAGGATATATCTGTAGTGAGTGAATGTGTGGATGTGTTGATGAGTTGATGTGTTGATGTGTGGATGTGTGAATGAGTTAATGTGTTAATGAGTAGATGCGTAGATGTGTGAAAATTTAGGGCAAGGATTTCCGCCGGAGGACGGACTGCCTCAGGCAGTATCCTTGCTTAAAATTTTAGTATATATATATCGGTGCGATTTATCGCACCCCACAAGTTACTAATAATTTGAGAAGTTTTAATTATATGAGATATATTATCATACTATTTTTTATTTTTTTAACTTCTTGTGAAAAAACGCCCTTGTTTAATATTGTTGGTCAAAAAGAAAATTCTTCTAAAGATTTTGTTATTGAAAAAATGTTAGATTTGGAAAAAATTACAAGGGTTGGAAGTGTATATGGTACGCCTGGAGCAAGTCCTGGTAATCCTGGAACTGCTGATAACCCACCTGGAGCACATAATGGAATAGATATATGTGCAGATGAGGGGACAGAGTTTATTGCGTGTGTAAATGGAGTTGTTGTAGCTTTACGAGAAGGGCATGATAATTTTGGAGCAACAAAAGAAGTTGAGATAAGGTATAATAGTGAGTATAGCATAATTTATTTATTTGAACCTCCAAAAGAGATAAAAGTAAAATTAGGTGAGGTTGTTTATAAAGGAGATGTTATAGGATACTTAGGTAAAAGAGATGTTGGAGCATGTGTCCATTTTGGTATTAAGAAAAATGGTGAATGGAGATGTCCAGTGCCTTATTTGACAAAAGAAGTAAGAAAAAAACTGAATGATGTTTATCATAAAGAATGGCATCCTTCTGATTGTCCTCAAAATCTTTGTAATCATCCTGAACATCAAAGTTTGTTTGAATAAATATGAATAAATCAATATTTAAAATTTTTATTTTTTTATTAGTTAGCAATGCTTTCTCAGGTATTATTAATCATTATGGAGGAAACATTGGTTTAATTAGTGGAATTTATGATCTATGGGAAAGTTTGGAACCGGGAATACAAGGTAATTTTTTTGTAGAACCAAAAACAATTTTGCCTGTTGAGATAAATTTTGGTTTTACATTACAAAATAAAAAATACGCTTCAGAAAAACTAATTATGTTTCCTATAAGTTTATCATATACTTACTATTTTAAGTCATGTAATAAAAATTTATATTTTTTAAAATTTGGTTTCGGAGGCATTTTTGAAAATGTATTATCATCACCTTCATTTAGTAATTTTGACCCTTTGTTTATCACATCCTTAGGAGTGGATTTTAAATTAAATAAAAAATTTTCTTTATATTCACAGTTATCGTATTTGTTTGTTTATCAGAAATATATAGAAAAAGCAAGATATAATGGAAATTTTTTAATACTTTCCTTTGGTATTAAAAAATAATTAAATGTTATACTTCATTAGATTTTTCAACAACATAGAAAAATCGTTTGGTGGTTCGCATTGGAGTTCAATAAAATCTTTTTTTCTGTAATGGTAAAATTTTATTTTATATGAATGAAGTGCTGTCCTTGAGATTATTGGTTTCTCTTTTTGGTGTTTTTTGAATTTGAAATCTTTCTTTATCTCCGATAAAAAGAGGTTAGATTTTTTTGAGTATAACTCATCAGCTACTAATGGATAACCAATTGTTGCGAAATGTATTCTTATTTGGTGTCTTCTTCCGGTTAATGGCTGTGCTTCTATAAATGTATAATTTTTAAATCTTTCCAAAACTTTGTATCCTGTGATAGATGGTTTCCCATCTTTGAAATCAATCTTTACTTTTTTAGGATCATTTTTGTCTTCTGCTA
>Ga0272449_1001059_pt1 | contig 29684 bp, 13 predicted proteins | sample YNPCB0241_FD_198679 | JGI IMG/M metagenome (GOLD analysis project Ga0272449, IMG submission 198679) | Hot spring sediment microbial communities from Yellowstone National Park, WY, United States - YNP-CB-024-1 | ecosystem: Environmental > Aquatic > Thermal springs > Hot (42-90C) > Sediment... | reverse complement strand
CCTCCCGCCATCGTACCCCGTGCTAAGGGGGAACTTAATGAGGTACCACCTTATGCCGAAAGTTGGGTGGAGCAAAATAACGTGCGACGGCCCCTCAACCGCCCCATCTGCTCGTTACAGGACCCACCGAAGTCGGGAAGTAGGAAAATGTTCTAAACTTTCCACCCTGTCTCGGGAAACTCCGGCAATTTATTTCTCACCCCGCCGGCTCCGGGCATTAGGCTGCAGGTTCTCATGGCCGAGCTTACCGGCCCGCCTCTGGATGCACCATCCCTGGGATATTCAAACGTTCAAATTTTGGACCCTCGTGAGACTGGGGAAGTCCGGCTTTAGTGGGCCCCGTAGTTCTTCCTCTAAAGGTCCTAAGGGACCGTCATTGAACCCCCAGTTAATAGCCGATCGGACCCAAAAAGCATTACTTAGTAGATCCCCGAGTTGGAGGGTCGAATTGCCAAGAAGGTCTTATCGATGACTTTTAACCCGTGGTTTCGAGATAGCGACATCCCGAGGGGGGCAAACCAACCTATTAGGGCTACTCCGGACTGCCGCCTGCAGCGGCGTGGGACCTTCGATGTTGAGGGTTTCTCCTCTTTGGGCGGTGGAAGAAGATCCGTACCGCAGTTATCTAAGGCGGCTTCCAATCGGGACAAGCCCGTTTACAAGACCTGTGTGATTCCTGGTTTGGCAATCGGATACTGACCGAGTTCATTCGGCATCACGGGAGCTGGATCATCCAAGGATTTTAAGTTATCGAGCCCAGGAGCCAGCTCCAATTGGGAGGCCATGGCCTCTTCCCAGGTGATGAACTTTCCGGATTCGGCGGCCATCCGTCCCAAGATCCCTACCATGCAGGCGTAAGCACATCGTTCGGTTTCGTTGTAAGGTTGATCCTTGCGGATAGCCTCGAAAAGGAGATCCATCTCCCGCTGATAGGGATTGCATGGAGGTCCCTCGTACCGCCATAGCAGGGCATCATTCTCGGGTTGATGGCCGCGATACAGCCGCGGTTCCGCAATCCCTTCCCCAAGAATTGCCATGCCTTCGCTGCCGTGGATGACGCAGCCCCAAAATCCCCAGGTGGCTGCCTGATGCCGGCCCTGGGCAAAAAGCCTTGTGCCGTCGGAAAAGTGAAATTCGACAGCATAATGGTCGAATAGTTGGTCGGGAATGTCCCGAACCTGTCGGCCGCCTTGTCCCTGAGCAGAAATCGGCCACTGACCTTTCACCCAGCAAGAAACATCGAGGTTGTGAATCAGCCAATCCAGGAGGAAGCTTCCGTTCAGCCAGGTGAAGCAGGAATAATTGCGGATTTGATGTGCCAGCTCACTCATCCCCGGTGATTTTGGCGTAAACCCCACTGGCCCATGCATCCGATAGGCCCAGCAGGTAATTACCTTGCCAATGGCCCCATCATGGATCCGTTTTATCGCTTCTTCAATGGCCTGATGGTGCCGGCTCATGAGTCCGCCGGCAATTTTCAGATTTTTTTGAGATGCTTCTTCTCCTGCCTTGAGGACTCGGCGAACCCCGGGGGCATCTACGGCAAACGATTTCTCCATAAAGACATGAAGGCCGCGGCTTACCGCATACTCCAAATGAAGGGGCCGAAAGGCAGGAGGAGTCGCCAACAACACCACATCACCCGGTCGAAGGACGTCCATGGCCTTCCTGTAGCCATCGAAGCCGGCAAATCGACGTTCTGGCGGCACATCCACCTTATCCCCAAACTGTTTGGACAATTGGGCAAAACTGGATTCCAGCCGGTTGGGGAAAACATCTGCCATAGCAACAAGTCGGGTTGGTCCCGGAGTACTCAGAGCGTTGGCGGCTGCTCCGGTTCCCCGACCTCCGCAACCCACCAGGGCCACTTGAATCGTGTTATCCTCTGAGGCATGGACCATTCGCGAAACCTGGAGGATGGACAAACTCCCCACCCCTGCGGCAGCCGTACCCAAAAAATTCCTTCGAGATTGTTTTCGGGCAAAATCTGTTCCTTCCACGCCTGCCTTCTGCAGATCATCAGTGCAAAGGTGAATCGACTGGCACTTCATGAAGGGATCCTCCGATGTTCTTTTAACCGCACAAACCATTCCCCAATTTGTTTACAGGTTCGACAGCTCTTTCCGAAATCGAGAGTGGGATATCCAGCGAATGAACTAATAGCTCGCATTTCCGGCGGGATACCACCGCAAATTGGGTAACGACCCGTAACCCCACCTCCTGATGCAGCCGGCCCGCTGGAGTTTCGTGGATGGCACACCCAGCATCAAATCAAAGCAGTACATCGGGCAACACGCAACTGGGAAAAATCGCAACCTGTTGCCCGACAGCCGGCGGGCTTTCCGTGGCTATTAGGCTTCATTCCAGTTTCTCAGGTAGGACCCTAACGAAGTGAAGAAGAATTACCGTAGGCCTCTAGTGACATAAGAGTACTGCCCTAGTTGTCTAATAACCAGGCAGGCGAAAACTCATACCCCGTTTCAGTGGTTTTTGAGTTGGCAGGAGTGGGAACCTACCCACATCCCAGTGCTAATGGCAACAGAGTGCTGGGATTGCACAATTCCGGTAACCGCATACTCATTCAAGGTATCTGCCGGCAAATCGGAAGACAAACCAGCAGGCAAAATTAAGGTAGCCAGGGAAAGATCGAATGTCCACAGTTTAAACTGAGAATTTTCGTAACTATTTGCTGGCTAGGAGCGATTTCAGAAGCCCTTTGGCCTAGCCCTTCGAACGATCCTAATTCACGAATCGTGCTACGGAAATCACACCCAGAGGGTCCCCTATGTCCGTAGTTCCCTAGCTCTTAATGCGAGCTATGGCAAACCTGCTTCAAGCGAGTAAAAATGATACCGATTTCGGTGGTCAAATCTTTTCAACCGCTCTTTTTCAGCCTTCTGGCACTACTCTCCCCGAGGTTTCCTTGAGCGGTATTACCGGCTTCAAAAGTATTTGGGGCAGGCCGATCGATGTCCTGAGCTTCCACGGTTAGCACCTCTCCCAACGACTCCATGGGCATCTTGATGGCAAGACCGAGATGAATATCGACCTGGAATGGGAATGGACCACGACATCCGACTTTGACCAGCCCGGCAGCTAGGCCTTGAACCACTCGCGGTAGGACCTTGCATGAAAATAGGCGACGTCAATCCAAAACGTAGGTTGGAAAAGTCTGAAGAATTCTTTGCGAATTTTTTGATTTCTTGAGAAACTTTAGTTGCTCCGAATGGTGGCCTAGTACATTTAGGTCCAAAAGTCGGCCAAATAGTTCCGAGCTCGCACTTCGTTGGGTGCAATTTTAAGAATTTCCTTTTAGGGTGTTGAGGCGAACGTGGTGTGCGAAAAAGGGGGGCTGGTGGGGCTCAGGTCGTCTTCGGCAGGGGAATTGTTTTCGTCGGCAGGACGGTCTGAAGATCCCAACGCCAAGGAATAGAGCTTACCGATGAAATTTAGGTCAGCCACCAGGCATGGATGTTTGTACTCTTCGAAATTTCCTCGCTGATGAGTGCGGAGCTGTCGCAAAGCCGTCCAACTACCCCGAGGCACATACCGAACCTCTACCGGATCTAGGCGATGGGTCTCCAGCCGGTTGGCATATTCGCAGTTAACCCGAGCTAACTCCTCAGTGACGGCTTTTGCCAATTCCGCTTCTCGTCCTTCGGTCTTGCCAGGTTCCAGAAGGAGGACGTATCGGGGGCGTTCCCCCATGGTCGGTGCGAGGGTGAAGGTTTGGAGGGGAAGGTCAAGTCGCCGAAAAGCTGCGGAAACCGCTTCGACTACTTGGTATTCGCTTAGCTTTTCGCCGGTAAAGCTCGAAAAGTGGGCACCTTTGCTCAGGAACTCGATAATCGGTACTTCGTGGATGAACCCTACGCAGCGAACAACGTCCTGTATATCGTAACGATAAAACCCGGAAGACGTGGTTAACAGGATGTAGTAGTCGCGACCTTCTTCTAGTTCGTGGGCCAAAAGGACAGTGGGTTGAGCGGAATTTCGCTCTTCGACAGGTATAAATTCGAAGAAGTGATGGCAGTATTCGAGGATCCCAGCACTACTGAAGTCTTCGAAGGGGACGGTCATATGGCCTTCGCTGGCGGAGAGCCCGTGGTCGCGGATAGCACACGGACCGAAATGCTGCTTGAGCAACGGGAGGAAAATTCGTACAGGACCTCCGGTCCAGACGGCAAGCACGGATAACTGTGGCCAAGCCGCTCCAAGATACAGCCGGCCGAATTCGTCGATCACCTTTTCCAGCTCTTTTGCCCGTTTAGGGTCTCGGCGACGTACGTGGGGCCGGAGTTTCTCTACCACATTTTTGGGAATCTCCAAATCGGCACGGAGGCTACCATTGTGAATATCGCGAAGAAGTGACTCCCTTTCTTCGTCGGCAAGGCGGGCAAGTTCAACTAAGGTGCTCGGATTTGCCGTGCCTAGGAGTCCTACTTTCCGCGAGGCCAGTGCGATCCGGAGCACTACATAATGTTTTGCCCGCGGTCGGTGTATCTCGATGACATTTGGGGGCAAGAGAAAGCGAAGACGGGCCAACAACGGTGCCGTTTCCCCTACCAGCCCACTGATGGCCCCGCAAGGTATTCCCGCGGGTGTATATTCCTCCCGCCAATTGCTCGCCAACTTCACCGTCTTTTTGTACACCAAATCTTTGTGATCCCAGTACAGGCGAACGCCCCATAAGTGCCATCCGTTACGATATTCCCGGAAAAACTCGTCGGTAACAGGCACGTACTTGGGCTGGCTGGTGGTACCAGAGGTGAGGGCAAACATTAACACCTTGGTCCCTGGGCCAAACATAGCCCCAAGTTCCCCACGTTTAACCCGCTCCACCCACGGACGGTAATACTCGTAATTAGTGATAGGAAGTAGCCGACGGAAATCGGCGATATTACGAATTTCCGCAAAACCATGTTGCCGGCCAAATTCGCTATCTTTATTTCGCCGGATTTTCTCGAGGAGCACTTTCTCCTGGTATTTCCTGCCATGGCGTGTCCCATGGAGGAAGGAGCGAAAAGCTTGGTACTTATAGTAGAGATATGCATATCGCTCGATCATGAGCTTTACTCCTTTCGCGGAGCAGGACCTGCAGAACGCGGTGCTACTGCTGCCGTCGAAAAGCGGTCGATGACTTCTTCCCGAGTGAGAAACGTGCCGGGAGGCTTTTTTTCCAATTCGTGAACCAGGTGTATGACTAATTCACAAAGCGGTGCAGGCTGGTTTGCCAGTTTTGCTAACCGAAGGATTTCCCCATGAATGTAATCCACTTCCGTTTTCTTCCCTGCCAGGAGATCCTGGTAAAGCGAGAAAATGATGGGGCGGCGGTCAAAAAGCCGTCGCAAGCCCCAGCCCAAAAGATTTCCGATCACAGGGAGATCGAGGGTCCGGCAGACCCTTGCTAGTCCCGCCAGTGAAGATCGTCCGGGAATCGGCCGCGGTTGAATCCCAGCAGCTTGATACACTCCTAAGATCTCTTGCAACAAGGGGATGGCTATCCTCCGCCGCCACTCCCGGCAAAGAAGCCCCTCGGAAATAAAATTGGAAGCGGAAAGGCAGGACACATATCCCACCGCATTAATTCCCAGTTTGGTATACCGGATTCCGTGGATTTCCGGGGTGAAGAAAGCTCGTAAACCACCTCCGGCCAACACATCCGTCGCTGCCTGGGCAGCTTGCACGGCCTGAGGAAACATCGGTCCGAGCATCGTGATCCCGTCCAGCTGGAGAGCCAGTTCTCCCGGAGCGGTGATCGCTACGTTGATGGCAGTGGTGCCTGCCACGAGCCGGTCCTGCGGGATCCGCTCGCTGAAGAAATAATCACAAATACCGTTCTGGATTACCACGAGGGTGGCATTCTGCAGATAAGGATGTGCCTGATGGAGGGCCTCGGCGGTGGCGTGAGATTTGACGCAAAAAATGACCAAATTAGTCTCCGCTAAATGGCGAGGGTTGAGTTCGAATTGTACAGGGATTTTGTGGACCTTTCCTTTTGCGGAAAGCACCAGATAGCCTCGAGTTCGCACCGTCTCCGCGTGGGCTCCCCGACCCACAAGGATCACGTTTTCCGGACCGTATCGGAGGGCGAGGAGTCCCCCGAGGAAAGACCCAACAGCCCCTGCTCCCAACACGCCAATCTTCATGCTCTCACCGGGCGAATTCTTCGTGGATGACCGCCAGGTCTGGACACGTTATGTTTCCCAAGGCCCGTGAATTTGGTGGGATGACTTCAGGAAGCCCGCGAAATCGGTATGCCTCCTCAGGGGTTCCCGGGTCGGACTCGAACCGGGAAAGACCCAGGTCATCGGCTTCCGTGCTCTTCAGGAAGCACCGAGAGAAGCCCAGAACAACTCCCCGAAACCAAACAAAACCCCGGCCGGAGGTTCCGCCCAGGCCGGCGATCCTTGCTTGGGTAGTTGTCGGCTCTAGGCGGTGGGCCCAGCTTTGGGTAGTTCCCACGTGACGGTTCTCTTAATACAGGTAGTTAAGCATGAACCGGCCCATTTACGGAGATCTGCCCCGTTAGTGAAGCCTTTCCCGAGTTAGTTGAGGGTCCGGGAAGATTTCCCGCCGGGCCGATTATCCGCCCGTTCCGAATCACTCTTCGCCGGGCGGTCTCCCCTCTGGCTTTTTCATGCGGGATACAGCCGCCTTTAAACCGATACCTGACTGCCCGGGTAAACCAAAACTTGACCACCCCGGGAAAACCTTGTGCATCACCTGGTTTGAACTCTCAGCAGGGCCGGCACTATTTTGAGGCTTGGGCTTCTGTAAGCTGTTGTTTTGCCCAAGCGGCTTCTAATTCTCGGAGCAACACTTCAGCCAAGGTGGCTACATTCGGGGGTTCGAGCATCGAGAAATGATCCCCAGGAACATCAATCACCCGGAATTGCTGACCCTCAATGGTGCTCCACCCCAAGTCCGCCCGCAATTCCTTGCCGGACATCTCCGCTAGGACATTTCTATTGGTAGGCAGGAACATCACGATTTCCCGGTTGATAGGAACAAGTCGATAGTTCTTGATGAACTGAACGTTTGTTCGGCCAACGCCACAAAGCCGACGGATGAACTCCGGGGAGGTTTCTGGTGGCAAGGCCCCCTGACGCTTGGCCTCGTTTAAGGCGGCCTCGAATACCTGATCCGGCGGCAGGGAACGCAAAGCCTCGTAGGAAAGCCGCACGGGCACGGGATTGAAGTGGCTGGTGAACTCCACTAAATCGCAGAGAAATTTTGCCTCATCGTTAAGGTCCACGTCGTCGTAGATGGAGGGCAGAGGAGTATCCATAAAGGCCAGGAAGGCCACCTCTGCGTTCTGAGCGAGCAAACGGTGGGCGAGCTCAAACGCCAGAATTCCCCCTGCAGACCACCCGGCAAGGAAGTAGGGACCGTTGGGCCACGTTTGGCGGATCGCGGTGAGATACTCGGCAATCATTTCTTCTCCTGTAGCATAGGGGTCCTGCCGGCCATCGGCTCCCCGAGCCTCCAATCCGTAGATCGGCCATTTGCCGGCAAGCTCCTGGGCCATCGCCAAATAGCAGCGGCAATCTCCCCCCAGGGGATGGAAGAGGAACAAAGGAGGCCGGTTTGGGCCTGAGGCTAAAAGAACCACTGGGAAAGCTCTGCGGGCACTTTCGGCAGGCGACTGGGGAGATTCTCCCGTCTTTTCGCTAAGGACAATGGCTGCGGCGTGGGCCAAGGAACTGATACTCGGGTTTTCCACAAAAGTGGCCACCGGCAAGGTGAAGTTCAGCCGGGCTTCGAGGTTATTTTTCAGCTCCATGGCCATCAAAGAGTCGAGGCCCAAAGCACTGAGAGGTACCTCCGGATCGATTCCTCCGGGCTCCAGACCCATAATTCGGGCAAGCTCACGGGCGAAATACTGCTCCAGAAGTTTTACGCGGTGTTCGGGTTCTGCTTCTCGGAGTTGGGCCAAGAAAGCATGATCAACCTCGGCCTTGGCAGCCGCAGTTTCCGAAGTTCCAAAACCTCCGAGCTTTTCCAAAATGGGTAGTCGTCGTCCTCCCATGGATTGCTGTACCCGGGACCAATTGGCATCTACGACCACAACCTGAGGAGAAGAGGCCCGGAGGATTTGCTCCAACGCGATGATAGCTAGGGCAGGAGGCAACAATCGCAATCCGCGGGCTTCCAAACTCCGTGAAATACTCTCTTTTGCTGCCATGCCGGATTCTGCCCACGGTCCCCAATTGATGACCGTGGCGGGCAGGCCTCGACTTCGCCGCCAAATTGCAAAGGCATCCAAGAAGCCGTTCGCTGCGGAATAATTTGCCTGACCTGGAGAACCAAGAACACTGGCGATCGAGGAAAAGAGAAGGAAAAAGTCGATGTCCCACTCTTTGGTTAGCTCGTGGAGATGCCAAGTGCCGTCCACCTTGGGCACCATCGGGATTTGGAGGCTGGTTGAATCCAAATCTCGGATAAGTCGATCTTCAAGTACCCCGGCGGCATGGACAATTCCCCGGACCGGCGGGAAATCGGGGGGAAGACTACGAAGGGCTGTTGCTAGAGATGCTGCATCGCTTACGTCCCCACGAAGAATTGCCACATAAGAGCCAGAGGATTTAAGCTCCTCAATCTGCCGAAGGGTTTCCCCGCTGGGGGTTCGGCGAGCAAGTAAAGCTAGGTACCTGGCCCCTTGCCGGACGAGGAATCGTGCCACGTGAAGACCGAGGGCTCCTAGTCCGCCGGTGATTAAATAGGTGCTGTCTGGCCGAATTTGTACTGGTTTTGTCGCGGCCAGTTGTGGTTTTTCATGAGGCTCGGCCGTAGCCAATTCGGCAGAAGAAGCCTCCGCCAACTGCAGGGTTTCCGCCTGGCTTTTATCTGTGACAACCTGCGGGGACAAAGTCGCCGCCTGGCAACCCGCATCAGCTTGGGGAGATTTGGTTCGTATGACAATCTTTCCGATATTTTTACGTTGAGCCATGAAGCGGAAGGCAGCCTGGATGTCGTTGGCGGAAAATTCGGTGTAGGGGAGAGGGTGGTAATGGCCAGCTTCAAGGTGTACCAGGATTTCTTCAAGCAGCCGACGGACAAGCTCCGGACGTTGCCGTAAGAGGCGATCCAAATCGATGGCGTGATAAGAGAGGTTGTCCCTAAACGGTGCCAGCCCGATCATCCGGTTTTGGTAGATGTCCATCTTGCCAATTTCTAGAAACCGGCCATAGGCCCGTAAAACCCCGAGGCTGGCGATCATCATCTCTCCCGGCAGCGAGTTAAGCACTACATCGACGCCTTCGTGGTCGGTGAGCCGACGGATCTCATCTGCGAATGCGGTGCTCCGAGAGTCGAGCACGTGATGGACACCGATTTTTCGGAGAAATTCCCGCTTTCTGTCGCTGCCGGCGGTGGCGAAGATTTCTGCCCCAATGTGTTGGGCGATTTGTATTGCGGCCAACCCTACTCCGCCCGCCCCAGCATGGATCAGTACCCGTTCCCCCTTTTGCAGGCGGGCAAGCCACACCAAAGCATAATACGCGGTTAAGAAAGTGATTGGAATTGTGGCTGCTTCCATGTGGGAGAGGAAGGAAGGCTTTCGCACCAGGGCATACTCTGCAGAAAGAGCGTGAGAAGCAAAGCTAAAAGGAGCCACTCCAAAAACTTCGTCTCCCACACGGAATCGCTCCACGCCCTCTCCTACGGCCGTGACAATCCCGGAACATTCGATCCCCAAAGGTACCACAGGATCGGTAATTCCGGGATACAATCCTAAGGCCTTTAAAACATCGCTGAAATTGAGCCCTGCCGCGTGAACCTCCAGCTGCACCTGCCCAGGACCTGGTTTGTCCGGCTGAAACTCTTCCCACTTGAGTCCGTCAAAACTGCCGGTTCTGGCCAGCCGAATTCGGAAAGGTCCCCGTGGCGGCGGAGTGGCTCCTTCGGTGGAACTCTGTTTCACAATGTCCGAGGCCGGCACAAGTTGCGGGACGAGGCGAATCCCTCTTCGGAAAGCCACTTGCGGTTCGCTGTCCCCGCGGGTTAACTCCGCCACAAGTGCTTCGACTAACTCCCGGGGGGATGAGCTCGGATCCACGTCGATCAATGTACATCGTAGTTCCGGATGTTCCAAATTGGCCGAGCGGAGGAACCCCCAAACGCATCCCTGAAGGACTCGGGCAAAATCTACCCAGGCGGTGGGGGCATTCCACTCGCCAGCTTGTGGCTCGGTTGTTGCCCAGCTGCCGCCTGTAATTCGAAAATCAGAAGGCTGCTCGGACTTCTCACCGCCGACAACAGGAGCTGGCAGTGCCGCGGAGGCTACCTGCGATCCATCCCCATCGCTCTCTTCGTAAAAGATGGGTAATCCTTGAGTGACAGCAACCAGGCGTTCCACCGGGACCGATGACGAGGTTAAGCCCTGCACGAGGCCAAGCAAAGTGTTGGAAATTTCCTCCCGGAGTGCTGCGGACCAATCGTGTATAGGCCGAGTTTGAATTTGGAGGGAGTGGGTTTCCAGGTGACTGGGCACCAAATAAACGACCCGTACAGCTTTCGTGGGGGCGGCACGGTGTGCTTCCGTTACCGCTCGCGAAAAGTCCGTGCCGGATCCAATTTGGCAGCGAAGGCAGGGGAACTTTCCCCCCGCTTCTGACTCTGATGCTTGTGAGTTTGATGCTTGACCGGCAAGGTTGTTTTGAGAGGCCAAGGGAGAACCCGGAGCCGGCTGGTCGCGGGATCCATCGACCACGCACAGCGTGAAGGGTATTCCCCGGGCTTCCAATTCGGTGGCCAAACGGGTAAGGAGCCGGGAAGGTTTCCCCACCACCAACCAAATTGGCTCCGAGCCAGTTCCGCGGGGCAAAGAGCTGGCTTCTTCCTTAAGTTCCACTGATCCTGCCGGTGACCACGTCAGGCGGTACAGGATGTGGCCAACGTCTCTTGCTGCTTCGTCGGCAGCGGTGGCCTGGCCCAATCTTTCCACGCGGACTCCTTCAAGCTCCACAAGGACCCGGCCGTCTTGGTCCAGCCACAATACATCTGCCTCCACGAAAGCCGGAGCCGGCCTGTCCTCGGAGGAACGGCGAACCGCGTAGGAGTACACCGCCTTCGTGGGATCATCCCAAATCCGAATTCGCCGAACGAAAGTGGGGAGATAGGTATGCCGCGTGTACGACCCGTCGGGATCCAGAGGAATTACCCCTGCCATGACGTGCAACGCAGCGTCTAACCAGGCGGGGTGAATCACGTAGTCCTTTGATTCCGCCCGGATTTTTTCGCTCGGGTGGAGTTCGGCGAGGGCATCGCGGCTTCGTCGGCGAAGGTTTGCCACCCCCTGGAAAGTCGGCCCGTATTCCAGTTTTCGGGCAGCTATGAGTTGGTAAAACTCTTCTTTGGTCTTATGGTCCAAAACTCCGTGTTGGAACTCCTGGAGATCGATTGCGGGCCGGTCTACCGTTTCCGAACGTTTTTCTGCGATTACTTTTCCACTGGCATGAAGGGTCCATTGCAGCTGGCCGTCTCCAGAGCTAGCTGGAGCACTGTACACCTCGAAAAATCCCTCATTGTTACTTTCGCTTGAAAGAGTGACCTGGAGGATCCTGGTGGATCCCTCCGGCAGGGGGAGGCCCTGGTGGATCGAAAGGTTTTCCACCCGATGGCGACCTTCGCCGAACAACTCCCGGGCTACTCCGAGTCCCACTTCCAAAAAACCGGTAGCGGGGAATACCGGGATTCCCTCCACTTTATGGTCCTGCAAGTAGCTGGGATTGCGAGGGGAGATGCGAGCTTCGTAGATCCGATGCGGTATCGGCGAGGGTATGCGAGCACCTAAAAGGGGATGTACCACAGGGCCTACCGTCTTTTGTCCCGTGGCCCGAACAGGGCTTTTAGCCTCAAACCAGTAGCGACTGCGGTCGAAGGGATATGTAGGCAAGCGAAGCCGGCGACGAGGCCAAACTCGGTCGAACGCTTGCCAATCGATTTGAGCCCCAGCGACGTAGAGTTCGGCCACCGTTCCCAAAAGCACTTCCCAGTCATTGTGCCCTTTCCGCAAGGACGGCCCGGCAACCCCCCGCCAATGGCTGAGACATCGGCGGGCCATCCCCAGAAGCACCGGAGCCGGCCCGACCTCTAGCCAGATATCCGGTCTTTCTTCGGCGAGATTCAAAATCTCCTGAGCAAATAGTACCGGGGACCGAATGTGCTCCCGCCAATACCGGGCATCTGGGATGCTATCGAAAAGTTTCCCGGTCAGATTCGAGAAAAGAGGAATGCTGGGAGGTTGGAACGGGACTTCCCGGGCAATTGCTTCGAACGGCTCCAGAACGGGGTCCATCAACGGGCTGTGAAACGCATGGGAAACTGTCAACGGGTGGACCCCGATGCCCCGGGCTTGGAAATCTTCGATTAGCCTTTTAACCACGGAGGCCCGACCGGAGAGCACCGTATTTTCCGGGCCATTGACGGCGGCAATCGCCACCTCCCCTTCCAACCCTTCGATAGCCCTGCGGACTTCTTCCACCCCCGTGAAGATCACTGCCATCATTCCGTCGCGGGGGAGTTCGGCCATCAACCGGGCACGGTGGGCGATCAATTTCAGGCCATCTTCCAAGGAAAAAACTCCGGCAATACATGCAGCGACGTATTCGCCAACGCTGTGCCCCAAAAGATAGTCGGGCTCGATCCCCCAAGACTGCCAAAGAGTGGCCAACGCATACTCGATGGCGAAAAGGGCAGGTTGGGTATAGAGAGTTTCGTCAATTAGGGAGGACGCCTCTTCCACCGCTAAGCCGAATTTATCCGGGTAGAGGATTGCCAGAAGCCGTTGGGGTAGGTAAGGACGCAGAAGCTCGTCGCAACGATCAAGCGTTTCGCGGAATAACGGACAGGTTTCGTATAAATCCCTGCCCATCCCCACATATTGCGAACCCTGGCCCGTAAAGAGAAATACCACTTTCGGCCTGCCGAGGAGTCTGACTTGGGAGGAACGGATACTGGGACTTCTCTTTCCATCTAGGAACTCAGCCAGCCGTTGTTTGAGCTGCTCCAGGGTTCCGGCGGTCACAGCCAGGCGGTGATTAAAATGGGATCGGCCGGCGGTTACCGTATGACAAATATCCGCTAAAGCCAGATCCTGGTGGGAATCCAAAAACTGTCTAAATTTCCCGGCCAGCTTCTGTAAGCTGGTGCTACTTTTCGCCGAGAGAGTGAACAGATGAAGAGGCCGATCTGAATTCGCTTTTTGCGGCACGGGAGTGATGTAGTCTTGCATGATTACATGAACATTAGTCCCCCCAAACCCGTACGAGCTCACTCCCGCAATCCGCTTGCCCGGCGGAGCATCCCACTTCAGGCCTTCTCGAGGGATTATGAGGCGGGTTCCCTCCAAGCGGATATTAGGGTTCAACTTCGTCAAATGAAGTTGGCCTGGGATGAACCCATGCCGCATCATTAAGGCCACTTTGATGATCCCGGCAATTCCGGAGGCCGTTTCCGTGTGCCCGATATTTGCCTTTACCGATGTCAGATAGCATGGGGGATCAGAATCCGCGGATCGGCGGAAGATAGGCTGAAGCCCTTGAATTTCGATGGGATCCCCGAGCGGTGTTCCCGTTCCGTGTGCTTCGATGTAGGTTACCTCCCGGGGCGAGACTCCTGCGTTGGCTAAAGCGGCACGGATGACCTCTTGTTGCGAGCGGGCATTTGGTGCAGTTATTCCCGAAGTGCGTCCATCTTGATTGGTGGCACTGCCCCGAAGTACCGCCCAAATCTGGTCGCCGTCCCGGAGAGCATCGCTAAGTCTTTTGAGCACAATGATACCGCAACCTTCCCCCCGCACATATCCGTCGGCAGCGGCATCGAAAGGCCGGCACTTTCCTGTCGGAGAAAGCATCCGAGCTTTGGAAAAGGCAATCATAACTTCGGGGGAAAGGATTAGGTTAACCCCTCCAGCCAAGGCAAGATGGCATTCCCGATGCCGGAGACTTTGGATGGCCAAATGCACGGCAAGTAAAGCCGAGGAGCAAGCGGTATCCACAATGAAGCTTGGACCGCGAAGATCCAGGACGTACGAAATCCTGTTAGCGGCGATACTCAGAGCATTTCCCGTGCCTACGTGGGCGTCGATATACTCGAAGTGGTTTTCGAAATGGGTGGGGATTTTCGAATAGTCGGTTCCACCAATGCCCACAAAGACACCTGTGGGACTTCCGGCCAGCCGATCAGGGGCAATTCCTGCGTCTTCCAATGCCTCCCAGGCAACCTCGAGCAGCACCCGTTGCTGAGGATCCATTCGGGATGCTTCTCGTGGGGCAATGCCAAAAAAGAGGGGGTCAAATTGGTCGACCCCGTCAATAAAACCCCCCCATCGGGTGTACATTTTTCCAGGGGCATCTGGGTCTGGATCGTAAAAAGCATCCACGTCCCAACGATCCGGGGGGATTTCTCCGGTTGCGTCGATACCCTCTGCGATAAGACGCCAGTATTGTTCGAGATTTTCGGCCCCCGGAAAACGGCAGGCCATTCCCACAATGGCAATCGGCTCGGCAATTTCGGCAGTTTGGGCCAGCCGCTCCTCCAATAAGCGGCGTTGAGCCGGCGATAGCCTGGCCAATCTTTCCGAGATGTCCCGCATGGGAAATCGATTTCCGACTCCGTACTTAGGCAGCGTGATCTTCTTGAGCTCCGCTCTCCAAAGCCGTCGAGGCTTCCGTTTCGTCCAGGCTCTCTACCTCCTGAAGCAGTTCTTCGAGCACGTGACTGGGAAGTGGGGAACTGCTTGGCGGAAGCTTGGGTTCTTCCTCTTCTACTCGGCCGCCTACTACCTGGGCTAAATACTCAGACAGGGATGCAGGAGTGGGATAGTTCCAAGCGACCGTGGGGGTCAACCGCACATTTAAGATTTGTTCGAGGCGTTCAGTCAGTTCGACGGCTGTGAGGGAGTCCAAGCCGTATTCGGCAAATGGCCGGTTCCGATCGATTTCCGCAGGATCCACTCCTGCCCTTTCGACAAGCCAATTAAGGAGAAGCTCTTCGATCTGTCGCGACAACCGGCGGATTTCCGCATCTGTCATGGGACGGCGGACGCGGACAGGCGACTTCCACTTCCCATCCCCGTCTCCGTCCTTGTTTTTTGCTCCATCCCCCGAAGGCTGACTCCCTAACTCGTGCATCACGTGGGGAAGGGATCCGGATTTCTCATCGCCAAAGTGCGATGGGAGTGCGGCTGCATCGGGACCGCCCACCTCTACCCGCCGCCGACCCTCCCCCCGGATTTGCTGTCGCAGGCGGTTGTGGCCTAGCACTGACGCACCGGCCGAAATCTCCTTCCGTCGCCATTCCGCCACCGTCTTCAACTGACCTGCCAAGAATTTTTCCCGGCAGAGTGTTCGCTGTATTTTTCCGCTGGTAGTTCGTGGGAGGCTCGCTTGCCGGATGAGAACGATCGCGTGGAGGTCGAGATCGAATTCCTCGGCCACGACCCGCCGGATCTGCCGCATCACTTCGCGGTAGTCTAAATCCCGGTGACGTCGATCTACCTCCTGAACCACCACGAGCCGCTCCTCTCCCTCCACCTCCACCGAAAAAGCAGCTCCTGCATCCGGAATTAATGCCGGGTGGGACCGCTGAACTGCCAGCTCGATGTCCTGGGGATAATAGTTGCGGCCGCGAATGATAATAACTTCTTTGAGCCTCCCCGTGACGTAAAGTTCCCCCTCGTGAACAAATCCGAGATCCCCGGTACGTAAATAGGGGCCATCCCCCTCCGGCAGCACCTGGGCTTGGAAAACCCTCGAATTGACCTCCGGCTTATTCCAGTAACCCGCTGCCACGTTGGGCCCTTTTACCCATATCTCTCCCACCTGGCCTGGCGGAACCGGTCGTGCGGTTTCCGGATCGACGATTTTTATGGTTTCGCCCAGCAGACCGTTACCACACCCTACCAATGCCTGAGCCTGAGATGATTCCCCAACGGGCACTACCTGGCCACGACTCAACTCTTCCCGATTTACATAGAGGACCTTAGGCGGAGCCGGCCCAGATCCTCCCGCCGCAAGCAGGGTGGCTTCTGCCAAGCCGTAACACGGATAAAAGGCCGATTCGCGGAATCCAAAAGGCCGAAATGCCTCTGCAAACCGGGTGAGTGTTTCCGCTCGAATCGGCTCTGCCCCGCAAAAAGCTACTTGCCAACAACTAAGATCCAAACCCTGGCATTCCGCCGGGGTGATCTTTCGCACGCACAGCTCGTAACCGAAATTCGGAGCCCCGCTCACCAGTGCCCGATATCGGGAAATCGCATGTAACCACCGGGCTGGCCGCTGGAGGAAACTCGTGGGTGCCATCAGCACACTATGCCCGCCGGTGTATAGCGGACTTAAAATACCCCCGATTAGCCCCATATCATGATATGCCGGCAGCCAGAAGACACCGATGCCCGGCTGAGCAGGAGGGTCCACCCAAGGAATCCCAAATCCCACCCGAATCATTTCCAAATTCCACATCAAGTTTCGGTGGGTCACGACCACTCCTTTGGGGTGGCTTGTGGATCCTGAGGTGTACTGCAGAAAAACCGCCCCATCGGGGGAGAGATTTGGTGCTTCCCACTCTCTAGCTTCAGCCGGGTCAATGGTATCCACGCAAATCCAGTTTAAGGAGGCTAAGTCCGGGGCTACCCGAGACAAGTCCAGGGTAGCGAGTGTTTGGGAGCTCGTGAGGGCAACTCTGGCTTGACAATCCTGTGCAATCGCCGTCAACCGAGGGACCGGTCGCTTCGGCTTGGGATACGTGGCCGGAACCGCCAGCACTCCCGCAGCCACACATCCGAAAAATCCGATCACGAAATCCAGACCCGGCGGGAAGACAAGAAGTACCCGGTCCCCCGGATGGATCATCCGCCGCAAATGGGCAGCCACTGCCTTCGCCCGAAGGGCAAGGTCGCCGAACGTTAAAGATTCCCCCTCCCCGTCATCAAACTCAAACGTAAAGACAGTCCGATCCCCTCGGCTGGCAGCTTGCCATTCCAGCACCTCTAACAGATCCGAAAATTGATGTAATTGCCGGGACGGGAATTGGAACTCGTTCATCCCATAAGGTTCCTCGCTTACGCCCGGTGGGCTTTCCGTTTTTGCAACCCCGGGGATTACTCACCCCCGGGGAATTCACCTGGGTGCCCCAAGGGCGTTCCTGCCCGGTTTTTCCGAACTGCCGACACCTCAGCCGTCAATACCCACGAACTCATCCCAACGAACGGAATGCAAGTTTATGCTTGTCCCTTCGGAAGGGGGAAGATTGAATTCGCCGCGTTCCTCGAAATCTCAGCCGTGTCGCGACCGGCCCCTACACGCCTTGAAATCGTCCGTCATCTGCATTTTGGCGAGTTTGCACCGACCTCGGGCCCGCTATTGGGGGGTTCCCGCCCGTTTTGACCGGTCGTTAACTACCTCAAGCAAAGGAATTTCATACTTCCCACAGCGGATTTACGTCGCTATAGGGTTTCAGGCCTTTCCTGGAGTTCGGAGGGCCGGCTCATCAATAGCAAAATCCCTCTCTCCCATCGAAGTCCAAAGCTATCGCGAGCCGAACAAAAACCTCGGCCCCATAGGTTCCCCGGGGCTCTGCTAACGCCGTGCATTTCCTGTCAATTTCGAACCGCTAAACTACATATTTTAAAAGAACTGGGGGATTTGGTGAGCGCTAGCTAAAAAACGCAAAATTTCCGGCCCTGTTGTGATTGTAACAACGACGGCTTTGCTTGGCAAAGATCACAATTCTTGTTTGGCTCCTAACTATTGGCGATGTGCGGCAAGATGAATTGCCGATGTGCGGCGACATAATCCCTCTGTGTTAGATGTGCAACCGGGTCATTGGTCCATTTCGGTAGAGGGGGCGAGGTTCCTTGAGCCGCTCGACCCCCTTTGCCCCTTTCCATTTCCGGGCCGACACCGATCTGCCGCCAAAGAGCTGACGCATTTGGAGGTTCTTACGTCGGGTGCGAAGGCTCAGAGAATTGCCAACTGGGAGAGGGCCTTTGGACTCGGTATTGCTTTCCACGTTCGTGGTTTAACATTGGCTTTGAGACCTCTCACCCGCGTGCTTTAACATTGGTTTTGAGAGCTCTCACCCGGTCCGGTGACAAGTTAGCAACGGTGGTAGTTTCGATCCTCAGCCTACAAACAGGCGTGGAGCACGGATGTCGGGAGAGGGCGTCACAGGGTTGGAACGGGGCGGGGTTAGCCCGGACGAATATTCTTGGCAGCTAAAGGGGTGCAACTCCGGCCGAGAGACTGTCTTCAATTTGGGAAAATGGCCTTGTGGACCGGTACGAATAGTTTTTTGCAGCGTTTTGCCAGGCTTCACAGCTTGCTCGTAAGCTTGGTGTGTTAACCCGGAAACTAGGAAAAAGGGACAATAGCCGTGACATGTTGTTGTCTCAAGAAGTTAAGGCATGTTTGGATGCCGCGGCTTTGGGTGGCCGAATGTGAATCTGTAACGGTTATACTACCTAGAAACATTGAAACGAATGGCTGGAGTTTCAAGCTGGCATAATCTTGGCAATTTGAAGACACACCTTTGAGTCGGGAAATTTACGTTTGGCGACGGAGGACGGCGTTTTCATTCCCCACGGCCAATAGTGGTTTAGAGAACGCGACTACCTGCATATGCGGTGCGAGGGGTAATTTGGTTGGCGGCGAAGAACGAGAGGCCCAATTCGGCACCGGGGATGTCAAAACAGGATCCGTGCCTAGGATGAGGCCCTATGCTCCCCCGGGTTAATAAAAATTGTGCCACTCGGAAGGGGGTTTCCGATAGTGCAATAATCAAGAAAGTAGTAATTCCCGAAGCTATTCCGCATCACTGCGTCTGGCCACTTTTTGGGCGAAGTGCCGGGCGTTGGGAGGGGACACTTAAAACCCCTTTTGTAAACACGGCTTTGAGGAAGGACGAACTGTCGGGGAGGAACGGAACTTTGGGCCAACAATTGCCCCCGGTGGGTGAAGACAACTGGAAAGGGTGGCTGCCTTGGCTGGCCGAAGGGACTGGTGCCCCTTTTCCCCCGGGCGTTGTCCCCCTCTTTTGTTTTCCGTATGCGGGCGGGGGTAGCTGGATCTTTGCCCGCTGGCCAAAGGCTCTTGACGCACGGTTCCGGGTGTTCCCAGTGGTCCTCCCCGGCCGGGAACATCGACTGGCCGAGCCTCTTCCCCACTCCATCGATGAGATCGTTTCAGAGTGGATTCGAGTGACGGTACCTTTGTTGGGGCAGAATCCCTTTGTGCTTTTTGGGCACAGTTTCGGAGCGTTAGTTGTTTTCGAAATCACCCGTCAACTGGCCCGGGCGGGGCTAGCTGCTCCCCAATTGGTGATTGTCAGCGGTTGTCGGGCTCCCACTTTACCCCGAACCTGGTCTCCGATCCATCACCTGCCGGAAGAAAAATTTTGCCAGGAGGTGGAGCGAAGGTTTGGTGTTCTCCCCCCTCAGCTACGGCGGGATCCGAAGGCTTTTGCGATCTATTTGCGAATTCTTCGTGCGGACCTAAAAGCGGTAGAAACTTACGAGTTCAAGCCCGCGGCTCCCGTGATGTGCCCATTCGCGGTGTTTGGAGGGCGGGAGGATCCCTTTGTGCCCGTAATGGACCTATTCGATTGGGCGGACCTGACAGTAGGAGAATGTAGGATTGAACTTTTCCCGGGGGGACATTTTTTTCTCCGGGAGCATCAGCAACTTTTCTTGAAAGCTTTGAAGAGCCGTTTGGAAGGTTTGCGATTGCCGGCGGCCGTGTGACACTTTCTCAGAGCAGCTGCTTGCGAAGGTGTCGGGGAAGAGTAACCTTGGGCCGAAGCCCCGCGGCGAGGAGAGCCAACACATTAGAGACAAACTTCTTTGGCAACTCCAATTGTGGTCTTATCGGTGTTTTCCTCGACCGGGTGCTCCGACCGTCCGGAGGGAGGTTTCTTCCCTGGTTATCTCCTTCGGGGTGGAAGAATCCGGCGGGCCCCCCGGTGGAAAAAACGCCGAGGTTGTGTCAAAGAAAACCCAGCACATGCTTTTTTTCGGAGATCGGGAATATTTTCGGAGAACGCAGGGATGCGTTAAGGAACAGTGAAGGAAAAGGCCGGGATGAGTGGGCACGGAGTGGAAAGTTCGGCACCTGCGGCAGCAATTTCTGTGTGGCTTTGGGGGTTGGATAACCCCGCCCCAATGCCCGAGTTGAGTTCCATCTTGTCTGAGGAGGAGCTGGCTCGGGCCCGACGGTATCGCCGGGAAATCGACCGGATGCGATTTGTCACCTCCCGTGGGGGCATGAGGAAAATTCTGGGGGATTTTTTGGGAGTTCCTCCACAGGATTTGAGGTTCGGTTTCGGCCCGTTCGGCAAACCTTATCTGGTTTGGCCGAGTGAGACTTCTGTCCGCTTTAATTTGGCTCATTCGGGGTCGTTAGCAATCCTTGCGATTTCCGAAGTGGGAGAGGTCGGGGTAGACGTGGAATGCAGCCGAAAGCCCGTAAACAGCTCGGGATTGGCCAATCGGTTCTTCTCGCCCGAGGAGGCTGCTGTGCTTTCCCACGTTCCCTGTGAGGAGCAAGTAAGGCTGTTTCTGCGGTTTTGGACTTGCAAGGAGGCGGTGCTGAAAGCAATCGGGGTTGGGTTGACGCTGGGGCTGGAAAAAGTGGTAATCCCCTGGTTGCTGGAGGAGCCGTCAGGGGTATCGCCCCCCGTGTATAAAGCCGGTGAGTGGGAGGCGTCACCCAAGAAGCTGGAGTTAGTCCTGCCGGCAAGCCGTGGATCCTTTACCCGGGAGCAGGGGGTTTCACAGCGGCAGGAGTGGTGGATTTGGGAATGGCGGCCTGCCCCGGACTATTTTGCCGCCGTTGCCTGTTCCTATCCGTGGCACTACACCCTAATTCGCTGGTGGCCCCCGGGGAGAGAGCAACATGGAACTTAAGGCTTCGAGATGGGTGGATACTACTTCATAGCTTAAAGATCACCACCCTTCACGGAACTTGCGATGCTTTACCGGCCGGCGGGAAGGAGAAATCCGCCTCTTCAAAATAGGTCTCACCGGGCTTGCATCCTTAGCCTCTTCAATCTTTTTCAAACATCTCCCCTTATCTTTTCTTCTTACCCTTCCCAGGGCCGCCTTTTGTTTGGTCTGAAGCTTCCCTTATTGCAGTTGAAAAAGAATTGGGGCGGCGTTCGGTGCAATGCTTGTAGGTGGCCTTGGCACAAAAGGTCTCACGAACGTTCTAACTTACAAGATCTGTTGCTTTTGCGAGACAGGATAGCTTCTATACGAAAGGATTTTTTGGGGCCCCGAGACAGAGGTCCCCGCCGCTTTTGCGAAACGGGCCTTCCGAGGAGCGAATAAACAAGCTTCCCCGGCCGGTAACGAGCTCTCAGTTTTGAGGGGCATCTCCGGCCTCTTGAGCTATCTCGACCAGCTTCCACGTCGGTCTGACTTCTTGAAAGAACGGAAAGGTATCGCCACCTATTGCGTCAGTAGTCCAGGACTCCTCCGAACTTAATCTCCCGCTTAATGCCCACTGTTTTGTGCAAGCAGGGGTGCTGTCGACGGAAAAAATCGTAGTAACGGGACCTCTAGCTCTGTAGAGTTAGGCTCTTGGAGATACTGGTTCCGTTTTTCGGTAAGCCGCCCTTTATGCCTGTTTTGCGTGTGATGTCATTGAGAAGCATGAACAGGGGGCGGTTTGGCAAATTTGAATGGGGCTCCCACTGGATCATAAACAGGGTGTTTGTTCAGCTCACAGGGGCGTTTGAATTTCGGAAAGGGGGTTGCCCGGCTAAGTCAATGCCGGAAAATGTGGCTTGATGTCACGCTAGGCTCTTTTGCCTGGCCATATACTGGCTCACAACTTGATTGGACCGGGCCTTCCCGATTCTCAGACGTAGGCCTTCGAAATCCTCGGCAGTGAATGCAATCCGAAAATCCTACTTTTTTCAACGGAAGGGGGCCCCGAAGCAAAACTTGCCTTTTATGCGTTCACGGGTTGCTGGTGCTCCTGGGGCGGTTATGTAGTTGCTGGGCAAGTCTCCGACCCTCGAGAAGAATCACTCAAAAGTTCCATAAGTCCTTGAGCATGGGGAAGGGATTTCAGCGGCCCCGGATGCGGATGAGATGAACAGTCGGATGGCTGAGATGCCGGTAGTCCGGAGGCGTGGTGCTTCCCCATCGGGACAATTCTTGTAGAACTTCTTAAACGGTCTGACCAACACAGACCTTGGTGGGTTCAAATGCGAAACACTCCTCTGTAGGGGCGGTAAGATGGGGGCTTAGGGTTAAAGCGAGAAAAATTGTACACAGGAGAATTTCGGTTGCCCGTCGGAGGTGTCTCCGCAAAAGCGGCCTTGTCACGGTGGTGGGGAGGCATTCGATCGGGCTCGCACTTTTGGTGTGAAGACCGCCTTTTAACGCCCGGTTAAAGGCTCGGAAAGAGAGGGGGGAATGTGGCAGGAAATTACTAGTGTGCGGAATCCGCGGGTTAAAGCGGTTTGCAAACTACGAGAAAGAGAGCACCGGGTGCAGACCGGCACGACGATCGCCGAAGGGATTAAGGAACTTTCGCGAGCGGCGGATGCTGGGCTAAGGGCTCAGGCGATTTTCATGTGCCCTCGTTGGTGCCCGTGGGAAACGGCTGAGGAGTTTGCCAAGCGGCTCCAGGTCTCTCCAGCCGGAAAGATCGTGGTAAGTGAACTTGTGTACCGGGCCATTGCCTTCGGAGATCGGCAGGATGGCCTTTTGGCCGTGGTGGAGGTGCCATGCCGCTCGCTTAAAGATTTGCCCACCCGCCAAGAGGGACTTTATTTGATTCTAGAGGGAATTGAGAAGCCCGGGAACTTGGGAGCCATCTTTCGCACCGCGGATGCTGCCGGGGTGCAAGGCGTTCTTTTGGTGGATGCTCCCTGCGATCCTTGGAATCCCAACGCCATCCGAGCTAGTGTAGGGACGGTGTTCACTGTACCTTTTGCCTCGGCCAATGCCCAGGAGGCCATTGGGTGGGTAAAAAACCGGGACCTCCAGCTCGTGGGCGCAGATCCGGAGAGAGGTCACCTCCTTTGGGATCTGGACTTTCGGCGGGGAACGGCCATTGTATTAGGGGCGGAGCATTCGGGGCTTTCCGCCGTGTGGAAAAGGGTAGGCTGTCAACTCGCACGTATTCCGATGTATGGCCGGGGAGACAGCTTGAACGTGTCGGTGGCAGCTGCCGTTTTCCTTTATGAGGCAGTCCGCCAACGGCAAGCTCGCTAAAATGTTTTTGCCAATTGGCAACATGTACCCGCAAAAACGTCTTTTGGCGATTGGCAAGGTGTATTTGTGACTGTGGGAACGAGTAAGTTACACTAGGGTCCGCAAGGGAGCATCAAAGGTTCTCGAGAGGATAATCCAGGCTGGGTAAAGGGCCTAGATTCAAGGGGTAAGTGAGCCGCTCAACGACAAGGTAATGTTCGGAACACTTTGGAAATCTTGGTTTGAAAGCGTGGTCGGAGTTAGGGCACCTCGAGCCTGAAAAGGGGGCCAAAAAGATAAACCGCCCGAAGGGTTGCAGACCAACTTCGGGCGGTGCCTGAAGGTTGACCCATCAAGGTAAAGGGGTTGTGCAGAGGGTGGAATCTGCCTCTTCCTGCACCACGGTTATTGAGGGTGAGATCCCGGTGGTAGGCTTGTTACGGGTTCAAACGGGTGCCCGTGTTATGCGGTCTTGGAAATCTTTTTCTCCCTTACTCTGGGATCGCTCAACTCCTGGGTCTACGATTCTTCTCTACTGTTTTCGGTGATCCCCTTGGTGCAAAGGTCGTTGGTCGATTGGGAGGCAGGAGGACTTCCGCTCTCATCCCGAAGCTTCCTGGGGTTGGGAGGGGTGAACGGGGGCCGGACCGACCTTACGGCGTCGCAGGAGCTTCTTCCTCGTCCTCCGAGAGGGCGATTGCGAGGGGAACAGCGATAGCAGCTCCAATAACCCCCGCGATCACAAGGGGCCGGCTAAGAAACATTCCTAAACAGCCGCAACCCAGTTGCCCACGAACTGCGTCTTCCCCAGCCACCACTATTGCCGCGGGCGAAGCTCCTGGAGGAGCTGTTTGCGATTGCCAAACCCGGTAGGCCACCACCCCGTTGGCACTTGTGAGTTGATACACTCCGCCCTTTAGGCCTCGGAAGGCGAAAATGCCTTTTTCATTAGTCGTTGCCGTGCCTAAGACTCGGTTTTCCCTTGAGATTGTCACAGGAACGCCGGCCACGGGAGTTCCGTCCTTGGAGAGGACCTGGCCTAACAAGAGGCCATCTTGGTGGAGGGCCACATCCCGTATGGTGGGGGGCTCGCCAACACCGGCGGCAATCACGAGGTTACGCGGGAATACGAATCCCACGGTGAGTGTGATCACCAAAACAACGCGAAAGTTATAACATGTCATTGCAGTGGACCCCTCCTTAGATCGGGAGAAAGTTTCCTCTTCCTAAGAGAACCACTTGCCCCTCACCCATCGGGTAGCGGGGACTTATTGGCCGAAATTGATTTGTCAGCTTTCTATATCGGTCAGCATCCGCTGTTACATCAATTATTTTTGGGTAAAGACGGAATTCTCGACGCAACCGGAGCAGACCCACAAAGTCCTCAGGTTCACCGAGAGCTACTTGCGGGTTCGATCCGCTTGGGGTTGAAAGCCTTCAAATCGGAACATTCTTGAAGACTCTGGGGTTGAAAACTAAAACTCTCAATTTGGAACGTCTTTCCACACCAATTCACGCAACTCTTGGGCACACAACGAGTGGGAACTTTGCTAGCTCAAGGAACAATCGGTAGGGTTTGGGAAGGGTTTACCTGCATGAACCAAATACGTGGTGCCGTTTCACAGCACCTTTTTGCGTAAAGTTTAACTATTCGACGTAGGTAGTAGTGATTGGAACGCCTTGCGGAAGACGTGCCGGTGCTCGGTCGGTAGTAATTCACGAAGGTGTCTCAATCCCGGGTTTCAGCTGGTCTTGCAACCGCGGCACCTTTCAGACTACAAAGCCTTCGGTTGGGCATGCCTTTTCCGCAAGGTTGGCTCGAAGATGGGGCTTTGGTTGCGGTTTACCTCGATGGGGCTATCCTCACGAGCTTCCGCCATAAGTTACGGAGTGACCGCAGGCAGCGGTGTTTGCCACCAGAAGGATCGGAGAAAATCGGGGATTCGCAACCGGAACATTCTGAGTTTCGGCGAGTTATGCCAAATGGTTTGTTTAGTCCGGTAAGGTGTTGCGGGGTTTCAAAGACCCGTTTATGTGGCTGTTCGCTGACCTGCTAGTGCAAGAGGGGGCTGGGCTTGGTCAAAGTATGCACGGCGGCACAAGCCAGTTTTTGGAGTCCGCGAGGCAGCGTGGGACCGAAAGGCAGCTCGAATTGATGGGGGCTTCAAAGCCTGCCGAAGCAAGCCGGGAAGCTTCCAGAACGGTCGACATGTCGAAGTGGTTGTTCGCATGCTAGATCGTCTTCCGCTTTCCCCTAGGGGTGGACTAAGTAACTGGGTATCCGCAAATTCGAGGGCCACACGTGGGACCGGCCGAGATTCGGTCTATCGACATTCGGATCTTGATGGTTGCTAGCCGGGCCATCGGCCAGTAAATTGTTTGTGCAACTCAATGGGGGAACTGAGGGGAGGAAGTTTTCCCGGAGTTTATAGAGTTTATTGGCGGAGCAAGAGTGTCGGAGACCCACGAAGGTTTCGGCTGCCGTTAGTTTTTATGATCCTGTAATGCGGGATGAGTGGGCTCTTGTAGCAGTTAAAAAAACATCCGTGCAGTTGGCCAGCTGTTTGGGGCGGCCTTCATGGGTTCAAGGTTGCCCAGGATGGAGTAGGCCCATTTTGGAGAGGAGGTGTGGGTAGTCACACATTCCTATGTGAAAGGAGGAACAAGACATGGTGAAGTGGTCTCGGCGAGAATTTTTGGTGGAAAGCGGTGCGGCGGCGGTGGCCTGCACGAGTGGGATGGGTATGGTTGCTCAGGCCGCCCAATCTTCCCCAGCGATGGCTATCGCCAAGTGGGGAGGTGACCAGCCCGGCAGCTCGGAAGAGATCGATCGTATTGCGGAGCAGCTGACAGTAAAGGCAATCGAAAGCATTGGTGGCATCGGCCGGTTTGTCCGCCGGGGAGATGTGGTTTGGGTCAAACCGAATATCGCTTGGATCCAACCGCCGGAAATGGCGGCCAATACGAACCCCCAGGTGGTGGCCACCATCGTGCGATTGTGCTTCGAAGCTGGAGCCAAGCGGGTGAAGGTGGGGGATAACCCGGTCGATATCGCCCAGCAAACATACGAAATCAGCAAAATTGCCGCGGCAGTGCGGCCATTGGGTGCAGATGTGGTATTCATGGACCGAAGTCGCTTTCGACGGGTGGCAATAAATGGGGAAGTTCTTAAGCAAATCCCCATCTATCCTGAAATCCTTGAGGCGGATGTAGTGATCAACGTCCCAATTGCCAAGCACCACGGCCTTGCCACCATCACCGTGGCTATGAAGAACTTTATGGGGGTGGTGGAAGAGCGGCGGACGTTCCATCAGGCAATTGGTCAGACGTTGACCGATTTGTGTCTTTTCCTTAAACCCAAGATTAGTATCGTCGATGCGGTCCGGGTCCTGGTAGCTCGGGGGCCGCGGGGTGGGAGGTTAGAGGACGTAAGGATACCCTTGGCAGTGGCAGCAGGTACGGACATCGTGGCATTAGACGCGTGGGCGGCAGAAGTATTGGGTCGCAACCCTGATGATATCAGTTCTGTGGTTTGCGGCCATAAGGCGGGTTTGGGGACCAAGGATTATCGCTCGCTGAATCCGGTGGAGGTTTCCGTCGCATGAGAATGCCGCGATGGTCCGCAACCACCCTTCGCCGGTGGGTACAGATTTTGAGTTTGGTGCTTTTTGTGGCGTTGTTTTTGGTTACCCGGCCGATTCCGGCTCAGGATCCGCCCCAATGGCTGAAGCTTTACTTTTGGTTTGACCCGCTTCTTCTAGTGGTCACCTTTTTGGCTGCCCATGTGGTGCCGGCAATAGCACTGTTGGCCATAGTGACCATTGTCGTCACCGTGCTGTTGGGGCGGATTTTTTGTGGATGGATTTGCCCTTTAGGGGTGGTTCACGATATTGCGGGGCGGCTCATTCACGGACGAAGAACACCTCCTGCAACCAACCGCTACTCTTCGTGGCAAGCGGCAAAATATTACGTCTTGGTGGCGATGTTGGTTGCTGCTGTCTTCGGTGCACACTGGATTACGATTTTCGATCCGCTGGTGCTTTTTTACCGAACGCTTACCACCGGATTGTTTCCCACAGTCCAGTGGGCGGTTGAAGAAGGATCAACAGCTGTATACCAGAAAGACCCTGGGGTTGGCCCGCTCCGCTTGGTGCAGCTGACGGAGCCGCTTTACCTGGCCTTCCGAGATCACCTCCGGGGTGTGGAAAAGCAAGCTTTTCTCGGGGCTGGGGGAATTCTGGTTTTTTTCGTGGTCATTGTGGCTTTGAATGCCTATCGGCGGCGATGGTGGTGCCGGTTTGTGTGCCCTCTTGGGGCCCTTCTGGGGCTATTGGCCTGGCGGCCTCTCTTGCGTCGCATTGCCAGTTCGGATAGTTGCAACCAGTGCGAATTATGTGGGATGAATTGCCATGGAGGGGCGGCAAGTTCCGAGGATCAAAAATGGCGGCCTTCGGAATGTTTTGGTTGCCTTAACTGCACGGATGCTTGTCGTCGGGGAGCATTACGGTTCCAATGGAATTGGCCTTGGCGGTCTGATCCGAGCTTAGCCTCGGTGGATTTGTCCCGCCGCGGGCTTTTGGCTTCCGCCGTGGGGGGAATCACCTTCTTTGGCTTTCTCCGGGCAACTCCGCTGGGGCGGGGCAAGGTGTTCAATCCCAAGCTCATCCGGCCGCCGGGGGCCCGACCGGAGCCTGAATTTCTCGCTCGGTGCACGGGCTGCGGGCTTTGCATGAAGATTTGTCCAACGGGGGGACTTCACCCCTGTTTCCTGGAAGCAGGCCTGGAAGGGATTTGGACCCCGCGGTTGGTCCCCAAGTTGGGGTACTGCTCCTATGACTGCAATCGATGTGGTTTGGTATGCCCCACCGAGGCCATCCAGCCGATGAGTCTGGAAGAAAAGCGTCGGGTGAAAATGGGGCTGGCCACGTTCGATACTACCCGCTGCATCCCGTACGCCTACGGCCGGGATTGCATGGTGTGCGAGGAACATTGCCCCATCCCCGAGAAGGCCATTTACTTTCACGAGGTGGAAGTCCTTACCCGCGATGGGGAAGTGCGGCGGATCAAGCAACCCCGAGTAGATCCGGAAAAATGCATCGGATGTGGGGTCTGTGAAAATGTGTGCGTCTACCGAGATATGCCGGCGATTCGGGTGACTTCGGCCAACGAGTCCCGCCATCTTTCCAACCAGCCCCTTCCACCTTGGGACGAAGCTTATTATTAAGCCAAGGGGAGCAGCAAGCTCTCGGCGTTGGGTTGTCCGTGAGCCGATGTAGGTACTGAGGAAGTCCCGAGAAGTTTTTTAACGAAAAGCCATCTCCCTTGCATGAGGAGACACCGGCAAGGTTCTGCAGGGGCTTTTCCTGGAACTATTTAGGCCAGGTGAGGGGCCGGCAAATCCGGGTTGCGTTGGCACGTGATGGGTCAAGAGGGATACGTATCGGCTGGACTTTCTCATCAGTTCTCGGGGGTCTGACAAGACCGTAAGGTGCCCACACTATCGAGAAACTGACCCCCCGCAACTAAGCGACGCCGAGGTGTCAAAATACCGGAGCGGTCTTTCATGCCACCGCGTCGGGGGAGAAAATTTGTGCCCCGTCGGAAGGTTCGCAGACGTACAGTTTTGGCTCAAGGTTGGTGGCGGACCGGTATTCCGAAGCCACGGCATCCACAAAGGAGGGCACAGCTTCGCGTTTGACAAGGGCGATGGCACAGCCTCCGAAGCCTGCCCCGGTCATTCGGGCTCCTAGACAGCCGGGCTGCCGTAGGGCAATGTCGACCATAGCGTCTAAGGCTGGGCTAGAGACCTCGAAATCATCTCGGAGGCTTCGGTGGCTTTCCACGAGAAGTCGCCCAAGCCGGTCAAGATCACCTTGCTCCATCGCCTCGACTGCCTGAAGAGTCCGTTGATTTTCGCTCACCACGTGGCGGGCCCGACGTCGCCACGGTTCCCCCAGCATTGGTTCGCACTGGGACCAGGTATCCCAACTGATGTCTCGGAGGGCCCGCACCCCTAGAAGCCGGGCTGCCTCCTCGCACTGTGCCCGGCGGGCGTTGTATTCGGAGTTGGCCAGGTCTCGGCGAGTAGCTGTATCCATGACCACTAAGACCGCTTCATTGGGTAGTGGCACGGGTCTCCACTGAAGTGAGCGGCAATCGATGAGGACCGCATGGTTTTTCTTGCCCGCAAGGCAGACCAGTTGATCCATAATCCCGCAGCTTACGCCTACCCACTGGTTTTCTGCCTGCTGGCATGCCAGAGCAATGGGAACGACTTTAACAGGGCACTGGCTACTTGCTGCAAATGCACAGGCGGCAGCCACTTCCACAGCAGCAGAAGAGGAGAGACCTGCTCCAATTGGTACGTCTCCTCGGACCACGCCTTCCCACCCGCGAAGAGGCCACCCCGCCTGAAGCAGGCTCCAGGCAACCCCGGCGAAGTAGGCTGCCCAACCTTGCGAGGAATCTCTCCGGGGTT
>Ga0272449_1001058_pt1 | contig 29703 bp, 33 predicted proteins | sample YNPCB0241_FD_198679 | JGI IMG/M metagenome (GOLD analysis project Ga0272449, IMG submission 198679) | Hot spring sediment microbial communities from Yellowstone National Park, WY, United States - YNP-CB-024-1 | ecosystem: Environmental > Aquatic > Thermal springs > Hot (42-90C) > Sediment... | reverse complement strand
GCGTAGATGAACCTCTCCACACCCTTCTTTGAAGCTGCCTCCAGAATATTGAGTGTGCCGAAGTCGTTCACCAGATGTGTTTGGTAGGGGTCTTGGATGCTCATCTTTATGTCAGTTACAGCGGCTAGGTGAACAACCGCATCGAACCTAATGTTGGTGAGCACGTCCAGCACAAATCTCCTATCAGAGAGGTCTCCATTCACGTCGGCTCCTTTAAGATCTGTGGTAAAGACTTCAAACCCCCTTTTGGAGAGGTAGGTTGAAACATGCCTACCTATGAAACCCCCTCCACCTGTTAAGAGGATCCGCATATCAATGCACCAACATAATCGTTGATGGGGAAGCAACCTATTTGATTTTTCTTAAAAGTTCTTCTAAAACTAGTTTAAAGAGTGGTTCTTCCCTCAAGACGTGCTGCTTATGCCAGCCTATGATGTGCTCAGCCCTCATCTTTTGACTTTCGTCGAGTTCCTTTACACTGCTTACAAAACTAGGCACCTCACTGCGAAAGTTCTTATGCTCACCGATCAATACTCTAATCAAGCTCTCCTTCTCAGGCTTCAACTCCAGATCTAGATCCTGCTAGCGTAAACGACCATCCAAAACCACCTAACCGTGCAAACCCTATGAGTAGAGGAGACATCTTAATCCTTGCATTCCCACGCATCTTACCTGCTGGCTTCAGCCAAAGTTACCCATCTTTCTGTATAGATAGTGTGAAAACGTAGGTTTCTTTAGCTGTCGAGGGTGGTCCTCAGGCTCTTGCGTAAACTACACTGTGATTATATCCCCGCCCTTCAGGTTTCCTTTTATTCCCTCCACCTCTCGTTAAGACCGCGAGCATTTTGCATCCGATTCTATCTTCTATTAGCAGAAGATCTTCTACTCTAAGCCTCTTCTCCTCAGATTGGTTGAGTATGACTCGGGCTTCGTTTTCTTAAGATTCACCTGCTATTATCCCTATCTGTCTCATTTGATGTCGCTCTCTGATCCGAGTAGTGAAGCGAGTAGAGGACTTCTGGTCGCCACTAAGAGCTGAGTCCTTTGCTTCATCTTCTTTAAGACTTCAGCAAGACCTCTTATCCCGGATTCATCCAAACCCTCTTCGGGCTCATCTAGCAGTAGCAGAGGAGAGCTTGCTAGCTCATTAACGGCCAACAGTAGGGCGAAGCTTAAAGCTACATTTTCTCCTGTACTCATCTGGTGCGCGTATACCCAGCTCTCATCCACCTTACACTTAACGTAAAGAACCTCATGCCCCCTTACGATCCTGCTCTCAAAGTCCACATCCTTTATCCGCTCATATGGATAGATCTTTTTGAAGGCTTCTTTAAACGAAGATTTGATCGAAGCAAGGCGTTCGTTCTTAGCCTCGTTTACAGCCTCGATAAGTGCCGACCTTATCCGCCTAATCTTGTCCGCAAGATCTCTGAGCCTCCGAATTTTTCGTTCGAGGTTCACGTGGTTTTGTGAACCCAGCTGCGCAAGGGCGGTCTGATAGGCTTCCTTCTGCGCCTCAAGAGCGCTCAACTTACTTTCAAGCAGCTCTATTTCACGTTTTGTTTCCTCCGCCTCCTTCAGCAGCCGCAGAGCCTTCGATAGATCCTCTTCAGATACGATTTGCACTCTAGTCTGTGCTATCTCACCTTCCAATCTACTTATCTCGGCTTCGATAAATCTCCTCTGCTCCAGAAGCCTTCGATACTCTTCCACTTCCTTACGCTTCTGCGATAATCTGATCTGGAGGCTACTGTATTCATCTAGAACCTTCCTATACTCCTCTTCCATATGCGCAAACCTTTCAAGCGCATCCTTCGAAAGCTGGGCGCCACATAGAGGACACGTCTGAACACTCATGCCTCTCTGTAGCTCGATCATCTTTATAGAAGCCTCCAGTACGGCTATCCTCCGGTTTAGCGCATCGTTCCTAGCCTCCATCTCACGCAGCTCCTCCTCAAAACCCTCAGCAGCTTCGGGCAAGCTTCTTAGCTGAGTTCGGTACTGCTCAAGCAGCTTAAGTTTACCTTTCATTTCCAACTCGATCTGCTCTGCTTCTTCAGCCCTCTGTTTAACTTCTTCAGCCCACTTTACCATAGGGCTATCGATCATATATTTGACCCGAAGTTCCGAGAGCCTATCTTTAATCCAACCTATTTCTGCGGTGGTTTCTGCGTCCCGCCTTTTGATGTCTTCGATCCGCCCAAGTGCAGATAGCTGCTTCTCCAGCTCTTGTAACCTTCGCTCTACAGGTGCTGGTGTTATCTCAGATGCGACTTGATCGTACCTTTCGAACCCCAGTAGTTGATTTAGTTTAAGAGCCTTCTCCGCCGGAGCACCAACAAATAGTTTTGCTATCTCTCTGCCATCAACGAAGATCTTCGGATCGACCCTCAGCCGCTCAGGCAGATCGGTTTTCACAGCCACAGGCCCGCCTCGCCTCTTCCTCCTTTCGATGTAAAAGGGGAGATTGTTTACGCTCCCCTCTACTCTGACCAGCATATAGTCGGAAGATGAGTTGATTAGATCGTCCAATGTAAGCCCATAAGGTGCTTCGCCACAGAGCGCGAAGAGAACCGCTAGGAGGCGAGAGGTCTTACCCACGCCCATGCCTCCTGTAAAGACGGTTAAATCACCTAAGGTATACTCGTCCTCCCTTAACCCCCTGAAGCCAGCAAGTTTAACCCTTTCTAGCTTCAGCCTTTTTCTGCCTCCTCCATCAACCAACCTATTAGATCTCTGATTCTGCTTGGCGGAGTGTTGAGGAAGCGGTTCAGAAGCTTCAACTCTTCTTCACTCAACCGCTCCTTTAACTTCGCTTCAACATCGTCCAAGGCGACTGCCTCTGTTCTTCAGAAACTATGCCTCTATACTTAAGGATTCTTCAGCATCTACGTCGACCCTTGAAAGCAAACTATCTAACCCAACTTAGACAGAAGCTCAAGGTATTTGGAGAGTAGATCAAGGAGCTCCCTCTGCCGCTCCACTGAACACTCATCTCTCAACATATACGCCACTTCAAGAGCCTTGGCTTCTAAGATCTCTTTAAGTGAAGACGGCTTAGCTGCCTGTTGAGCAGCCCTCTCTTTCCCAGCACCGCACACTATACAGATAACCTCATCCCTATACTTAAGCTGGACACCACCACAGCTTGGACAGGGCTCACTAAGGAGAGTAGCACCTTTCCTAAGCATCTCAGAAGCCGCAGCCAGCTGCTTCTTCGAAACCGCAGCCATTCGAATAATGTATACAGGAGTCGTTATTTTAACGTTATGCGAGAGTAGGCAGAAAGGTTAATTATTACTGCCCTCTACATTAATAGAAGCAGAGTTATCAAGAGGTGAATACTCTTGAGCGCCAAAAAGAAGAGGGAAAACCAAGAGAAGCTCGAGAAAGCCATAGCAACTCTACAGCAAGTAGCGGAGAGCACGATAACACCAAGAAACATCAGAAAGCTCGTCAAAGATGCGATAGCGATGCTGCAGGATGAAAAAACATCTATAGCTGTTAGAGCGGCTAACGCTATAAGCCTCCTTGACGAAATCTCCCAAGACCCCAATTTGCCCTCCTTCTCCAGAGTAACCATCTGGTCCGCGGTGTCGACACTGGAAAGCATTAGGGAGTAGAAACGATCTAGAGAACCTCACGTAACGCTTCAAGCAGGGCATCGTTATCTTCAGGCAACCCCACCGAAATGCGCAGACACCTCCTAAGACGTGGGTCTTCAAGCCTACGTAGTACAAACCCCCGTTTTAACATCTCATTATAAACCTCATCCCTGTCCCGCTCTAACAACTCGACTAAGAAAAAGTTAGCTACGCTGGGGTAGACCTTCACGCCACGCAGCTTACTTATTTCAGAGATTAGACGGTCACGCTCAGCCAGAGTATCTCTAACTCTAAGCTTGACCCACTCAACGTCTTCTAGCGCCAACTCAGCCAGCTTTAATGTAATCACATCCACACTGTTAGGAGGCCTAACTTTATTGAGTAGCCTAGCGGTGTCTTCGCAAGCAACGATATAACCTAATCGAGCACCAGCAAGCCCAAACGCCTTCGAGAAGGTCCGAACTACCATGAGATTGCTATACCTCTCGGTCAATTTGACGAATGATTCACCACCATATTCTTGATAAGCTTCGTCGACAACTACACCTACATCACATCCATTGAGAATGCGTAGCAGATCAGACCTTTTAACAGCATTACCCGTTGGATTATTCGGGTTGCAGAGAAAGATCACCCTGGTCCTATCATTAACAGCCTTAATCAACCCATCCACATCATCCGCAAAATCTTCTCTACGCTGCACATAGACCACCCTAGCACCCATAGTCTCACTCACTATACGAAACATCGAATAAGATGGGCTGGAGATCACCGCCTCAGAACCAGCGTCGAGGAGAACCTTAGAGATTATATCAAAGGCTTCATCTCCACCGTTAGCTACGACAAAGCAATCTTCACCCACGCCCAGATACTTCGATAACCCCTTACGCAAAGCACGGTAAGAAGTATCAGGATAACGATTTATAGCAACGCCCTCCAACTCGGAGCCAAGCTTCTTCAACCAGTGTGTAGGCGTATGAGGCGAGGTATTAAGGTCAAAACGCCTAATCTCGGAAACATCCAAACCCACCAAGGAAGCGATCTCCTCATCGGAAGGCTCCCAAGCATACTCCTTAAACGAGTGCAGGAACGCTCTAAACCGCATAAGCCAACCTAGCTCAACCGCGCATAAAACCTTTCCAAAAAACAAACATACGCCGTGCATAGTTTGCGCCTCCGAAGGGAGGCGTTAAGCTCGACGCCTTGAGCTATTGGAAGCGGCGAGCTGAAGCGGTCGGCCGAAGCCTTCCGCCTTACACCCCCGCCCCATCAACGGGGTCTTCTACCCCCGCTCTCCCCCACAACCCACCACCCTCGCGGGAGGCAGGTTGTGGACGGCCATCTTTTCTCGGGAGGGGCTTCGGGCTTAGATGCTTTCAGCCCTTATCCCCAACGGCTTAGCTGCCCGGCCATGCCCTCTCGGACAACCGGTAGACCAGAGGCCGCGTTGCCCTGTTCCTCTCGTACTAAGGGCAACTTCCCCTCAGATGGCCGCGCCCCCATCAGGTAGAGTCCGACCTGTCTCACGACGGTCTAAACCCAGCTCACGTTCCCCTTTAATGGGCGAGCAGCCCCACCCTTGGCCCCTGCTGCAGGACCAGGATGGGAAGAGCCGACATCGAGGTACCAAACCGCGGGGTCGATTGGAGCTCTCGCCCGCGACGAGCCTGTTACCCCTGGGGTAACTTTTCTGTCACCTCCGGCCCCCAACAGTGGGGACACGAAGGATCGCTAGGCCAGGCTTTCGCCCCTGGATCCTCTGCTTTTAAGGACCCAGTCAGGCCGGCTTTTGGCCTTGCCCTCACCGGTGGAGTTCTGACCCACCTGAGCCGACCTTTGGGCCCCCTCGATACCTTTTCAAGGGGGTGCCGCCCCAGCCGAACTGCCCACCTGCCGGTGTCCCCTTCCGGGTTAGTGACGCAGCCGCAGAAGGCTGGTGTTACACTTGCGCCTATCACACGCCCGGAGGCGTGTGCATCAACGGCTCCCAGCTACTCTCTGCAACCGCAGCCACGTCACAACGACAGGCTGCAGTAAAGCTCCACAGGGTCTTCTCTCCCCGATGGGGGTCCGTGGACTGTTCGTCCACGTTATGTGGGTTCGCCGGGTTGCAGGCGGGGACAGCGGGGCCCTCGTTGATCCATTCATGCACGTCGGAACTTACCCGACAAGGCATTTGGCTACCTTAAGCAACCCAATTTGGGTTGGACCATATCTTCGCCTTCGAGGTCATAATCAATTTCCCTCTACGGCGCTCGGCATATGGTCTCTGAGGCGTCCGCCCTCTATGCTGGAAATTATTTCGCTGAGCCTATACTTCCTATCTGTAGAGGCTTCGTAAGCTTTCTCCAGCAGCTTCTTAAAGCCTTCTAGAGTTCTGTGCTCTCCCTTATGCAGCCCTTCGACGATCTCAGCGAATCGCTGAAATTCTCTCCTTTTTACGATCGGCTGATGCTTTCTGAAGAATGGTATTATCTTCTCAACCAGATTCTGACGTGAATCCACCACGTAGATGCACGTTGATTCCTCCTGCCCCGACTTCGGTATAATGCGCCCACAGCCGAAGACCCTTCTAAGTATCTCAAGAACTACCCGGTGGTCTCTGCTTTGTGTAACGTAGAAGACAGGGTCGATAACCCACCCGAATCTTGCATCATCCTGCTTCTTAATCGATATGGAGAAGCACCCTTCTCCGTCCACGAGACCAAGTATGTAGTAGTGAAGATACTTCCTTCGCCTTGGGAGAGCCTTTGGATCTATCAGATCCTTGAACTCATCCAGCACAGCAGCCACCGCTTCCAGTCGCTCAACACCACATTTAAAGCTTAGAGGGCGTTCCCTGCGGGTCAGAGGCACCCGGTCGGCTATTGTTCCCTACTCGGGAGCCGACCTACTTCTCTTTCCCCGCATATAGCCGAGTTTAACGACTCCCTTCATTGAGAGTCAGAGTTACTCCCGGCGTTTAGCGGCCCTTAGCCTGGTTGTACCCAGGTTTTAGGTACCGCCACTGGCCAGGATTCAGAGGCTGTACAAACCCTTTCGGGCTCGCAGCCTCCTGTGTTTTTTAACCGGGCAGGTGCGCCTTTAGCCTATGTGAAGGAATTAATCCCAAAAATTTATTCAAAGAAGATTTCCGATATATCTGCAACCCATAAATATGAGAATCTTTAATCCCAGGACTATCAAGTTTAATGCTTATCCGTTTAAGAAGATCAACGTTTTGATTATAGATAACAATCCTATCTGTTTTTGTACCTTCTGCGTCGAAAAGAGGGCGATGAATTGTCTTGCTTCCGTATCTGGAAGGTTCTCAAAATACTCTGTTATCCTCTGTAATACTTCACGCAGCGGAATATAAAGTTCCTTTGAGTATATTAGGATCCGCCACTTTCTTACACCGCCCCTTTTCACGTAGTAGCTAGAGAAGTGAAACTTTATCCGCATCTTCTTAAGCCTTGAAAGAGCTTCTTGCTTCAGTATATCTTTATTTTTCTCCGTTTGGTCCACCCAAACGCAGTATGCACCGTCTTTTCTTCTGTAAACACAGCCATCTCCATAGAATGATCCAGCAATATACGAATCAAGCCGCATATAGTGTCGTCTTGGAATTCCTTTGCTTTTATAGATTTGGCCGGCGCCCTTACCCGTTTATTAAACAGTCGGGACCCCCTAGTCACTGCGACCTGCGCTCCCAGCTCCTCGCTAAGAGCACAGGCACCTCTTCTCCCGAGGTTACGAGGCTAATTTGCCGAGTTCCCTCGCCTGCGGTCCACCCGACACACCTGAGGCTTCTCACCTAGGGCACCTGTGTCGGTTCTCGGTACGGTCTTAGAGGCGCCTCTCCACCCCTGTTTTCACGGCCTCCAGGAATCGAGTGAACCAGCCATAGGCTGGCTATTCTCACCCTCGGCTGAGTTCCCGTCATTACGACACTCCCCCAGCCTCGGATGATTAAACAGGGCGAGAACCCTGCTCACCCTATCCTGAAGTAGCAGGGGTGGATGGGTAGCGGCGCCTCCAAGGCGCCGGAATATTAACCGGCTTCCCTATTCCCGCAACTCCTTTCGGAGCTGCGGTTAGGACCGGCTAACTCCTGGCCGACGATCGTCGCCAGGAAACCCTTGCCCTTTCGGTGGTCGGGATTCTCACCCGACTACGCTGCTACTACCGCCAGGATCTACAATGGAGGCCGGTCCACAGGACTTCACAGCCCTGCTTCTAGCCAGCCTCCACGCCCGCCTACCACACACCACACAGAGTGTGGTGGTCTGGGGTATCGGCAGTCGGCTTGAGCCCCGTCCATTTTCGAGGCCCCCGAGCTCGGCAGGTGAGCTGTTACGCACTCTTTAAAGGATGGCTGCTTCTAAGCCTACCTCCCTGCTGTCTTAGCTCGGAGACGCTCTTTGGTTTGACACTTAGCCGACATTTAGGGGCCTTAACTCCAGTCTGGGTTGTCCCCCTCTCGGTTATGGAGCTTACCCCGCATAAACCCGCCTCCGAGCTTCTTCGGTGCTGATGCCTTCGGAGTTCGAAAAGAAGGTGGGCCCTTTCGGACCCTTGCCTTCTCATCGGTGCTCTACAGCATCAGCCACCTCCGCTCGGGCTAGACTGGGATCTACTTCGGCGGGAACTAGCTATCACCGGGCTAGATTGGCTTTTGGCCCCTTGTCCCGAGTCAGGGGACCGAATTGCACGTCAGGACCCTTTCGGACCTCCACCGGGCTTTCGCCCGGCTTCGTCCTGCTCGGGACACGATCGCCCGGTTTCTAGTCTTATCGCCACGACTGAAGGCCCTTTCAGACCCCTCCCCTCGCAGCCAGAAGGCTGCTGCGGGAAGTCGGTTTCCCTTCGCCTCCGGGCTTTAAACCCTTAGGCTCGCCGTGGCGATAAACTCCCTGGCCCGTGTTTCTAGACGGAACGTGCCACCCTGAATCTAAGCCTAAGCCACCCTTGCGGGCAGCCCAAGCTCAGATTCTTTCAGGCAGCACACGTCTGTAACCAGCTGGTTTCAGGCTCTTTTCACACCCCTTCCGGGGTTCTTTTCAGCTTTCCCTCACGGTACTATTGCGCTATCGGTCTTGGGAGGTGTTTAGCCTTGGAGGCTGCTTTCCCCCATCTTCCCTAGCCACTGCCAAGGCCAGGTACTCGGCAGAAGGCGCAGACCCCTCAGCCCGAAGCCTACAGGGGTGTCACCTTCTACGCCAGGCCTTTCCAGGCCACTTCAGCCTCGGACCAAAGGACCTGCATACCGCCCTCTGCGTACCCCACATCTCCACCTAGTTACCTAAGTGGATTCGGTTTGGGCTCTCCCCTTTTCGCTCGCCGCTACTCAGGGGATCTCGATTGATTTCTCCTCCACCTCCTACTCAGATGTTTCCTTTCGGAGGGTTCGCGTTCCCCGCGGAGGGGAGCATCGAGAAGCCTTCGGCTTCTCGATAGGAAGCCCCATTCGGGGATCCTCGGATCAAAGGCTGCCTGCGCCTACCCGAGGCTTATCGCAGCTTGCCACGCCCTTCTTCGCCCCCCAAGCCGAGCCATCCCCCAGCTGGCGTCAGCGCGTCGAGTGAGCCTCCCCTCGAAGCCTACGCAACTATGCACGGCGATAATCGCAGGCACTTGCCTGCTACGCCCTTCACCTATCAAGCTCAGCTTGACAGGCTGCATCCGAAAACCAGGCTGTGTACCTCTACTCGCAGCTTAGCCATACTCCGCGCTAAGGAGGTGATCCGGCCGCAGGTTCCCCTACGGCCACCTTGTTACGACTTCTCCCCCCTTGTCGAGCTCGGGTTCGATGACGTCAACAAGGCGCCACCTCGCCCAAGCCCAACTCGGGTGAAGCGACGGGCGGTGTGTGCAAGGGGCAGGGACGTATTCACCGCGCGATGGTGACACGCGGTTACTAGGGATTCCAGATTCGTGAGGGCGGGTTGCAGCCCTCAGTCATAACTGGGGTAGGGTTTGGGGATTGCCTCCCTCTCTCGAGGTCGGAGCCCATTGTCCCTACCATTGCAGCCCGCGTGTGGCCCGGGGGTTTCGGGGCATACTGACCTGCCGTAGCCCCCTCCTTCCTCCGCCTCAACGGCGGCAGTCCCGCTAACTAGCCCCACCGACCTTTCGGACGGTGGTAGCAATTAGCGGCGGGGGTCTCGCTCGTTGCCTGACTTAACAGGACGCCTCACGGCACGAGCTGGCGACGGCCATGCACCTCCTCTCAGCTCGTCTGGTAAAGTCTTCAGCCTGACCTTCATCCTGCTGTCTCCCCCGGTAAGGTTCCCGGCGTTGACTCCAATTAAACCGCAGGCTTCACCCCTTGTGGTGCTCCCCCGCCAATTCCTTTAAGTTTCAGCCTTGCGGCCGTACTCCCCAGGCGGCGGGCTTAACGGCTTCCCTGCGGCACTGGAACGGCACGTAGCCGCTCCATCACCTAGCCCGCATCGTTTACGGCTGGGACTACCCGGGTATCTAATCCGGTTCGCTCCCCCAGCTTTCATCCCTCACCGTCGGGCGCGTTCTGGCGGACCGCCTTCGCCACTGGTGGTCCTCCCTGGATCAGCGGATTTTACCCCTACCCAGGGAATACCGTCCGCCTCTCCCGCCCCCTAGCCCCACAGTATCCTCCGCAGCCCAACGGTTGAGCCGTTGGATTTAACGGAGGACTTATGGAGCCGGCTACGGATGCTTTAGGCCCAATAAACGCCCCAACCACTCGAGGAGCTGGTATTACCGCGGCGGCTGACACCAGACTTGCCCTCCCCTTATTCCTCGGGCTTTTTACACCCGAGAAAAGCCATCCTCAGCGGATGGCACTCAGAGTAGCCTCGTCGCGCTTTCGCGCATTGCGAAGGTTTCGCGCCTGCTGCGCCCCGTAGGGCCTGGACCCTTATCTCAGTGTCCATCTCCGGGCTCCTTCTTCCAAAGCCCGTACCGGTTATAGGCTTGGTGGGCCATTACCCCACCAACTACCTGATCGGCCGCAGCCCCATCCTGAAGCGGCTGAGGAGACATGCCGCCTCAGCCCTTTCGACCAAGGCCCCTTCCAGGTGCCTTGATCTATCGCGGATTAGTCCCAGTTTCCCGGGGTTATCCGCGTCTTCAGGGTAGGTTGGCTACGTGTTACTGAGCCGTCCGCCACGCCTCTCGCGTGGTCGAGAGGCGTACGACTCGCATGGCTTAATCCCACTCTGATAGCAGTTGGGTCCGGCAGGATCAACCGGAATCGGGGCGTTTATTCGGGAGTACGGCTAAGCTTTTGCGAAGGTACACAGCCCACATCAGATTCAACAGATTTTACTGTTGAATCTTCATGCCTGTTTGCGCGTCTGGAGGTCTATAGCACATCGCTTGGGTTCGACCCGTAAGCTAGCCATAGACGCCGCCGAGTGACGCGCAAATTAATAGTAGGCTATAGACCCGGATATAAGTGTTTAGGATAGTGCTATGTGATGCTTTGAGAGTGGTGCGGGGGGTGGGATTTGAACCCACGAACCCCTACGGGACGAGGTTCTGAGCCTCGCGCCTTTGACCTGGCTTGGCAACCCCCGCGCACGATATTGGTATGTCGATGTGGCTGATTTAAGCCCTGCAGTGGGGGTGAACACAGCGCCTAGCGTTATGCAGGTGTTGAACTCTATTCTGGCGAGAGAGATGCGTTTGAATAGTTTCATACTCCTATCGACGACTTTAGGTCTGGTTCGCCCCCGCAAGCAGAGTGGCTTCGGCTAGTGGGAAGATGTGTATCTTGACTTTACTCCCTTTTTGTTTTAAGATGTAAGGTAGTGCTTCAGAGGCGCTTCTTAAGTAGTCGAAGCCCAGCCGAGTTACGTAGTATCTTGGTAGGGTTGAGAGGAGCGCTAGCTTCGCCTTCTTAATCAGCCACTTTAGATAGATTATAGATTCCAAACCATCTATATAGTTACCTTGTGTAAGATAAGGCTCTATGTTTCTGGTGGCTGTCAAACGTATAGCTTCCGACCCGAGGCCGCCGATGCACTCTGCGAAGAAGACGACTATACTGTTCTCTAAAGGTTTTGTTACATTCCATAGTGTGTCGAGTGCCGAGGCTAGGGTGGACGCTGGTCTACGTGAGCCAGCTGAGGCTATTATCGCTTCAGGAGCGTTATCTAGATCGATTTTACATAGATCTAGAAGCGTTTGAGAAATCTGCTTATGTGCTTTAACCAAGTCACCCACCGCTATTTCAACCAGCACATCGTTTATAGAGATGTACTCTAAGCCTAACATTCGTAGGCGCTCGGCTTCTGAGTAAGCGTAGAAGCTCGCTTCGGTTTCTTCACCTGGTCTGGGTTCGCTGCTTTGTACACGCTCGAAGGCCTCAGCTACGAAGTTAGGTCTTAAGGTCTTAAGTAGCGTAACTGGTCCGCCTGAGAAGCCGAAGAGGGGGTTAAAGCTCACTTTTGAGACTAGCAGTTTCGTGTCGTACTGTTGTACTTCTGCTTCTGAGGCTTCTCCTGCAGAGAGTACTTTAATGCTTACGTTTAGTCCTTCAAAAACTTTCTTAACCCAAGAGTATAGACTTCGTTCAGCGCACACTGTTATGGAGGATGGTCTACTGCTTTCGCAACCCGCGTTGACCAAAGCCTTTATGAGAGAAGCTGAGGCTTCGTCTGCTTCAGATACCAATATTAGTGTATTCCCCGCTAGTTCGAGCTCCTTTATCCTACTCTTTACTGAGTTTTCATTCAGAGGTTTGGTGTTAGGGATGTGGATCTTTCCTAAGTTTTCTACCTTTATTTTTAGTGGTACTTCGACTGCGCCGTAAGGTAGCCAGATTTCGGGCATGCCGTATTTGGTGCATAGAAGGAAGACTTAAAGATGCTTGTCTATGTGCCATAGGATGGCTTGGCTGTAGATTCTGTTGAGCGGGAGAAGCTGGTTAGAGACCTTGGTAAGGTCTTGGTTAAAATGAATGTTATTCAGTTCGGTACCTTTAAGCTTACAAGCGGTAAACTCAGCTCATACTATATTAACCTTAGAGTAGTCCCTAGTTTCCCTGATGTCTTCAAGGAAGTTGTCGCCTGCTACCTTTACACGTTAAAAAACAAGGTAGGTTTAACTGGTTTCGATGCGATATGTGGGATCGCTACCTCGGGGCTGACGTTTGCGGCCGCAGTTGCATATACTTTATCAAAACCCTTAGTCTATGTTCGGCGTGAGAAGAAGGAGCACGGCTTGAGCAAGGTTCTAGAGGGGGTCTTGTACCCTGGGTGGAGGGTTTTGATACTAGATGATTTAGCGACTACAGGCGATTCGATTCTGACCTCTACTCGTGCTGTAAGGAGCGAAGGAGGGAGGGTAGAAGACGCGGTAGTGTTGATAGATAGAAGGGAGGGCGCTGCGAGAGCTTTACTCAGCGAAGGCGTTAGGCTACATTTCTTCACAGACATCTCTGAATTATCTGAGCTACTTTACGACGCAGGGTTACTGGACTCAGAGCAGATTAAAGCGATAAGAGAGCAGATGAGGGCGGCGAGATGATCAGTATATCATCAAGTTCTTGCTTTCAAGCAGCGCGTGAAGGTTGTTGACTGCTCGGTAGACTTCCTCCTCCTTCTTTGCGCCAGTGCAGACGAGCTTACCGCTAGCGAACAGAAGGATTACCGTCTTTGGATCTTGCATGCGGTGGATAAGACCTGGGAACTGTTCAGGCTCATACATGGATCTTGGAAGCTGTCTAGCAGCTTCTTCTAAGTGAACTCTACCGCCCAAGCTGGCTGATGCGACTATATTCTGTATTTCGATTTCGGGTTCGTTCTGTATATCTATACCCCCCTTTTTTAGGCGTTGAACTACGGTCTTAACCGCCTTTATGGCCTGCTCTTCAGACTTCGCTCCTGTGCACACCATCTTGCCTGAGCTGAATATGAGGGTGGCGGTTTTAGGCATTTTGAGTCGGAAGACCAAGCCTGGAAACTGGTCTGGGTGGTATTCGACGTCTGTAAAGTTCCGTGTTATCGCGTTTAAGTCTACACGCTGATTTATGGTCGCTGATGCGACTACATTCTCTATGCTTATTATAGGTTTTGTCTGCGGCATTTACCGCCCTCTAATAAAGCAGATGGAAGTATTTAAATCGTATCCGAATCCTTTGAAGTTTAGGCTTCGCTACTTACGCTTTAATTCCGCTACAAATATTAGAACTATGAAGAAGAAGATTAGAACGTAGTTCAGTGGGGGCTGAATAACTGAGGTTACCCTACCGAGATAGGGTAGGGTAAAAACCACCTTACCTATGTAGTGTGATTCTCGAACTACCCAAGCGTCTGGAACAGGGTTGTTGTCACCTTTGGTATAGATAGCCACACCATATTGGTCTGCACTCAAGCTGTATATCCGATGAACTATCACTCTGCCATCACCAGTGGGGCTCTTGAAGACTATAATATCTCCGACCTGCAAAGTTCGGAACGTACCCTTATCCTTAACTACGATTATATCGCCGACGTTTAGGGTTGGAATCATGCTGCCAGATGAGACTACGTAAGCTGGGCTTGATGTGCCTAGTGCGAAGGTTAGACCTGCCCAGAAGATCAAGACTAGAAAAATTGTGATAGATACATACGCTAATGCTCGGGTAATGGGTTTCAGCAACGTCTCTTCCTAAAGCGGGTCGGAGGTCGATACACTTAAGGTTTATTTTTGAATCGGTAGCGTTAGGGATGTGGCTTGTGGATAAAATATTTAAGAGCGAATAAGAGAGGCTGGTTGGATATGCTTAGCACACCAAAGATTGGTTCGGAAGAGGCTGTGGCGACCCTTGGAGATTAGTGTATTGGAGGCTGATAATAGTAGAGTTAGGGTGCTTTTGAGCGGGGTTGATAGGGTTTATGCTAATGCTGTGAGAAGGTTCGCTTTGAGCGAAGTGCCTGTTATGGCTATAGATGATGTGGTAATTCTTGAAAACACCTCCGTAATGTATGATGAAGTATTGGCCCATCGACTCGGGCTTATACCGATCTACACAGATCTAAGCAGATACACGCTTCCAGAGGAATGTGATTGTAAGAGCGAATTAGGGTGCCCTAGATGTAGAGTCCTCTTTGTGCTCGACGCAGCGGCTACAGATAAACCAAAGACCATATACTCAGGCGACCTGGTTTCAGAGGATAAGGATACGAAGCCAGTAAGCCCAAACATACCGATCGTGAAGCTCGCCCCAGGTCAGAAGATTAAGCTTGAAGCGTATGCTAAACTGGGTAGGGGTAAGGACCACGCTAAATGGCAGCCAGCGACCGTGGCTGTGTTGCGTGATGCTGACGTAGAGGGTAAGAAGTTTGAGCTATTTATCGAATCTGTAGGGGCGCTCCCAGCGACTGAAATACTCCTGCAGGCGATAAAGATTCTCCACAGGAAGATGAGCAGCATATATGAAGATTTGAGGGTGAGGGACGATGGTGGTTAAGATTAGAAACCCTCTCTTAAAGAGTGACATAATCGCCTTGAAGAAAGCGGCTAAGAAAGGGGCGAAGAGTAGACTCTGGAAAGCGGTTGCAGAGTACCTCGAGAGAAGTAGGTCGAAGAGAGTAGCGGTTAACGTTGGGAAGATAGCTAAGCTTACCAAGCCTGGTGATGTTGTTATCGTGCCAGGTAAAGTTCTTGGTGGCGGTGTCATAGAGCATAGAGTGGTTGTTGGGGGCTTCTCTTTCTCTGAAAGCGCTCGCTCGAAGATAACCGCTGCTGGCGGCGAGGCTTTGCCGATTAAGAAGTTTGTTGAAACATACTCGGGTTGGAAGGGGGTTAAGCTGATTGGAGGTTAGTATGCAGAAGAGTAAGCATCCCATTGTAGTCGATGGTGCTGGGCATATCGCTGGCAGACTAGCATCTATTGTAGCGAAGAAGCTGCTTGAAGGGGAACGGGTTGTGGTCGTCAATACGGAGAAGATTTTTGTCTCTGGTAGCATAGATAGTATTCGCAGAGAGTGGGAGGCCAGGCTTGAGATAACGAGTGTAACCAATCCTAAACACACACCCGTTCACCCAAGAAGACCTGATCGGATCTTCGCTAGGATAGTTAGGGGGATGGTTCCTAGAAAGAAACCTAAGGGGAGGCTGGCGCTGAGAAAGCTGAGAACATACATAGGCGTACCAGAAGATTATAAGAATGCGGAGAAGGCGGTCTTCAAAGAGGCTATGATTACCAAGCCTGCAGCATATTACGTCAGTTTAGCTGAAGTCGCTAAACTGGTGGGTTGGAGAGGTGAGTAAGAGAGTTGTCTAAGAAGAAGCAGCAGCTCCTGCTAGTGTCCGGCGAAAGAAAGACCGCAAAGGCAACAGCAGCCATTAGGCCAGGCATAGGTAGGGTTAAGATCAATAACTTCCCAGTCGAAATATGGATGCCATATGTCGCTAGAGAAGTTATAATGACACCGCTCAAGATAGCTGGGGAGCTTCGTAATAAAGTCGATATCGACGTGAAGGTTAAAGGTGGAGGTGTGATGGGTCAGGCTTATGCTGCAGCGATGTCTATCGCAAGGGCGCTCGTCGAATTCTTCAAATCGGATGAGTTAAAAGCGAAGATAATGGCCTTGGATGAGCATCTACTTAAAGGCGATCCACGCCAAACCGAGCCTAAAAAGTTCGGTGGACCTGGTCCTAGGAGGAGAAGACAGAAATCTTATAGGTGATCAAACTAATAGTTCAGAGGGAAAGGTTTAAGAAGACGCGTAAGGTACTATGGGCTAAATGCTCTATCCGATCAGATGCTTCACTTGTGGTGCGCTTATCGGCGACAAATTCGCCGAATTTGAAAAGAAGGTTAAGGCTGGTGAAGACGCATCTAAGGCTTTGGACTCACTAGGGATAAAGAGGTACTGTTGTAGGCGGATGCTACTCAGTAGCGTAGACTTAAGCGACGAAATCCTTCCCTATTACGAGGCAATCTGGAAGAGACATATCGAGTATTCAAGCGAGGGGTAGGTGAAATGGTAGCTGTTCCTATAAAGGAGGTTGTGGGGCGCCTATGCTTCAATTCACGCGGCCAAGAAACAGTGGAGGTTGATGTGAAGGCTGGAGATTGTTTAGGGAGAGCCATGGCGCCTGCCGGGGCTAGTGTAGGAAGGTTTGAGGCGCAGAACTTCCCGGAGGGAGGTGTCAGAGAAGCACTTAGGCTCTTAAAAGAGTATTCTACTAAACTTGTTGGTTTAGATGCGTCCGATCCGAAGGCGCTGACATCTGTTCTGAGGGGGATAGATGGCACACCAAACTATAGTAGGATAGGCGGTGCAACAGCTTATGCAGTATCTATGGCTGCGGCTGAGGCGGCAGCCTTACACCTTAAGAAGCCACTTTATTCGATCATCTCGCCTACAGTGAAACCTAGGCTACCTTTTCCTTTAGGCAACTTTATAGGAGGAGGGAAGCACGCTGGACCTGGTGCGCCCGACATACAGGAGCTGCTTGCTTGCCCCCTTGGCGCTAAAAGGATTGAGGATGCTCTAAGAGCTAACATAACAGTTCATTCAGAAGCTAGAAAGTTGATTGAGAGGAAGCAGCCTCTCTTTGCCGGTGGTAAGGGCGACGAGGGAGCTTGGGCTGCGAATCTGAGTAACGAAGATGCTCTTACGGTGGCTGCCGAAGCAGTTGCCACTGCGTCTGATAAACTAGGTTTCCGCGTCCGGCTAGGGGTCGATTTCGCCGCTTCCACCCTTTGGAGTGAAAAAGATGGTGTGTATGTTTATGCCCGTAGCGGTAAGAAGCTTACCCCAGAGGAGCAGATCAACTTTGTTGCAGAACTAAAAGACAGATTCGACCTGTTCTATCTTGAAGACCCCTTGCACGAAGATGCGTTTGAAGAATTTTGTGAATTGAGCAGGTCGGTTAAGGGTACTCTAGTTGTGGGTGACGATCTTCTAGTGACAAACCCAGGCCGCTTGAAGACCGCTTTATCTAAACGCTCCTGCAACGGAGCTATTCTAAAGGTGAACCAAGCGGGTTCGCTCGGAGACGCTCTTGAGTTTGCGCAACTCGCTACAGCAAACAACATCGTGCTTACAACTTCACATCGCTCAGGCGACACGGTCGATAGCCACATTTCACACGTAGCTATTGCTACTGGCTCGAAGATGATAAAGACGGGCATTGTGGGTGGAGAGAGGATAGCCAAGCTCAACGAGCTCTTAAGGGTAAACGAGCGCATATTTCTTGAAAGTGGTTCAGAAGCAAGCTTGACTTATCTATCTTTAGGTGCTTAACTCATTGGGGAGAGTGGGGGAACTTTATAGAACTATACTTGGGTTAGTCAGTGGGAAGCCAACAAACTTTAGCTGGGTTATCAAAGATAGGCTTGCTGCAAGCGGGAAACCTACTAGCAAAAGTGAGATAGAATGGCTGGCGAAGCTAGGTATAAAATCCATATTAACCTTAACAGAAAATAGGCTGCCAGATGCTTGGTTAAACGGAATCTTTTACAAGCATGTACCGATGCTCGATCATAGACCACCTCTTCTAATAAACCTAGAAGAAGCTGTGGACTTCATACACGAGCAGATAAAGCAGGGTAGACCAGTACTTGTCCACTGCGCAGCTGGGAAAGGTAGAACTGGAACTGTACTTGCGGCATACTTCATAAAATACAGAGATATGCCACTCGATGATGCAATAAGATACATTCGATGGATCAGACCAGGTTCAATAGAAGATAGTCAAATAGAAGCGTTGGTTGCTTTTGCCGGCAAAAGGGGGAAGAGATGAGGAGTCGGTCTGTCCCTAGGGAGGAGGCTGAAGAGATCTACAATCAGCTTCTAAAGAGCTGGTCTAAAGAGATCTTACCTAAAAGGTTCAAGGGGCTTGTTGCCTTAGAGCTAGATGATAGAAGGGCTTTGCTGATCCTGGATGACTTTAGGGTTGTTAGAGTAGGTGATAAGTTCGTACCATTCTTGGCTGACGTCAAACGTGTGGAGGCATTTCCGTATGTGATCGTAGACATAGGCGCTGTCCGCTTTATATGTAATGGTGCTAATGTTATGCGACCTGGCGTGAGGTCGTTTCCGACCAGCTTTAGAAAAGGGGACGTTGTAGTGGTCAAGGATGAGAAATATCATAAAGCGGTAGCTGTCGGCGAAGCGAACATTTCAAGCGAGGAAGCTCAGCAACTCAGTAAAGGCTCTATCATTATTAATCTGCATTACGTCGGCGATAAGATCTGGGAGATGGCAAAAGCGAAGGGCATACTATAAGAAGGTGACCAAAAGAGATAAGAAATAGGTCGCGGGCTAAGAAGAATGGGTATGGAGCAGGAAAAGATTAGGGTGGAGAAGCCACAGATATATCTCAAGGCACTACCTTTAAGAGATAGAGAAGAGGTTGACGATATAAAGAAGGATATCTCGTCAAACTTTATAGTAATTTTACGCATAACGCCTCTCGCACAAAAGAACATAGAGGAGTTGAGGAAGGCTGTAGAGGAACTATATGACTACGCGATATCTATAGGCGGCGATATAGCTCGTTTGGGCGATGAAAGAGTAGTCGTTACCCCTCCCGGTGTGAAGATCTGGAGAGGGTTACTCTAATACACCTTAATCGCTTCTTGTATAGACGGTGCGTAGACTGGTAGCTTGAATATTCTTGCTATGGAGGAGGCTAGGCTCTCCACCTTCTTCTTTTCACCGTGGTTCACGATAACCTGTTTGAGCTTCGGTCTAAGTTTAGCTATGTACTTCATTATCTGGTTATAGTCGCTGTGGCCGCTGAAGCCGTCTATCTTCTCAACCTTACATCGCACGTCTATTACCTTTATCTTTTCACCTTCGTCTGCCAAACTTATCTGCCTAGCGCCATCTAAAATCCTTCGCCCTAAAGTGCCTTGTATCTGATATGATACAAACAAGATCTTGTTCTTTTCAGATGAAGCAATTTCAGGAAGATACTCTATCACAGGTCCGCCTTCAAGCATACCTGAAGTGGCCATTATTATAGCGGGTCCTTCTCTAAGCGCTTCCTCCCTATTATTTGGATGCTCTATGTTGGTGAAGTATTCTGACAAGAAGGGGTTGATGCCGTTCTCTATTATCTTCTCTCTTAACTCTTTTGCGAGATACTCTGGATGCGAGACGTGTATGGCAGTGGCATCAGATAACATACCTTCAGTAAATATCGGCGCCTCTATTATCGCACCTACACGCATCAGATTGTCTAGAATGAGCATAATTTCCTGAGCCCTACCGACAGCAGGCGTAGGTATGAGCACCTTCCCACCTTCAGAGAGGGTCTCGTTTACAGAGTGAGCCAAAGTTTGTTCGGCTTCCTCTCTGCTAGGCATAATATCCTCCTTGGCACCATACGTACTCTCGACTATAAGAGTCTCGACCCTTGGGAAGTTCCAGCCAGCCCCGTCTAGAAGCATAGTCTTAGCGTACTTGAAGTCGCTTGTGTAGACGATGTTATGCGCACCTTCTCCTATATGCAAATGCACAGTAGCGGAGCCTAGAATATGACCAGCATTATTGAGCACGAGTTTAACATCAGGCGAAATATCCGTTACCACACCATATGGTAGAGTTATGCAATGCTCTATAACCGCCCTGACATCCCTTAACTCATACAGAGGTCTGGAGCCGGAGAGAGAAGAAACTTTAACAAAATCGTTCTGCAGAAGAACCATCAGCGGTAGAGTGGGCTCGGTACAATAGATCGGCCCATCGTAGCCATACTTGAATAGCACGGGTAGGAAGCCCTGGTGGTCGATGTGAGCGTGGCTTATGACGACAGCATCGAGCTCATCAAGCTCAAGGTCGAGCCAGTCTATGCGCGGATAGGCGTCCGGTGGCGCCTTGGTACCAGGGTTGATGCCACAATCTACCAGGATCTTGCTTTCCTGTGTTGTGACCAGTATGGCTGAGCGCCCTACTTCTTGCGAGGCACCAAGCGTGTAGATCACGATCTCCGTGTTTTCCGTAAGTCTCCTTCTGAATATCCGTTCACCTACATTTCTCAGTATCTGCATTCTTTCTTCTGAGGAAGATTTTAGTGTGTGATAGATCCACTGAAGGGTCGGAGATTGTATATGCGGCGCCTTTCTTACTCTCAGCTTCCAACCGGTTTCGTCAACCAACCTATATTGATCAAAGCCCGTCTCTGGTGCGAGGACCTTGGGATTCTCGACCTCTACCAACACCTCTCCAAAGGCGTCATCGAAGAGCATAGCTTTGACGTTTGCTTGCGGAGGAATCTTCGATAACAAGATGGCTTTTGCTTCAGGTTCTGGTTTCCGGATCGATTTATCAGTCCTTACCACAATCCTCTTCTTTAGCGTGTTGACTATCTCCGATATGATCACACTGTTTTCGAACAGGAATCTTGGCTTCTTTGTGTATAGTGCTATCCTCGGTCCTTCATATTCTACTCTGGTGATCTCAGCTTCGGGTGGTATGTTCTGGAAGACGGTGTTTATCAGCGTGTTCTGGAGGGTATTGAGACGCTGGCCCAAATCGATCTTCTACCGAAGATAAAGCTCATAGTATCTTCGTTTTTCCTGCTCGGTAAGTTCTCTGAAGCCATTCTTTGTTATTACCGCTATGTCGACACCGTCTCCTGTACCAGCATTCCTCTTTATGGCGGCGATGACGGCCTTGGCAGCAACCTCGACAGCTTCGTCAATAGTTAGGTTTTCGCGATATTCGCTCTCTAAAACACCGTACGCTACTGGTGAGCCGCTTCCGGTTGAAACAAATTTTGCCTCGGTTAAAGAGCCCAGGAGATCTATGTTATACACGCTGGGGCCATCTTGATCAAAACCCCCAACTAACACATCGGCGATGTAAGGGAAGAGTCTGGCTGAGAAGAAGATGTTCGAAGCCAGTCTAGCTGCTGCTTTAACCGGAATAGGCATCCTCCTGTCGATCTTATAGAGGTTAGAATAGTATCTGATTGCGTCTACTACGTTCTGCGCGTCCGCGACCGCGCCAGCTATCGTCATGGCTAGGTGGTCGTCTATCTTCTGAATCTTCTTGACGTGCTTGTGCGCTATGAAGTAGCCTCCTGCTATCGCTCTGGTGTCTGTAGCCAAGACTGTTGCCTCTCTACATACAACTCCTACAGTAGTTGTACCATGCACTCCTCTCACACCTCTAAATCTTCTAACATCTGTTGACAACTTAGTCATATCACCTACGCGCTACAAGGAAGACCGAATCTTCTTTAGCGCTCACCTTAGCTTGCTAAAAACATTTAGATAAATCTTCCGTTTTTTAAAGAGAAGGAGATAGTCTACTTTAGAGGCACATAGAGGCTTGATCTAGAAGCGCCTATGCCAGGCGTACCGTGCACAACCTTCTTGTTAGTTATTACGAATTCGCCCAAATAGTGCCCGATCATCTCAGGTTTGATAGTCAGCGGCACAAACTCTTTTCCGTTATGCACGTGGAGAGTTAAACCCACCATGTATGGTAGTATAGGCATGTCTCTGGCGTGCGTCTTTATCGGCTTATTCAACCTACCATCGCGAGCTGCCCTAACTTCTTCAAGCAGCTTACGCTTCTCATCAGATATCCCTCTATTCAGCGAGCGCCTAATCCTCGAGGGTAGGAGCATAAGGAGGCTTTCGAAAGACATGCTTTGAAGCTGCTCTAACGTATACCCTCTATACTTGAATTCTTTTGGCAACCTACTTCACCTCAACAACTCTTGTAATCCTCTTACGCCCAGTCTTTCTTGGTGCGATATGACCGACTTTTCTGCCAGGTGGCGCGTTTCTGGGAGTTGAGGTTGACTTACCTGGGTGCTGGTGCCTGCCTCCTCCGAATGGGTGGTACACGGCTGCCATCGCTACACCTCTTACTCTTGGATAGGCTTTGCCCTTGGCTTTATGTTTCCAATAGCTCCTTCCGGCTTTGAGTAAAGGTTTTTCTAACCTTCCTCCGCCTGCTACGCTGCCTATCATGGCTCTACATTTGTTTGAGAGCGTTATCGTTCTGCCTGAAGGCATACGTATTATGGATCTGTCACCGCTTTGGGAGAAGAGTGTAGCTGAGGCACCCCCTGTTTTAACTAACCTCCCACCATCCCCTGGTTCGAGCTCTATGTTGGAGATGGTAGTTCCTTCTGGTATGCTGGCTAGAGGGAGGATGTTACCGACGTTGGGCTTGGCTGCAACACCTATCTCTATAATCTGACCTTTGCTCATACCCTGCGCTGCGACGGTGTAAAATACTCCACCATCCTCCAGCTCTATCCTCGCCAGCGGTGCGCTCCTCCCTCTCTCGTGTAGAATCTCTGCAACGCAGCCTTTTATGATCTCCGCCTTAATCGGCGGGTATCTGGCTGGAGCTACCTTACCCTTCTTGGGCGCCCTCCAATTTAGCCCTCCTCTTCCCCTTCTTTGTGGTATTATCCTCTTACCCAACTTTCTACACCAACCCTAGTTTGGCAGCTAGATCTGCTGCTGAGGAACCTTCTGCTAACTTAACATAAGCCTTCTTACCTTTAACAGTATTCTCTACGTTCACCTTTTCCACCTTCACCGAATATAGCACCTCAACTGCCTTCTTAACCCTACTCTTGTCAGCATTTCTATCAACGATGAACACAAGTTTGTTCTCCTTCTCAATCAGATCAAACGTCTTCTCTGTAACATAAGGGTAGAGGATGATCTTCATAGCATCTTCAGTCCTCAACCTTCTTACACACCTCCAAAACGCCTCTAGGTAGGGAGTGAAGCGCAGCCCTAGACCAAACAACTAACCTACCACCGTGACCTCCGGGCGCAAGATGCAGCACTGAAAGGTCCTTAGCCAACACGCATTCAACACCAGGGAGATTTCTAACAGCCTTTTCCAACCCCCTTGCCTCAGCTACTACAAACAGAGGCCCCTTCGGGACACGTTTCGCTCTACCACGCATACGGGGCTTACCTGACCTGTGCTTGACACCGTCTTGCGCTCTACTCACATCATCCATAAGACCTAACGCTTCAAGGACTTGGCGTAGATCGTTAACCTTACTTATCGCCTCGATCTCCTCGCTTACGATCAACGGCAAGGCAGGAATTTTATCCGCTTTATGACCTCTTGCTACAACAGCGTCTCTCAAGGCCGTCGCTGCTATGGCAGAGGCTGTAGCTAGCCACCGCTCCTTCTTATTTATAGCCTTCCAGATTATCTTCTCAGCTTTAGGTGGATGGGCTTGCCTTCCTTTGACCACACTGGCCACACCAGCTGCTTGACCAGCCCTAGGACCGCCACCTTTCACACGAGCTAGCCGTGCGATACCTAATCCGACCCCGCGGGATTCAGCGGTCGTCCTTTTACCAGCTAGAGGGTCACGCCCTTGAGGCTGCAAGCGGTGTGTGAATAAAGCCCAGAAGACTCTTTCGATCACATCTGGCCTGAAAGGGGTGTTAAAAACCTCTGGGAGCCGTACTTCGCCAATGACTGAACCGTCTAACCCATATACGTTAGCTTCAACCAAGCTTTGTCTCACCTTTTGCCAATCGGTATGCTGGTTTCAAGTATCTTGGGGGGCTGAACCTTGGTGCTCTTAGGTCTTACAGCAAACCTTAGCCTAATAAGCCTCTTAACCGGCCCGGGTACAGATCCCTTTAGCACTACGTAGTCGCAATTCACCGTACCGTATTTATGGAAGCCCCCTTTTGGTGTAATCGGGGTATCAGATGGGTCGGCTACTAGAAGTATTCTTTTGTTGTACTCGACCCTCTTATGGAAGCCGTGTTGACCAGCCCTTGGTACCGTGTACATTACGGTAGCTGGGTGCCACGGATTGAGCGCACCAACAGCCCTAACACTCTTTCTAGACTTATGCTGCTTACGTTTAACACCGAATCTTGTAACAGGGCCTTCAAACCCTTTACCCTTTGTTATAGCGGCTACGTCAACGAGCATACCCGGTCTAAACACTTCACTAACCTTGACCTGTTTCCCTAAAACTGATTTGAGGTATTCAAAGCGCTCTTTTATTGTCCCCCCGCCTACTGTGATTTCGAAAAGGAAGGGCTTCTTTTGGGATAACCCAGCATCGCGTGGCCTCGTGTAGACCAAAGCAGTAAATTTTACAACACTATCCAGATTCTTTTCTATCTTAGATATAGCCTCATCCGGGTCTTTTACCCGCATCTTTACGAGCCGCTCTATATCTTTAGGCTGGGCCTTGGCGTACACGTCGCAAAAGGCTTGCAGCACACCATTTACACGTATATACGCTCTGAACCCGTAAACAGTCACGGGAGGGGTAGCTACTATCGTAGAGGCGTTAAAGAGAGGCTTACCATAGTTAGGTGTCTTCTCTCTATCATCTATAGTCACGATATGCATACATCCAACCTTATAGCCAGCAAATCCAAGAATAGTCGGCTTCTGAATCTGGGGTGCTTCGAACGATTTGAGAGCTGGGACGATACGCCTAGCTCTCGCTCTAGGCCTATAGGCTAAAGACCCTCTCCTTGGTGCACTGTGTTTCCTGTGACCCAATTTTCTTCAGTCTAGGTTGGGAGGTTCGTGGCTCGCTTTTTAAACCTTTACTATACCCTGTGTAGCAAGGTAGGGAATCAAAGCGAGTTCAAAAAAAGGGGAAAGCTTTAGTGTAGGAAGAGCATATAAATATTAGGGAACAGAGGAGTGTCGGAAGTAGATGGTGCAGATAACCGAGCTAGTATTTAGAGATGGGCACCAGTCGGTGCTCGCCACACGCCTGCGGACTGAAGATATGATACCTATAGCGCGAACCGTTGACGAAATAGGATTCTTCTCTGTTGAAGTCTGGGGCGGAGCGACCTTCGACGTCTGCTTAAGGTATTTGGCTGAAGATCCTTGGGAGAGGCTGAGGCTATTCAAGCAGAACATGCCTAATACACCTTTACAGATGCTTGAGAGAGGCATGAATATAGTGGCGTATCGCAACTTTCCAGACGATATCGTCATAAAATTCATCGAACTTGCGCATAAAAATGGTATCGATTACTTTAGAATATTTGATGCCCTCAACGATCTAAGAAACCTCAAGGTGCCGATAGAAACCGCCAAAAGGGTAGGGGCACATGTGCAGGGCGCGCTTTGCTACGCGATAAGCCCTGTTCACACAGTCGAATACTATGTTGAGCAGTTCAAAGAGTTGGTGAAGATGGGGTGCGATTCTCTTTGTATAAAGGATATGGCTGGCATAATTTCGCCTCAGAGAGCATATGAGATCGTCAAGGCTTGTAAAGAGGAGGGGATAAAGGTGCCGATAGATCTGCACTCTCACTTTACAAGCGGTATGGCTGACCTAGCGTATTTGAAGGCTTGTGAGGCTGGTGTGGATATATTAGACTGCTGCATATCGCCACTTGCTGGAGGAACAGGTCATCCTCCGACAGAATCTGTGGTGGCCGGGCTTATGGATACGCCTTATGATCCAGGTTATGATATGCAGCTACTTATTAAATGTAGAGACTATCTACAGAAGGTTTGGGAGAAGTATAAGCATCTTCACAGAGATCAAGCGATGAAGGTAGATCCGTCGGTTACAGTTCACCAGATACCAGGTGGTATGCTCTCTAACTTTGTTATACAGCTCGAGCAGTTCGGTGCTGTGGAGAAGTATCACGAGGTTCTATTGGAGACCGCTAGGGTGCAGAGAGACTTTGGTTGGCCGCCTCTAGTTACACCTACTTCCCAGATAATTGGTGTGCAGGCAACTCTCAACGTGGTCTTTGGAAGATATAAGCGTGTCACGAAAGAGACAATAGATTATATCAAAGGTATGTATGGTAAACCTCCTGGTGAGATCCCAGACGAAGTCAAGAAGATGATTTTAGGTCCTAACTGGAAGGATGAAGTTATAACCTGCAGACCAGCAGATCTACTCGAGCCTATGTATAGGAAGGTACGTGATGAAATGGAGAGCAAGGGGCTTCCAACAACACCAGAATGGATAGTTTCCTACGCTATGTTTCCAGCGCAGACAGAAGACTTCTTATTGGGTAGGGCTAAGCCTGAATTCACATCAGCCCAGCTCCCGCTTGAACTAGGTCCAGGAGAAAGGAGGTTCAAGGCTAGACTTAATGGTACTGAATACGATGTTGTGATTTTAAAGTCGAAAGGAGGAAGCTGAGTTGGCTGAGGAACTTAATTACGTCTTCTTCTGTAGAAAGTGTAGAAGACTTAGAAGGGTGTTTGAAGGGCATCGTGAAACGCTCGTGCTACCTGAGCTGAGTCCTGAATTTGATGTTGTGACGTGGTGCTGTGTTGTCTGTAAGGAGCCTATAGTAGAGGTGACGACTCTGTCGCGGAAGAGGTGAAGTAGATGCCTGAGCGGATAATAAAGAGGGCTAGGAACTTTACACCAAACCTGTACTTTCAGATACCTATGAGGACGGTCGTTAAGCATAATATTCAGAAGGGCGATGTACTCCACTGCACATTACGCAGAATCTTTGACTCAGAAGGAGATCTGTTGATGGAGGTAAATAGGGAATTAGAGTGCCAGGTAAGGCAGAGGGATAACAGGTTTTATGTGCAGCCGGAGTTGATCAAGGAGCTAAATCTGATCGGGGTCGAATATTATGAATTCGTTTTAAAGAAGGTGAAGAAGAGCGATGGTGGAGAAGTCGAAATATATCCCAACGAATTGGTTGAGAGAGAGGTAATAAGAGTAAAGGAGACCCCGCAGCAAATATAAAAAACAAGGCTCATATATAGATGGTGATAGGTCATTTTTCCTCTCATTTGATGCACCAGAGCTCCAGCAACCACCGTCATTCAGATATGAGCGAAAAACAATATATAGAGCCTGGGTAATAAGTGGGTGGCAGAGTGGAAAAGGTATGGTAGTAGTAGGCTGGGAGTGGATCGTTATAATAGCCATTGTGGCGATATTGTTAATCTGGGGTCCTGGTCAGATACCTAAGTTAGCTAGAGCATTGGGACAAGCGAAAAAAGAGCTGAAGCAGGCGAGCCAAGAGAGCGGAGAAAAGGAAGAGGCGAAGAAAGAGGAGGCAAAGGTAGAAGTCGATCCACTAATCGTTACAGCCATAAAGATGGGCATCGATGTAACGGGGAAAACAAAGGAGCAGATTTCACAGGAAATAATAGCTAGAAGTAAGTCGCAAAAATCTTAACTTCAGAGGCTCTGCTTCGTCAAAGAACTTTTTGTTTCGAACCCATGTGTTTAAGCAAAAATAGATCGTGTTCCAGACGTATTGATATGCACATAGCTCAAATCGGGACCGGTAGAGTGGGTAGACCGACAGCCTACGCAATCCTCACACTAGGGTTGGCTGATGAGCTCACAGTCTGTGACATAAAAGATAAGCTAGCGCCAGCATTTGCTGAGGAATTGAAGCACGCTGCTGCATCTCTTGGCATCGACACTGAGATCACCGCAGCTACACACGCATCTGAAGTCTCAGGAGCAGATATAATCCTTATCTCAGCTGGTAGGTCTAGAAAGCCTGGAGAAAAGATAACGCGCAGAGATCTGACCGCTATAAACGGTAAGACGGTTAAAGAGATCGCCGAGGCTACTAAGTCGAATAATCCGGGCGCAAGATATGTAGTTATCACCAACCCTGTTGATGCGATGGCTATGATCTGCAGAAAATATTCTAGGGCTGATTTTGTAATCAGTACAGGCACCAGCCTCGAATCAGCTAGATTCAGGTCTAAGCTTGCAGCCGCTTTCGATCTACCAGCAACTCTGGTTCAAGCTTGGGTGGGAGGCGAGCACGGGAGTGCTGCGGTTCCTCTTTGGTCTCAGACTCGTATATGTGGGCTTTCGGTTGATGAATACGTCAAGCAGAGGGGTTGCGAATTCGATACTAGCGGGATCGAAAGCTATATCAAATCTGTCTCAGAGTTCATAATAGAGGAAGTCGGGGCTACTGAATACGGTCCTGCATCAACATTCGCAAGGATAGTTAGGGCGATCGTAAAGAATACGGATGAAGTTATCCCAGTAGCCACATCTATGCGATTCACATCTATACCTGAGCCTGTACACGTTGGGTGCCCTACTCGACTCGGCTTGAGTATAGGTCCAAACTTGTTCGACAAGCTCTCGCCTAATGAGAAGCAAGCCCTAGAGGAGGCCGCGAAGATAATCTATCAGACCTATCTTCTTGCCGAGGCTGCTTGCGAACAGGAGAGTTAATCTTCACATCTACGGAAAGCGTATAAATATTGGGGATATCGGTCTTGTGCGATGCAGCCTCATGTAGATGGGCTACTCAACGACGCACTGCTGCTTCTCACAAACCTATCTTATTCTCTACTTAGGCAGTTCGCTGCTTTAGTCCTATCTTACCTCTTCGCCATACCCTATGGTATCGCCGCTGCTAGGAGCAGAAGGGCAGAATCGGTTCTGCTGCCTACCCTAGATATTCTTCAGTCTGTACCTATCTTAGGGTTCTTTCCTGTGGCGGTTCTATTCTTCATCTCGGTTTTCGGCGGCTCTAGGCTTGGTGTTGAGCTGGCAGCCGTCTTCTTGATCTTCACGAGCCAAGCCTGGAACCTAGCCTTCTCAACCTACGAGTCTGTTTCAGCGATACCTAACGAGCTCTTCGATGCGTCGAGAGCCTTTAGATTAGGGAGGTTAGGGTTGATAATGAAGCTCTACCTACCTAGCTGCGTACCTAAATTGGTCTATAATGGCATGATGTCTTGGGCTGGTGGCTGGTACTTTTTGGTAGCAGCGGAGATAATTACAGTTGGCTCGGAAGAGTATAAAGTGCCTGGGATAGGCAGCTATATCGCTGAAGCGACCTACTCCGGCAATCTGATTCATACTCTCTTTGGGTTAGGTGCGCTCATCTTCTCGGTCGTAATTGTAGATCTTCTGCTATGGGCTCCGTTAAGGGATTATGCTGAACGCTTTAGATACGAAGCCTTCGCAGCTCCAGAAACAAGACAGCCCACAGTATATCAGAGGAGCTTAAAATGGCTTGAAAAGCGTCTGAAGAGACCCACTCTACCTGTGGTTAGGCTGCGAGGCTTAGAGAAGACCAAAGAGATCATATCAGTCGTTTACACACCTCTACCTAAAGTGAGGACGCATCAAAAATTCATCTCCACTCTTTTGATTATTTTAGTCGCTGCGTCACTTACCATTATTTTGCTATATCAACATGAGAGGATTATTGAGGGCGTTAATGAGT
>Ga0272449_1001057_pt1 | contig 29730 bp, 36 predicted proteins | sample YNPCB0241_FD_198679 | JGI IMG/M metagenome (GOLD analysis project Ga0272449, IMG submission 198679) | Hot spring sediment microbial communities from Yellowstone National Park, WY, United States - YNP-CB-024-1 | ecosystem: Environmental > Aquatic > Thermal springs > Hot (42-90C) > Sediment... | reverse complement strand
ACAAGCTCTCCAACGTCAGGAATGCTATGTTTTCTAAATGGAATACTCATAGATAACTCACTCATAGATCTAACAGCTTTACTATATAAAAACCTTATTATAGTGTACTACTCTATCTACTTTTAACAGCTAACCTAAGACTCTAACTACTTCAGCATTTACAAGTTTTGCTTTACCACCAGTAGGTTGTACGATTACAGTACCACATACCAGACATCGTGTTGGAAAAGTTGCATGATCGAAAACTGGCTGCTCATTACCACATACATTACATTTAACTCTTATGAACCTGCTTCTAGGTTCGGGAATGAGAATCTTTCTCTTCTTAGCCAATTAGCATCACCCTATCAAGGGTGTTTTATTTTAAGCTTTTTCTGCCATTTCGGGCTTTTTAATCCTTATTCCTTTTCTATGTTGAATATATCCACATTTACTGCACTTTAATTTAAGCACAACCTTCTTTGTTATCTTGGCAAATCTTTTTTGCTCAGGTTTTCGCTTTGATCCATAGCCTTCTTGCTTCCTTAAATATCTACGCTGGCCTTCAGCCAATGTTCTTCTTTTTCCATGCTTATATATAACAATGCTTTGCTCTGTATGTTTGTTACATCTCGGACAATATGTAACAATGGTTCTTGGTATCTTCAAAAGGCATCCACCTTTCTTAAAATTTTATTAGATTAGTGTAGAGTTTTATAAGCTCATACACCTACATCAGTTACAAAGATTATAAAGCTAAAGAGCATCAATTATATCAACATAATCCAGAGAAGCCAACCTCACAGCTTCATCTATAGTCATTAGCATAACATATCCTGGTAAGACTATATGATAACTTCTATAAAAAGGCTTCTTTACCTTACACAGAATCTTATTGTCATAGATTATAATGGATCTTAAAATGATATATTTAAAGGTTTCTAAGATCTTATTAAAAAGCATGGTGATCTCCCCCAATATGTCTCGCTCCAATGCTATTTCATTATTTATTACTTTAATTATAACACTTTTCATAGAGGTGTCGAGAAGTTTATTCATAATCACATTAAATTTTTCACATACATTATGAGTAAACTGCTCTGTTGAAACATTACACCAATAATTCATTGCAACATTTAATTTGTTTGCTTCTTCAAAAGTTTTCATAATTGTAGCTGTAGATATTTTCTCATCAAGAAGTAAAGAGTTTAGCACTTTCATTATATTCTCTAAAACATCTATAGACATACAGTTATCATCTCTTAACCTCTATAGGTATAGCAACACCTTTAAATATTAAATAAGATGCATAAGCATACTCCAATACCACTTCCTCATTACGAGTAAATGTAAATTCCTTATCAATAATTTCTAGCCTAGGCAAATCTATATCAATACGAATCTTGAATCTTAGATTTTCCGGTGAAAGTAGTGATGGATCCATCACAAATTCGCTGACATCAAGTTTCTTCATATTATAGGCTATCCATCCAGTTTTTCCGTTTATGCTATTCGGAACTCTTACAAGGTGTGTAACATCTATGGTAACTTTTGGGTCTATAGGTATTGAAGCACTTTTTAATGCCTCATCTAAATTATTTTCTAGAAATCTATACATTTTTACAGCGTCTGAGAAATGAATCTTATTTAGCTGGCCAAGTATATACTTTTTAGTTAATTCGTCTATAGGTTTAGTAAGCAATTCTTTGGCTATACGTCGTCTAATACCCCCTTCATTAATTCTTGGAGGTAATGGTATAGTCTTTTTTTGGTTGGATCCCAATAAATAATTCTTAATATATGTAGCTATAGATTTGTCTAGTCTGATATATGAAACAATTTCACGTCTAATTTCCGAATTCATACCATCGTATGGATTATTTAATTCAACTATTAGATGAAACCCTCTATTACCAGAGAAAGATGCTTTTAATGTATTGAAGTTAAAATCATTTTCAATTATATCTATAAGTTTCTCTAAATAGGATAGTGCTCTATATATACATTTACTATTAACATGTTCAAATTTTTGAAGCTCAGAGTTACATCTAGGACAATGCTTTAAATTATCATTAGTGACATAGCCACAAGCTCTACAAAATCTAAATGTAATCACATTGTTTTCTTCTAAACATTCTGGAACATCATTTGCATCAATATCAAATACAAGGTCGCTTCCCAGCCACTTCTTCTCATCCATAGATGTATTGGCAGGTTCTTGGTATTTTGCAGATGAATAATATAAATGACGAGGCACTTTCTCTGTAACTGTTTTACGCAATTCAGATATTGTTGAAAAAGATAAATGTCTAATATAGCTTTCAGTATATAGAGGCTGTAAAGCGATTTCACGTATATAAAAATCACTAGGTAAAATCAAGTCAGCTTTGCTATAGTACTTTCTAAAAATATCTTCATATATTTTAAAATGTTGCAAGAAATTTTCATTAACCATTTATTCAACCCTGGGAGCAACATAGAATTTCAATCTTGCTCCAGCAATCATTTCTAATTCTACTTCACATGGCATGTCCTGGCCAAGCTTTATGGTTGCAACCTCGGATAATCTAGAAAGTGGCGTAAGTATCGATATGTACTCCATTGTATAAATATTTGTGAATTCATTAAAGCTTTCAGTTATTTGATAATCCATCAAAGTTCCTGTCATAATGCTAAATATAAACTCAACTTCGCCAAGATCTGAAGATGCTATAAGAGAAAGACCCTCTTTACTCACCTTAAACTTTAATACATCACCTACATCTTCAAGTATTGATAGCGCTGATGATAGCGTTGCACCAAGTATCTTTGCTTGAACTTGGAACTCTAAAGAAAGTTCTGGCACCTCCTCGTAGCTACCAGAAAGGAGAGGTGTTGTGAATGATCTTAGTGTTCCACCTTTAGATATAAAGCCTAAGACTAGTTTTGAACCATCACTTAAAACCATAAGTTTATCGGATTTTGATGCTCTTCTTAAGATCTTTGAGGTATTTTCAAGGTTAATTAATAAAGTAGTCTCTTTTTCAACATTGTATTCTTCAAATGCAGAAACAGGTATATAGAAATCAATAAGCATTACGTGGCTAGGATCCATAGCTTTTATTCTTACACCTTCACTTGGGTGAATTCTAATACCTACAGTCTCCATATAATCTGCGAGACTTCTCAATACATACCTCCATATCCTAGCATCTGCAAAAACAAATTTTACGCTCATTGATTTTCACCACTTCTATCATAAGTATAATATAAAGATCCTAAAATATAAATCATAAAATTCATAATAATTCTAATATATGTTAATGATCCATACACTTAATATCTAAGAATTTTTTTATGGATTCATCATGTTCATCAAGCTCTATAAAAATTTTACAGCGATAAACATCACAATGATTATCTATACATCTACATTTGAATGCATTTACTTTGAATTTTCTGAGCAGTTCTAGTAAAATATCCTTAGATATTTCATCGTCGCAAAGTAATGTATTGTTTATTTTGGGCAAGTAAATTTCAATCTTATTGCCATCTTCATTAAATATCAAAACAAGTTTTTCACCTTCCTTAATATCTAATAATAACCTTAGCGTTGCAGGTATTGTTACTCTACCCTTGCTATCCAACTTTACAATTTCGCTAAACATATATATACACCATTGATTTAAATTTATATCTCACCCTCTTGGTGCTACCCAAATACTCACTTTTCCTCCTCCACCAACATCTAAACTTATTTTAAGAGGTTTTTCAGGTCCAAAAGCAATACTACATTCATCTGCTAAATCTAGAATCTTTAACAAGGCTTTAAGATGTTCAACACTATACTTTGCAACGGCGCTACTGATGCTTGATTCAAGATATGTAAGGGGTTGGAAGTGTTTTAATGTGGTTTCATATGCAGTTAATTCGCTAGCTGCCATAACCTTTATGTAATTGTTTTCTGATGAATATAATAATGTAATTTCATCTCCTACTAACGATGCATCTTTTAAAATGTTTATTAACTCTGACGAGGATAGACTAGCTGAAACTTCAAGTTCAACATCTATAGATCCTATACTTTCAAATGATATTTCTGAAAGGGGTACAAGATATTCCCTCTCGATATTCGATCTTATATTAAATACCTTAATATTTAGCTCTCTTGACCCTTCTATGTAGGTAATCTCCACCTTATCTCTCTTCGAGGCTCTTCTAAATGCTTTAACAAATTCGTCTCTATCAGCTATAACTCTAACCTCACCACTAACATTGAACTCTTCAAATGAAGTAGCGGGTAATTCAAACACCACCATAGAGACTTTATCTGGACTTAAAGCCTCTATAGAGAATCTATCTGAGGATATCACCAATGGTATTTGATCCACAACACTCTTTAAAGCTATTGTAACCTTTTTAAATACTACACCTACGGGATATACAACCCTTATACTCATACTATAATCACCCAAACAAAATATAAATTGTTTTGCAGAAATTTAAATTAGAAGCATCATAATAGCATCATATAGTAATATCATGATAAATTTGAAATATTTAACTTAAAATTCCATATCTAGCTATATATCTATAGGGAGAATAAAAATGGTAAAAATCCTTGTTGGAACAATAGTTGGCGAATACGTGGCAATAGAGGTAAAAGCAGAGGGTGCGGTAGAGCTACTTAATATTTTAAGAAAGACTTTAAACAAAGGTGGAAACGACGTTGATGACACTATTAGAATGATCCAGCATTTTGATGTATTCTATAATATAATGCATAAGAAATTTAAGGAGTATCTAACTCCAAGAAAAGATGTTAGTGATTTGATAAAAGGTAATGTACTTGTTGATAGAATAAAACTTATTAAAAAAGATAGCGAAAGGTATGTAGTTATAGTATTTGATAAATCAATATCTAAAGAGAAATTGTTAAACATCCTAAGTAGTCTAGGCTATGAAATACTGACCTCCTCCTCATCCTGAAGTGCGAGGGTTCTTTTAGGATTCATCGATTCCTTCGCATCTATTTGGATCAAATCTGTTAAAGAACTTGGAGATGATATGAATGGTATCTACAAGAGGTTTCATGGGCTATTTTTAGAACTTTTTAAAGTTTTTCTTCTACCTCTTTTTATTGGTGTGGAAGCTTTTGATAGAGAAACTAGGTTGGTGTAGAGAGTATCTATAAGTTTTTTGGCATCGTCAATACTTATTTCATTTCTTACTAACTTATCCCAGATATCGCTGCGAGTTAAAAAGAACTCTAGCTCTAGTGGACTTAACTCTAATAGCTCAACTTCTTCAACTTCTTCCTCAGTTGATGTTTCATGTATTGTTTCCTCAGGTATTGTTGTCTCTTCTTCGGACATTTAGCACCACCTATAAGAGAGGTAAATGTTATAATTTTCAACAGACTTTTTAAAGCTTATATATTTCTATCTATATCTGTATACAAAAATGATTATACTATTTAAGCCTTAATTTCATATAGTACTCTAAAGAAAGTAAGACAGTGTATTGGTGTAGGAATAATGGGAGGTAAACAAAGAACTAGTTTATTTATTGTTAAAAGTGTGCAAGAGGAAGAGAGAGAAAAAGCTAAAAAGCAGAAACAGGGTAGTAAGCGAACTACATAAGTCTAAATACAGAATGTTTAATGTGTAGAGATAATTAAGAGTGGTGTGCTATGGCACATAGAAAAACAAGTGCACCGAAACGTGGAAGCCTTGGGGTAAGACCAAGAAAACGAAGTAGCGATTTTCTACCTACTGTTAGAAGTTGGCCTACTATTAACGTTGATACTCCAACACTTTTAGGTTTTCTAGGATATAAAGTTGGCATGACGCATGCAATTGTAGTTGATGATAGACCGGGATCACCTACAGAAGGTAGAGAGATATATATACCTGTAACAATAGTGGAAACCCCCTCTATTGTACCCCTAGCCTTAAGAGTATATGGTGTTAATAGTTATGGTGGCTTAGATATACTACAGGATATATGGATTGAACCTCCCAAGGAACTTGAAATATGGCGTAGTATACCAACATATAGACCTACAAGCAATATAAATGATAAGATCAACATGGTTAAAAGTAATATTGGCTCTGTAAAAAGAGTGAGTTTAGTTTTAGCGTCAAATGTTAAAGAGGTTGGAGGTTTAAGTAAAAAGACCCCAGATATAATTGAGATTTGTATAGGTGGTGGAGATATTAGTAATAGAATAGACTATGCTATTAATTTGCTAGGTAAATATATAACAGTGGATCAAGTATTTCAGGCTGGACATTTTATAGATGTTATAGGTGTAACTAAAGGCAAGGGCTTTCAAGGTGTTATAAAAAGATTTGGTGTTAAAGAATTGCCAAGGTGGCATAAACATAGAAAGGGAAGTAGAAGAGTAGGAAGTAGAAGCCCAACACTAGGAGCAATGTCTGAAGTTCCTCAACCGGGTCAGATGGGCTTACATAGAAGAACAGAATATAATAAAAGAATAATAATGATTGGTGAAAACGGCTATGAAATTACCCCTGCAGGGGGATTTCCACATTATGGTATTATTAAATCTAAATGGATTATTCTATGGGGAAGCATACCAGGTGTACCTAAAAGACCTGTTGTTTTAAGATGGCCTATAAGACCACCTGCTTGGAAGCCTAAAGCCGCTCCACAGATAGTTTATATTAGTTTGGAAAGCAAAATAGCAGGGTAAGATCTATGCAAGAAAAATATTTGTTAATATATCCAGTTGAGAAACGCTATGCACCACTCTTTGATTTAAATGGAAATGTTGTAGAGTTTATAGAATTACCGCTGCTTTTTAGCTATCCTATAAGAATTGATTTGATAAGAAGAGCAGTGCATTCAGCAATTACTGCAAGGTTGCAGATAAAGGCTAGAGATATCTTGGCAGGTAAAAGAAGAGTTGGCGAATCATGGGGTATAGGCTATAGCGTAGCTAGAGTACCTAGATTAAGTAATGGAAGAGCAGTACTTGCACCAAATGTTGTTGGTGGTAGAAGGCAATTCGCTCCAACAATATTTAAGAGGATACATGAAGAGATAAATAGAAAGGAAATGAGACTAGCAATAATATCTGCTTTAGCTGCTCTTGCTGATAAAAACTTTGTATTGAAACGAAATTATATATTGCCAGATAAAATAAAAGCTACACCAATTATAGTGGTTGATGATTTTGAGAAATTAAATTCAACAAAACAGATAAAGGAATACCTTATGAAACTAGGACTTTGGAGCAATATCATAAAAGCTCAGGAGAGAATAAGGATAAGAGCAGGTAAAGGTAAGATGAGAGGACGAAGATATATAACACCTAAAAGCATCTTATTTATTGTTTCTTCAGCTGATAGCCCTATTATACAGGCAGTGCGCAATTTGCCAGGGGTAGATTATCTAACACCTAATAACCTAAACATACTTAAACTAGCACCTGGAGGAATGCCAGGAAGACTAGCAATAATATCTCAAAAAGCTCTAGATATTCTAAGACAGAGGTATGTGGTTGAAAAACCATGAGTAATGAAGAAAGTAGAGTAGTAGATGAAAATAAAACAGTTATAAGCTTTGTCACAACAGAGAAGGCTTATCTCCTTGCAGAGAAATACAATTACATTGTGATAAAAACATATAGAAGTGTTAATAAGAAGCAAATTAAGGAATTCATAGAAAGGTCATATAATGTGAAAGTAGTTAAAGTAAACACACTTATTGATAGAGACGGCTATAAAAAAGCCTATGTAAAACTAGCACCTGAATATAGAGCATTGGATATAATGGAAAGAACCTCGAGATAAAAATAATAACGAAGATAATAATTAAAAGCTACTAAAACTAGATATTAAACCTAATAATTAATCACCGATGATGTCTCTGCCGAGTACTGAAAAATGATGAAAGGATTCCCTAACTGAGCAAAAATTCAAAACAGTATAAGGGTCTAACTATAAGAGAGGTTCAGCTCTTATATAGTTGTATTGCTTTATGTTCATCACCTCATCTCTTTTCTCCTACATCCCGCTTAGAGCTTTATTGGGCTTGGGGCTGTTTTATGTTTGATGTTTGGGAGTTAGGTTTAAATTTCTGATTTTATTTGCATTTCCTGAACCATCTAGGTGATGGGGGCTCTGCTCCAAGCCTTGGTGGGTTGAAGTTAGATGGGAGCTTTGTTCCACTGGGTTTGACAGCTACCCATGATCCTTCAGGGACTTCAAAGTCTCTGTGGGCGAGGTGGAAGCCCTAGATGCAACAAGTAAATATTATCCAATGAGGATGAGCATCTAGAGACAAACGGTATTCAGAGCAATCTCAGAGATCCACATCTTGGATATTCGGGAGAGCTCCGAGCTCTTGACTCCTCATCGATATGCTAAGCAGTGTTTTCAAAACCTATAAACATTTAGTAACATAAACTTATATGAAACTCAGAGCAGCAACCAAAGGCGAAAATTATGTCTAGTAAAAGTCTGAGAGCTCAATATGTTAATATATTTTTACTTTGTAATAATGTAAATATAATTAATACAATAAATGAAGCCATAGACAGAATATGTAAGAGCAATATATGTAACTATACTATTTCACAAAGTAAAGTCATAAATAGATTTTTCTATATAAAGGTAACGCCATTAAATGTTGAAAAACTAGAGGAACTGAGAAAATTAATATTGATAACAATTGAAAATTATAAAAATGAATTATCTTGGTATAAAATTGAAACAATAGAAGTTAAATAAATCGTATAACTCAATTATAGATAATTCAATTTACTGAAATTAAAAGTTTAAAGAATATAGCTTACCAGGTTAGAACCTATATTTATTAGTTTTTATCTCTATAAAGAATAATTATCATGAAAGAAAATATTAATACACCAATTAATGGAAAAACATGTATATAAACATCACTTGCATTGCTATTAATAGCTATCAACATAAATATAACTGAAATAATAATGTTAAATACTACAATTTTCTTTTTTATATCTTCAAGCATTAAATGAACACCCTAATTCTACTAGAACCACCAAGAAGTCTTGAAAAGCCCCAGGTAATTGATATAAGTATCGATAGATACATTATCGAGGCAATTAAATCTATATAAATAATTCTATTAATTTCATTTATAATATCCGTAAAGAGTGGGTTATTGGTAGGAAATAGCTGTTGAATAGCGTTGTATATATATATCTCACTAGGCTCTGACGCCATTTCATTTGAATACTTCATTTTAATTTCAATTACATGTTGTCCTTGAGATATATCTATAACATATGTTCTTCCCATCAAGTTATACCAGTACCATTGGTAGAGTATAAGATTATCTATAGAATCCAATGTAGCATTATCTATTGTAATTTCTTCAACATCATACATATTGGTGAGAGAAACGTAGAGCTGTGTATCGATTTGTGTATCTATGTACATCTTTATATTCTCTTTAGAGAAAACATCTATGATAATGTTATTGGGTTTAGGTGCTATATGAAGTGCCATTCCATTACTGTATGCTATCAACCCTCTTACCATCACATCTATTCTACATATATTTAGATATGCTTCCCTGTTAATGTTTTGAATACAAATATTATGAAGATCTACATTGCTTATATTTGTATAGAATTGATGTCCTGCAGCATCAAAATATATTGTTACTAAAGATGACATTAATTTAGTATTTGTAGTAAGAAGCATATAGTTATTGGAATACAATGGTAATGGCCCTATGTATTCATTTGTATTTATTTCAAAACCTATATAACCAGATGTAATGGGCTGGTTAAATTCATTTACTATAGATCCATAGATTATAGGTATTTCTAGAGGTGTAGAGGGTGAATAGATTAAAATTCTATAGAAGCTGGGATATAAAGGCAATGCGATATAGAACACTAAAGCGAATGAAAATAAAAATGCACCAGCATTTCTAGCAATTCTAAATGGTATAGCCATTAGCACTATTCCAAGCGATGATATCAACCACACACCTTTATAAATCATTGTTGCAATAGAATACATCAACATATTAGAGTACAACGATGCTAAAATAGGATTAATTATCAATGTTATTAATCTATTTATACCAGGTAAAAACTTAGAAAAGAGATTTCCAATTATACTGAATAGAAATACTATAACAGTTCTAAATATTATTGTTGTTTTTGTTTGCAATAAGAAATTTTCCCAGCTACCACCAATTAAAGTTCTAATATAATCTGCAACATTTATTATTGTACCAAGAGAAAGAGTTAAAATAGCTATAAAAAATGCATCAGTTAGTAACCTTGGAGCCCACTTCTTTAATCCTGTAAGAGGTATTGGCAAAGCATAGATAAGCACCCCTAGATAAAATGTTAATATCGATAAATAGTAGGCAATAAGCAGAAAATACATGTATCATCATCATATAAATGCTTAGGGTAGTTGTGGGAGAGGTGGCTGTGGATATGTACTTCCCAAAAACGATGATATATACATTATCAACCAAAATACTGATGTGCCTATAGCTACCCAGAAAGCCCCCCATATAGCATCCTCGATAAGACCTTGTCCTATTCTTCTAGTTTTTCCCATAGGTATAGGTGAACCTTTAATAGCCCAACCTATAATCCATGTCAATAAAAAGAGAAGCCAAGCTACCATTACAGTTTTATTTATAAGATCTTTTATTAGATCTATAATATCCATGTGATTTACCCAATAATATGAATAGGTTAATAAAATGTTATGTTAAGAAATCTCTATGTTTTATGGAGAATGAAACTATATAATTTGGTTGTTATTTTATAAAAATATTATAAGTTCTATAAGCTTTAGCATCACTTGCTGCAATGGATTTGCTAGTTAGGGTTTAGATTGATAGGATAATACTAAAAGGTGATTAGAGTGTATTTAGATGGTGGTGAAGAAGAGAAGGTTTTGGATGTATTTAGAAAGCTAGGTTTTAATAAGCTTACCCGGATTCAACAACAAGCCATATCTAAAGTTATATCTACTGATATAGACCTAGTTGTTTCAGCACCAACAGGAAGTGGAAAAACTGAAGCTGTTATTGTACCATTGATTCTAAAGATTTTAAATCAGAATAGCGTTAAAAATGGAATTTTAATAATTTATATAACTCCCTTAAGAGCTCTAAATAGAGATTTAGCTAATAGATTAAAAAACATTGCATCTTTATTTCAACTTTCAGTTGATATATGGCATGGTGATACATCATATCATTTAAGAAAGAAAATTATGGAAAATCCTCCATCTATTCTTTTAACAACGCCTGAAAGCCTCCAAATACTTTTAATTAAACCAGGATTTAGAGAGTTTGTTAAACCTTTATATGCAATTGTGATAGACGAGCTTCAAGAGATAATCTCTAGTGAAAGAGGATCAGAACTTATTGTTGCATTAGAGAGATTGGATTTTATTGTTAATAGACATATAAGAAGAATTGCAATATCTTCACCACTTAAGGATATCGATAATGTTGCACAAGATCTATTTGGCTATAGAAGATTTGAGGTCATAGCTTCACAAGCATCAAAACATTACTCTATAGAGGTGTTTTTATCAAGTAGAAAGTATCAAGAAGGAATATTTAGTTTAGATGATGTTATAAATGTTATAAAAAATATTATTCAGTCGAATAATCAGGTTCTTATATTTACTAATACTCGGGTAACAGCAGAAGAGATAGGATTTTCTTTGGGAAAGATGCTTAATATAGATAATGATATAGGTATTCATCATGGTTCTCTTTCAAGAGGTTTGAGAGAGTATATAGAAAAGATGTTTAAGAAAGGAACAATAAAAGTTGCTGTATCTACATCTAGTCTTGAGCTAGGTATAGATATTGGTGGAATAGATTTTGTGATACAATATCTATCTCCAAGACAAGCCATAAAGCTTATTCAAAGAGTTGGAAGAGCAGGACATAGGGAGGAGGATATTTCTAAAGGAGCCATTGTTGTACCACCAATTATAACAGAGCTTATAGAATCCATAGTTATAGCAAGAAGAGCCATGAATAAGATTTTAGAGCCTATAAACATACATATTGAGCCTCTTGATGTTTTAGCTCATCAAATTGTAGGTATAGCTATAGAAAGGGGTTCTATAGAAATTGAAGGGATTTTAAATATGTTAATAAAGTTACCTATATTCTCATCTCTTACAATAGAAAAATTGAAATCTATTATAGATTTTCTAGACTCAATTAATCTATTGAGATGTAAGGATGATATATGTAGCCCAACTAAAAGAGGTTTCATATACTATCTAACTACCAACATGATACCTGATACTAACCATATTGAAGCAAAATCTATATTGAATAACAACATCATCGGACTCCTTGATGAGGATTTTGTAGTAACGTGTAATGAAGGAGATATAATAGTATTAGCTGGAAGGGCTTGGAAAATAGAAGGTGTAGACCTTGATAACAGAGTTGTATGGCTCTCACCGCCAACAGAAGCAGATACAGCTGTATTGCCAAAATGGGTTGGCGACAACATTCCTGTTCATAGAAATGTTGCGCGAGAGGTATGTTCATTTTTTAGAAGACTATGTAGTTGTGAGACAAATTACTGTATAGAGAATTTAGTAAAAGAATATATGGTTAGTGATACCATAACACAATTTCTTATAGAGAATAGAGAGAGATTTTGCAAAGTTTTCCCACGTGATGATGTATTTGTTATAGAGCTTCATAATTCAAAAGAGTTAAACAAAAGTATCATAGCTTTTTATCATTGCTTAGGAACAAAAGGTTCTGAAGCTTTCTCACTAGCAATAAGTAATGCATTTAGAAACATACTCAATATTTCTACATCGTATAAAACACATCAAATAGGTTCTATAATCCTTGCAAGTACACATATAAGACCTAACGATATTGCTAAAGCTTTACAACATCTTCTCCAAGTTATTGAAAATGGAGATATAAGAGATGTGGTGAGTCAAGAAATAATCACTACATCAATATTTAAAAAGAGAATTATCGATGTCGCTAAAAGATTTGGTATAATTAGTAAAAAGAGTGATTTATCAGAAATTAAACGGATTGCATCTACACTTACAAATATACCTATTTTAGTTGATGAAGCTTTAAGAGAGTTGTTTATAGAGAAAATAGATGTTGATTCTCTAAAAGAATTTCTAAAAAAGACTGCTTCTGGAAAAATAAAAATAAAGATCATTGTCACATCAAAAGCCACGCCATTTTTACTAGAAATCTCATCGTTAGGAACTATTGGATATATAATAAAACAGTCTATTATGCCAAAAGATATATTGATAGAGGTTGCTAAGAGAAGGCTTATATCTGGTGAAGTAAAAATGTTTTGTACAATATGTTATAACATAACAACTATAAATATCTCTGAGCACCTCAGGAAGTGTGAAAATATATTTGAATGTCATGTTACATGCCCAAGGTGTGGTTCAAGGGCTTTAACATTAATAGACGATAAACAAATAAACATTGTGAAAAATGTGTTAGATAGATTAAAGAGTTATGCTGATGTATCAAAGTTGAAACCTGAAGAAAAGGTTTTAGCTGAGAAGATTGCTAGGGAAGTGAATCTAATTATGGAAAATGGTGTTGCAGGTATAATAGCTTTACAGGGACGTGGAGTAGGTGTAGAGACAGCGAAACGTATACTAGCTAGGTCTACTGATTTGAATACACTGATCTATAATATTGTTGAACAAGAAAAATTATTTTTAAGAACATATAAATACTGGACTTAAATAATTATTGAATTCTATATTTTAGATGAGATGCTTTTCAAATATCAGAGAACAAAACAAGTCTTAAAATTTAAATCTATGTATTTAATATATTATTTCATTAAATAAAGAATGTATAGAAAGACTATTGATATATATTTAAAGTTCTTGATCTTTTCCATTAGAAGAACAACCTTTGTTTATTAATGGTTGGCACTTAAAATATGAGATTATACCGAAAGGTGGTATACCTATAATTATTGCTTTTTTAATTAGAGCAGCGATATCGGATTGCATAGAATAATCTGTGGATTCAATGATATAACTTAACGAAATCATAATAGCATAAATAATTATAGATATTAAGAAAACATTGATTTTAAGAAAGATAGCCAAGGCTACATAAATAAGAATTGCCACACCTATCGAAGTAAGTAGCATAGCAATTTTTATAACTTTATCTAAGGTTGCCGTTCTATGGTTATCTATGTCAGTATTTTTTCTATTATGATATACGATATATTTATTTGAATTATGGAAGAATATTTTTAGAAGTTTAACTAGCAATATTAATAGAATGATGTATAGAAAAGTAAATATGATGTTGCCTGTGATTAAAAAGAATATAAATAATTCTAAAAGCAAAATATACATCTTATGACAATACATAGTTCTAATTATTTCTATTGAGAATAATGGGATTATTAAAAGAACATTGAGTATATATTTGGTTACTAAAATGTAAAAAGATTCAATGATAGAATATATTAAATATGTTAAAGAATAATGTGTATGTATAAATGTATATATACTTAGTTGTAATGGAATTGATTGCACTAAAACTAAGAGTAGTAAACCATATATGACAGTGTATAATTTTCCATAGAATATCCTAATAGCGTAAATAGATCCTTTGGACATGACTATTCCGACACCTAAATATCTTTAAATTAATTTCTACATAGATTAATATTTACTACGTGTTTCCTATCCATTTCCGCTTTTAAAAGCTGGGCTTTCAGTTGTAAAGGATATAAATAGCTTATAAACTACATATTACTTAAACATAGGGTTTAGATACTATGTAAGGTGGGTTTTTATGGCTAAGCAATGTTATGAACTGCCAGTTGAGTGGAAGAAGTATAGATATAGGAATAGATCGCTAGAGGAACTTATAGATATGCCTATGGATGATTTAGTGAAATTGTTACCATCTAGAGCTAGGAGAAGTCTTAGCAGAGGGTTTTCCCCTAGACAGAGAAGACTGTTAGAAAAGGTTATAGAAGCCCGTCAAAAACTTTTAAACGAGTGTAAAGAAACTGTTATAAAGACTCATGTAAGAAATATAGTAGTATTGCCAATAATGGTTGGGCTAACTATAGCTGTTCATAATGGTAAGGAATTTGTACCGGTAAAAATAACTCCGGAGATGATAGGACATTATCTAGGGGAATTTGCTTTAACAACAAAACAAGTAAAGCATGGTGAACCAGGTCTTAAGGCAACTAGAAGCACATTGTTTGTTGCTCTCAAATAAATTAAGTATTAATTAATTATAATGTAAATAGCAAGGGAGGGGTTTATGGGTAAAAGGATTTTGTCTCAGAGAATGGGTAGAGGAACCTCAGTATTTAGAAGCCCCAAGCATTTAAAAACTGCTTCTGTAAAATATCCTCCTCTAAATGGAGAATCTAAACGTGGAGTAGTTGTCGAGATATTTCATGAACCTGGACGAAGTGCACCTATAGCTTTAATAAAACTTGAGGATGGTACTGAATTTTATAACATAGCTACAGAAGGTTTGAAAATAGGTCAAATTATAGAGATAGGATCAAATGTATCTCCGTTAATTGGGAACATCGTTACACTTAGAAATATCCCTGAGGGAACAAGGATATGTAATATAGAGCTAAGACCTGGTGATGGTGGAAAGCTTGTTAGAACAGGAGGCTCATATGCTATATTAACAGGTAAATCGTCTACTCATGCTGTTGTAACTCTTCCTAGTGGCAAGCAGAAAACAATTCTTCTTGATGCACGTGCTACTATTGGGATGGTGGCAGGAGGTGGTAGGCTTGAAAAACCATTGCTTAAAGCTGGTAATTCATACTATAAATGGAGAGCTAAAGCCAGAAAATGGCCGAGAGTTAGAGGTGTAGCTATGAATGCTGTAGATCATCCGCATGGAGGAGGTTCACACCAAAGTGAATCAAAGCCTACAACAGTCTCTAGAAGAGCTCCACCAGGTAGAAAGGTAGGTCATATCGCAGCCAGAAGAACTGGCAGAAGAAAAGGAGCTCATTGAACTCCTCTATAAACCATAGAATTTTCTCAATGTCTTTTCAACAGATTCGTAACCTTCATTAATAGATTCAAGAATTTTTGTTCTATACTCTAGTTCAGCTTCTATATCATCCTTTAATAGCCTTTTGGCTAGACGTCTAATGGTAAAACTGTTCATTATTGTATTGTGTTCAGGGTTGTATATTTCTTTCCATCCATCATTTATACGCTCATATATTTTCCAAACCTTTCTTTCAATTTTATGGCCTATTCTCAATCTTGAGATAAGGATCACTAAAGCTGTATTTAATGATAACATATAATAGAGATCTTGTGGCAGAAGATTTCTTAAAGCCATTTCATACTCCTCTGTTGTTGATGCATGGAATGTTGTTGACGACCCAGAACCTGAAGCAACAGCCCTTACAAGAGCTGTTATTTCACGACCTCTAACCTCTCCAATAACTAAGATATCAGGTCTATATCTAAGAGCTGTAAAGCATCTTTGAAGCATATCTTCTGATGTTTCACCATAGAATTGTATAAATCTTGGCCTCATAGGAAGCTTCACTTCGGGGATGTCTTGAACTACAATTATTTTCCAGTTTGGATTGCTAAGCTGTAAAACTGCATTTAATAATGTAGTCTTTCCTGAGCCGCTTCCACCTATTATTGAATAGAACATTTTAGCATCATTTACAAGCCAAAGCAGTGCAGCTATCTGAGGCTCTATAATACCATTCTTTATCAATTTAACAATATCTATTGGTACAGATGGAAGTTTTCTTATATTGAATGTAGGGCTATGACTAATAGGCTCACCAAGTGTTGCAGCAATTCTATAACCTTCTGGTAAAGCAGCATGAAGTTCAGGTTTAGCTAAAGAAACAGCCCTACCTCCTTTTATAGCAATTCTCTCAATATAGCTCCTAATCTCTTCCTCCCCAGTGAAATAGATATTTGTCACTAAAGCTTCATAACTTAGAAAATCCTTATGGATAACTGTAACAGGTTTCCTCCAATCAGATAGCTCTATATCTTCTATATCCGGGTCTCTTATAACAGGGTCTAGAATGCCATAGCCAAAAGAGTCTCTAATAATGTAATAAAGCAGGTTATTATAATACTTATGAAGCTTTTCCTCAAATCCAAAATTAAGAGCAATATCATTGATAGCTTTTTCTAAATCCTCGATATCGTTTATTATAAAGTAAGATGTATAAAGATAATCCATTATAATACTATATAATTTAGAACCATCTTCATCTAGATAAGGTTCGTTTATAACATATCTAGCAATACCATATTTATCGATACATATACTAATATTAACCTCATTAACATTATAGCTTCTTAAAATCTCTAAGCATAAATCATTTATATTGCTCATATATATCCTACGGACCTCCTTCTTAATTATATAGCTCTTGATATTTAAGCTAGATTTAATAGGAACTTTAAATTTCATAACCCCTATAAAAAGAAGCTTAATAAAAGTTTACAATATTTTATCAGCATTTCCGGCTATCTTCATCGAATATACTCAAAAGACCCTCTGGTCATCATATACTAATTGTATATTTAGTAGCCGGGCGGGGATTCGAACCCCGGTCACGGGGGCCAAAGCCCCGCATCCTTGGCCGCTAGACGACCCGGCTACCGTATTGTTACTTAGAATTCTACTACTGCCTTATAAATGTTGATGTCCATATTGTTGTTAATCGCTTCTTGGTTATTAATTAAAGATTATTTCTGATACGGTTTTTGATTGCGTTGCTTTTGTTTGTAGAATATTCTTGTTTTTGATAAGACCAAGTTATTATCTAACAAATAAAGTATCTACAAGTTTCATCTCTACATGTGGGGAACCTGTGAACCCCTAAATGAAACCCTCGTCCTTTAGAACGGGGAAAAGGTCAGCATAAATAGTGCAACTTTTAGTTATAGTTTATTTGGAAAATAGTTATAATTTATATAATTGAGAATGTTAATTAAGTTTTATTCTTTATTACTTTTTAAATTCTTTAAATATTCGATTAATCCTCCAGCTTTTAATATATCTAGAGCCATTCCAGTAATACCTTTACAATTAATTACTTTATTCCTGACAAGCACCTTTCCTTCCTCAATATTAACTACTATAATATCACCTTCATTAACTTCCTTGGTTATCTCAGGACATATCATAACTGGAAGACCATTATTTATAGCATTTCTATAGAATATTCTTGCAAATGATTCAGCTAAGATGGCTTTAACACCTGCAGCTTTAATTGCTATAGCAGCTTGTTCTCTTGAGGAGCCCATACCAAAGACCTTTCCTGCTACAATAATTGCTCCTTTTGCCTTCTTATGAAATTCTGGGTCTATTGATTCAAATATGTGTTGAGCTAGATATTCTGGGTTTGTGTATTTTAAATGTTTAGCAGGGATAATGATATCAGTATCTATTTTATCGCCAAGTTTAATCACATGACCCTCTATGATCATATTACATCACCTGGTTCAGCTATTTTGCCTATAACAGCTGTTGCTGCTGCTATAGCTGGTCCTGAGAGATATATTTTTGCATGAGGGCTTCCCATTCTACCAACAAAATTTCTATTTGATGTTGTTACAACAACTTCATTTGGTGCAGCGATGCCGAAATGACCCCCTATGCAGGGTCCGCAGGTTCCATATGTGACTATACATCCAGCTTCAACTAGTGTTTGTATATAGCCAAATTCCATAGCTTTTTTAAATACACTCCAAGAAGCTGGGATAGCTATACATCTAGTTTTAACTTTTCTACCCTTTAATATTTTTGCAGCTATCTCAAAATCACTTAACCTACCATTTGTACAAGAACCTATAAAAACATAATCTACATCAGTGCCAGAAACCTCTCTTACACTTTTAACATTATCAACACTATGTGGTGCTGAAACAAGGAGATCAACTTTATCAAGCTCTATAGTGTATTCATCGATATATTTCGCATTATTATCAGGTGTAATGATTTTTGGTTCAAAACCTCTTGTATTCTTTACATGGTTAACAGTAACAACATCTGGTATAAACATAATTGTATCAGAATTCATTTCGATCCCCATATTAGCTACAGTAGCTCTGTAATCCATTGGAAAACTTGAAGGATTCTCAACGAAAATCTCTATGGCCATTCCATTAAAATAATCAGCTTTAAAGACCCTTAAAATCTCTAGTGCAATATCCTTACCTGTGACCCAATCTCTTGGCTTACCACTTAGTTTAATTTTAAATGGTTGTGGAACCGTAACCCAAGTCTTACCAGTAATTACTATAGCGGCAACATCACTTGCACCCATACCTTGTGAAAATGCACCTAGTGCACCTAATGTTGATGTGTGGCTATCAGCCGCTACAACAACATGTCCAGGTAAGACATAGCTTTCCAATAAAACTTGATGTAAAATTCCATAACCAACATCATGGAAATTCTTAACTTTGAAATTCTTAACAAAGTTTCTTATAAATTGATGTATTTCTGCACTTCTGACATCTGGAGGTGGAACAAGATGATCAAATGCTATGACAAGGGAGTCTATATTGTGTATTTTCAACATATTTGTTTTTTCCATAACTTCAATAACATGATAGCCTGTTAAATCATGGAACGCAACTATATCAACCTTTATCTCTACAACTTCCCCAGGGGCAACAACCTTGCCAGAGGCTCTACTCAAAATTTTCTCAGTTAGTGTTTGAGTCATTTTAACACCTTAACTTAATTTGCAATTTAAAACTATTTTTACATTAAAATACTAAAAATAAGTTTGTGAATATAAGTAACCATGCCTTCATGAGCCTGCATCAACTTTTGCAAAAATTTACAACTGGAAAGCCTACACTCTTTAAGGTGGGAAAGAGATCATATAGTATCTGTTGCATTGCATTCTCTTTGTTCTAAAGGATAGAGTTTTTAGCTATAATATATTTTAGCAATAAAACATGAATTATTTTAAATGTTTCCTTAATTTCATTTATCAATTCTTTATCCTTTATATCATCTATGGTTATAATCTTTGTTTTAAAATCTGATTGGATTTCTTTACATATATCACTTCTCAATATTATATAGTTTACCTCGCCTGCTATTCCCACTCCTTTCATAAGGAAGTTATATAACTCATTGCAACTTTTAAACACTACACTATTTTCTATTCCTGCTATACCTCTTATAACAAGTCCTATAATAAAACTATTAAATTTATCAATTATTAGAATCCTAGATTCTTTCTTTAGATGCACTAGATAAAGCCTCATTGAATTTCTCTAAAAATTCTTCTACAAGTTTCTTTGCCTCTTCTACAACTTCGGATAAAACTTTAAGAGGATGTATAGAGCCATCAGTTTGAATTACTACCTCAGGATAGGAAACCATAGGGTGCTCAAGTATATAAGCAGCATATACAACACCTGCTTTTCTTAAAGCAAGCTTAGCAAGTAAATTAGGAAGTGAATGTCTATCTTCATCATAGATAATAAATCTTAACTCTTTATCTGTAACCTTTTTCAACTCTAGATTTATCCCCAAAATATCCACCTATTTAAATAGGTATTTCTCATATTAATTAAATTTATAAGCATTATAATACATAGTCGAAATCTTTTATAAAGTTTTATCATATTCATTAAAATGCTCTACAAGAATTCTTAATGCTTCCTGCCATGGGATTTTAAGCTCTAGTTCTTCAGAAACAATATTCTTATTTTTTAATAGATCTAACAATTCATTAACAGAAACATTAAACAGCACAGAAGATGTTATCAATAGCTTTTTAAGGCTATGTGGATATGGATCATGGGAAAACCTTTCCATTATTAATGCAACATGTTTAGCATACTCTATAACAGTATCGAGATCTAGGTCTACATAAAGTGTTGAAGATTGTACTCGAGGACTAACTCCCAAGGTATATCTTAGAACCTCTGAAAGAACATCTATAGGTATAGTTTTTCTAATTATCTTAGCAATGTCATCGGATCTTATACCATTCTGTGGATTAATTCTTTTTGTATCCATATATAAACCAATATATTCTTTTATTTTATTTATGGCTGATTGTACCTTTGGCTCAAGCCCTATAACTCTAAATACTAATTTATTATGTTTAAACTCTGCAACAAGTTCTACTTCAAGTGAAAGCTCTTCATCTATTTTTTCTAAAAGGTCTATACATTGTGTAGGATTTAAGCAACTATAAGTAAATACTCTCTCAGTATAGATGTTTTTGTTTTCTATCAAACTATTTCCCCTTTACAAAAATATAGTCTATTGATAATTTCCTATTCTCAATATTATTACACTTTGTACACCTTAATATATCTCCTATTTTAGCTAGTGGTGAACCACATTTTGAGCAATATGCAAGTATCACACCCAATTTAGGATCCTTCATTGATACAATATATGGTATATAGTTATTTAACACCTTCACCTTAACAAAATCACCTAGTTTTATATATTCATAAAGGCTCTGTACTCTTGTTTCCATTACTTGTGATATATGGAGAATTCCTGTAAATATATGTTTAAAAGGTGTAGAAGGATCATATCCAATGATTTTAGTAGTGGCCATTTCATCTCTCATTTTCTCAACGGCACCGATAACAATGTCTCCTGCCTTTGGTCTTCTTGGGTTTTTTATGGATTTAATATATACTCTTCTATTAATTGTATCATATATGGGTGTTCCTAAGATATATGCTCTTATTGCTCCATTTAATGTATATACACCTTCAAATGGCAAAAATTCCTCTTCCGTGCATAGCATTTCACCAGGTACTACTATTTTTCTAGCCATTATTCAAACCCTCACTTACAAATCTATATATAGAGATCTTAAACCTATGAACATTTTTAATATGGTTTTTATATGTTGCATGAATAGCCATATTTTTAATAGCTATAATTTGTGCTATATAACCTTTTTTATTAGCTAGCTTAGTTATAAGTTTATGTGATTTAGGGTTATATTTATGTATTGAATAGATAGAGAGAGGAGACATTCCAAAAGCTTGTTCTAAAAATTTCATATCTATTCCACGGATATATACACCAAAAGGAGGATTCATAACAACAGTATCTATAGATCTAAGAGAAATTTTTCTTATATCACAACATATGTAGTGTATAGGGAAATCTATTGAAATATTTTCAAGAAATTTTTTAGCAATGGATAATGCATTATAATCTATATCTATGCATAGAACCTCTTTTGCTCCAAGAATAAGAGCACCATAACTTAAAACACCTGTTCCACATCCGAAATCAGCAATTATTCTATCCTTAATATTGCCATATATATAAGCATTCCATAGAAGTTCACTAGCTACAGAACTATCACATGGATATTGCTCTAGCTTCTTTGAAGGACTTTTAAACTTTGGAGTTTTTTCAAGAATTATTTCAAGTTCTCTTTTGTTTCTTACCATGGATATATATACCTATTAATATCATTATTTAATATAGCAAAAGTTTCACCAACAGTCAAGACCGGCTTTTCAAAATCAGCGAAATCAAATGCTAAATAGGGACATGAAACTATTACTATTGCATCAAAGTTTTTATTAGCCTCTATATTTATTAAAAAATCTCTATCTAGTTTCAAGACCTTTACAATAGTAAAATACTTATTGCGAAATCTAAACATTTCAGTTAGTTGTGATAATAGCTTTTCTCTATTCTGACCATAGAAACCATTAATTATAAGCCAGTTTTTAGCATCAATTGCTTGATGCATTTTCCACATTCGAACCCTTAAAATTTTCTCAACATCTTTGGCAGGATCCCATAAATTATAGTTGTATGGGTCTAAACATAAAATCTTTGTTTGTTTGCCATAACTATATTCAAAAAGGGATTGAACAATACAGTGGAATTTTCCACCGCTAATGACAATAAGTTTGTTGCATCCTTCGCTTACTACTGGATAGCAACCCAAAACAATACCTTTGTAAATACATTTACATTTTTTAATATTATTACAAATAGATTTAGCCAAATTAATATGTTGTGGAGTTGTTGCCAAGCATATTTTGTTAGAATCGTCTTGGCATAGGTTCTCAATAGTCTCTAAAAGCTTTGCATTATTAATCTGAATATATTCCACAGGTATAAACAATGTTTTAACAGAGTAGCTATAGCTTGGATATGGAGAATGTCCAAAGTGAATTATAAGATCAGCATTTATATCCTTAGCGCCAAATTCATCAACAAGACAGGAACCATATGAAGGATTAGCTGAAATAAAGATCTCTATTTCTCTATCTAACAAATCTCTAACTCTATCTATAACTAGTTTAAGACATCTTTGAAAACCTTCTGGTGACTGTATATATACCTTTCTCACATCATTTGTTTTAATGACGCTCACAATTTTTTCTATTTCAAAGTCAAAATCATTACAAAACTCCATAGTATACTACATCACTTAAGCAATTGAATATCTATACTGCATTTAATTGGAAGTTTAGTAGATGCTCTTCTCAAAGCCTCTTTTAATATCTCTATATGTTGTTTGTATCCTAACAACTCTATAACTTCATCGAATGGTGCAACAACACTACCCACACCAATAGGTTTTCCAAATGCTCTTCTCATACCTTCTTGTAATCTATCAGCACCTGCAAATGCCATCATTTTATGTTCCCTTAAAACTTGATGAGGATATTTTCTTATAATCAATACAAAGTTTTGTTCATTGATTTCAGTACTTAGAAACTTATGAGCCATAATTCTAGCAGCTTCTAAAGCATTATGTCTTATAACGCCTCCTTCAAGTGCCTTAAGTACTAATCTTACTTCTGGATTAAGCTTTGTGTTACCCATAACAAATTTCGTTATTTTAGGTGGTGGTATACCATGTATATATTCTTTTCTTGTATATGGAGGTTTTTGTTGATGTGTATAACATCTAGCTGGTTTTAATGGCAATTTAAAGCACCCTTAATCTAGACTATTTATATTCTCCGCTTTTTTAACTTTATTATAAAGCCTTCTTATAAATGTTATTAAAAGACCTATTTCACTTTTCGAAACTATAGTTCTCCTAACCAAGCGTTTAAATACCATAGCAAATAAATCTTTTTGTAACCCATTACTTGAAACAATTGATGCTAGTGCTTCAACATATTTATCTAAAATATGTAGCTGTTCCTCATGGACCTTGTCAATCTTATTTAAAATACTAGGTTTTTTAAGTGATCTATAGAGAACGTATAGAGCTATGCCTACAGCATGGCTAAGATTTAAAATGGGGTACTCAGGATTTGAGGCAATATGTACTAGTAAATCACATTTTGAAATTTCATCACGTGTTAAGCCAACACTTTCACGGCCAAAAACAACAGCAACATCAGAATATCTAGCAGCTATATCAGCAAATTCGCTTAGCTCTATAGCTCTTCTAAGGATATCAATACCATCAATACTCACCACACCAGATGTACATGCAGATATACCAATGTTTTTAAGAGCTTCATCAAGTGTTTCATATACTTTAACCCTACCACTATACAGATAGTCAATACCATTTGCAGCAAACCTCTTTACTTCTTCAGACCATGGATTTATCTGAGGCTTTACAATGGCAAGTTCATCAACATTAAAATTCTTGCACAATCTTACAATAAAGCCCATATTTATTTCACCTTCTATACCTACAACAACAATTTTTAGCATCTGTCAACACCTTACTAGAGTAGAGCATAGTGTCTCGTAGAAGAATTCGTTACAGTAATAAATTTCAATATAATTACATGTATCTAGAACTTTATTTAAAATTTCCATTATATTTTGTGTTGTGGAAAAGATGAAAATTATTAAACATAACTTTTTTAAGCATATACGTAAAGCCTCATCAAAAAATTCTTTCCAAGATTCAATACCATCTACACCTCCACTCCATGCAATTCCAATAATGTCATAATCCCCAACAGGTAGATAGGGTGGGTTAAAGAATACTAAAGATGTAATTGTATTTCTAAGACACTTTGCTGAATGGCACTGAACAACATCTATATACATATCAATTTTATTCATTTTTACAGAGTTCCAAGAACTTAGAATAGCACAAGGCGATATATCGATTAATATTCCATAAGGATATTTTTCCTTGAATACATTAACAAATGCATAGACGCTAACATATCCACTTCCACTACCAATCTCTACAAAAATTTTTAGATCTTTTGAAAGATCTTTAGCAACGTCCTCAATTGTTTTAGCTAATAGGTAACTATCTTCCGATGGTTCGTATGTATATTTATTTATAATTAGCTTTATTTCGCCACAATTTATCTTCTCTTCTTTAGCTCTACATATATATTGGTTAGATTCATTATATCCTCTAATGTGAGCTGCAGTACTCTCTTTCTCCATATTTTATCTTCCATCTTTATCTCTTTTTCTAATCTTTTATCTTTATTTATACAATATGTAAAAGCCTTTAAGACAAGCTTACGCTTATAACTAAATAAACATTTTGTTAATTCTTCAACACTCTTTATATATTCATTATACTCTTTTTTACGTCTAAGAAGTATTATAGCTGATGAGACTTGAGGCTTAGGTCTAAATAGAATAGAGGGAATAATTTTCACAACATCTATTTTAAATAATATTTGCATTAATATTGAAAGTTTTCCATAGTTTTTAGTACCAGGTTTAGAAACAAGTCTATCAGCAACATCTCTTTGTATCGTTAATAATGCGTGCCGTATATCGCTCTTTGCTAGTGCTAGTAATATATTAGATGTTATATGATATGGAATATTACCAACAACTAGATCAATGCCTCTAAAAGATTTTATTAGACTTAAAGCATCACCTATTATAATTTCTGTATTGCTACATAAACTTTTTATTTCCTTGAGTATAGAGGCAAATCTATTATCAATCTCTATAGCAATTACCAAGGCATTGCTATTTTTGCACCCTAAAAACATAGTCAGATTTCCCACTCCAGCACCTATTTCAAGAATTGTACCACTAGTTCTATCTTCTATGATTTCGCCTATCTTTTCAGCAATAAAAGTTAAGGTTTTTGGATCTATTAAAATTATTTGGCTAAGTCTCTTTCTAAGCCTTATATTATATCTTTTGAGTCTTGTTCTTATCCAACTTACTAAATCTTTTCTTGTATATGGAAGGATATTACCATGGTTCTGAATATCTAACTCTTTCATAGAGAAGCTCCAAATATCTTAGGTATTTCATATCTGGGGACATAGGATATGGATACACAAATAAGTAATATTTTTCGTTTCTCTGCAACTCAATTATAATTCTATCTACAAACATTTTCACTGGGTCATTTATCTTTAAACGCTTTCTTACATCATCAAAACTCTCAAACATCTTCTTTCTTCTCTCCTCTAATATTAAGGTTAAAGTTTTTTTACCTATACCTGGTAGAAGTTCTAGACTATGAAGTCTAATGTTTATGGCCTCAGCTATATTTAGAAACTCCACGAATACACGTTCCTTCTCTTCTACTACTTGCCTTACATATTTAACAATATTCTCTCTAGCTATTGAGGTTAAATCTTCATATAAAAGTCTATCAAATACCCTATGTCCAGGCATGTCAGGTGTTAAAGATAGAGGAATACGTTCTCCAATAACCATCATAGAACCCTTTAATGGAATTATTTCAACAAGTGTAAAGAACTTTGTACCTATTCCTTGTGCAATAGGTGAAGATCTATGAAAACTATGTTTATCATATGGATTACCCATAGGCATATAATCTAATACTATAGCAAATTCGTCTAAAATCTCCAGCTTTTTTCTATACCTAGGTTTCATTTTAATCTACCATAACGAGAAATTCTATATGTAAGACATTGCTTTATTACGATACTATTGTTATTGCTGTTGACAGTATTGGTTAATTGTTTCTATGATTTTATTTAAAATAGTATCATCTGGTACACTATCTTCAAAGATAAGAAGGGTTTTAAGTTCCTCTAAACTTCTTGGAAGTATGTTGAGAATAATTGATACTGTTGCATCTTTTAAATTATAATTCTTTAATGATTTGTAAATAGCTTCAACCGCTTCACTATCGCATTTAGACACATTGTTAAGATAATCTATTGTAACATGAACAAGCTCTGGTACAATATCATAAGAAGAAACTTTTTTAATATATTCTTTAAGAATTTTTTTAGCTATTTCATTTGGAATATCATGGAATTCAAGGATTTCATAAGGCATTAGACTCACACAGCAAACATTTTATTTAAAAACTACAAGAAATTTTTACTTTGTTTTATTTAGAATAGTTAACAACGTTTTTCTTTGTTCTTTTCTTATTTTTGATAATTCCTTTAATTTAATTAGAATGTCTTCCAATCTTTTAGTCAAATCAAAAGCAGGCTTTACGTGTTCAGGTAAGAGAAACAATGTCTTCTTTTTAGAGCCTATCTCAACTTCAACAGCTAGACCCCGACCTCTAACCTCTACAACAGTACCAACTCTACCTATATATCTCCTGTGAGGCATGCCACCATGTATAGCAGGATCAACATCGATGTAAACTTTATCTCCAATCTGATAATCTATAATTACCTTGCTTAGTGATGGAATAGCCCCACGCTCTCTAATGTTTTTCTTCATAATCTTTCTCGATCTATGCCTCAAACCTTTTGATGTTTTTACCATGTTTTACCCCTCGTTTACCTCTTTAAACTGTAAAATACTAAGGTTAATATTTTATCTTTATGATAAAGCTTATATATACTCATGAACATGAAGAACATCAAGCTCTATACACCTGGCCTGTGTACCTAGAAATTCTGAGAAACTTGGGGAAGTTCTACCATTATCTCCAGATATAAGTTCTTTTACATATAACCCACCTTCACATTTTATAAAAGCCTCAAATAGATTTGGTGAAAGTTGGAGTGTTTTTATAGAAAACACTCTTTTCTTTCTCATAATATCTTTCTTTCTTCTTAAAACTCTTAGAGGTGTACGTTGATATATGACTAGACCTTTAAAGAACTGTTCAAGCTCAGCCAACTTATTAGAATCTATACTGTTTTCAACCAATACGATTGCTCTGTAAATCTTAAAGGTAGAGGAAGCCGACTGCTTTAATCTAGAAATAAAGTTTCTATCTACCTTCATTTCTATTTTGAATTTCAACCACTTACTGAAACCATTTAAAATATTTTCTAGCTCTAATAAGCTAACAACTCTTTTTGAAGGATTTTTAAACTCTATTACAAGAGGTCTTCCATTTCCAAGCACCCTTACATCAACATCTTCTCTACCAGCTATATGAAGAGCTACATCTTTTGCACCAATATATGAAGACGCATATCTAATAACATCCTCTACTGCTAGTGGATATTTTCTCGATCCGTTTTCTTTAATCCATCTATTTTGAGAAATATTTCTACCTAGTTTTAGATAGTATCCAAATATTAGTAACGAAGGAGATTCAACTCTAATTGTATTATGAATAAGATCTATTATATATATGGCATCAGGTTTTTCAAAATCCACATTCGTATTTGATATTTGTTGAACTTTTTTACCAATTTCTCTTTTTAGTTCACGCTTAATACTTTCCCAATGCTTTAGTTTAAACTCTTTAATTATAATAGCCTCTCTCTCTAGGATTTCATTTGGTAGGATAATGCCTATTAAAAAGCTTTTTCTCTGTTCCTCTATTATTTGTTGAGCAACAAGCTTCGAATAAACATTAATTACATCATCAATTATGTCATTACATACAAAACACTTCTTTACTTCATTTGATGTTTCTATTTTTGAATCGATTTTTAAATAATTAAAGAGAGATTTCAACGGCATTTTGATATTAGATGCAATGGATTTTAGTGTTTCAAGTGCTGTTTCATCTCCTTCAAGAATTCTTCTATGTAATTCCATAATAGTATAGATTTTTAACGCTTTTCCTCTTTCAGCATTATCTAGTTCTCGACCAAGATATGCATATAATCTCCCTAAACATCTATTGCATAAAGGATATTTCATAAGAATATTAATGACATCTTCTACTAAATTCTTCACAGAGCCTACCTTACTTTATCTGTTCTTCAATTCTAGACAGATCTATACCCAACTTCTTAAAAATTCCATGTCTTCTTTTAGCAGTTTTTATAAAGCTATTTATAAGCTCATAATATTTTAGCAAATCCTTAACATCGTCTATAGATGTTCCTGAACCTAAAGCGATTCTATAGATTCTTGATTTATCTAATATATTTGGGTTTCTAAGCTCCTCATATGTCATTGAATTTATTATAGCAAGCCATTTATCCATTTTTTCTTCGCTTATTTTCATTTGTTTATCATCTAATGGCAATAAAGATAAACCTGGTATAAGCTGCAAGATTTTTGATAAAGGTCCTAGTTTTTTTATTGCATTTATCTGAAGATAAAGGTCTATCAATGTTATTTTTCCACTAGCAATGCTTTTGCTGAATCTCTTTTCAAGTATATTGCTATGTTCTAAGGCTTTAAGCTTCTCTATTAATGAAGGTAGATCACCAAGTCCAAGAATTCTTCCTACAAATCTCCTCGGCTCAAAAATCTCTATTTCAGGTATTTTCTCACCTGTACCAATAAACTTTATAATGGCTTTTGTTGCAGCTACAGCTGATAGAGCACCACCACCTTTAGCAGTTCCATCGAGTTTTGTTATAGTTATTGAACCTATTGGGGTTGCTTGGTGAAATCTTA
>Ga0272449_1001054_pt1 | contig 29796 bp, 33 predicted proteins | sample YNPCB0241_FD_198679 | JGI IMG/M metagenome (GOLD analysis project Ga0272449, IMG submission 198679) | Hot spring sediment microbial communities from Yellowstone National Park, WY, United States - YNP-CB-024-1 | ecosystem: Environmental > Aquatic > Thermal springs > Hot (42-90C) > Sediment... | reverse complement strand
GTTTCAATCCCTTATAGGTACGCTACAAACCCGTAAAAAGGGCAAAAAGAAACCTTTCTAAAAATTACTACCCTTATAGGTACGCTACAATTTTGTGGGTAGTATAGCATAAGAAAAGTTAGATGTAAATAGGGTTTGATATAAAAATTTATATTTCTGTCGATCCCCCAGAGTTTTGGGGGTTATCGGGGGTAGACTGTAAAAATAGTTTTTAAGAATAAGCTGAAATATTTTCTGATAAAGGAAATTTCTATTATTGATTAAGATGTGGGTAAAAAAATCATTAAGAGGTTAGTAAGTATCAAGTTTAGTATTGAAAGAGTAGTATCCCTAATTGTTACATTTTCTGTCGATCTTAAAAAATCTTAGTAAGATCTTATTTTTCTCTAAATCTATATGTAACAAAAAATCAGCCTGAGATATTTAATTAATCCCAGGCTGATTTTAATAGTTAGTTTTTAGATAAGCTAAGTATTGCTTGAGATAGTTCATTGATTGCTTTTGTAAGGTTTTCAAGTCTTGTTTCTATTCTTAATAAAAGTATTAAAGATACAACTATAGGAAATCCCAGGTTACTTATTAATTGATATATATCTTCCAAGGTTTACACCTCCATATGAATATATTTCTTTTTTTCATCAAGCTTAACGAAGGAGAATTTTAAATTTTTTGCTATGTTGTATACTTCTTGAAGATCTGAGGCTGTAATATCACAAGCAAGTCCTTTCATATGTTTGGAATTTGCTACTCCTCCTACTTCTTTGTTGTGTTTTTCACAACGATATCCACTCGTAATTTTTATTTTTCCTTTTGCCATAGAATATAATTTTTCCATTTCTTCAAGAAGGGATGGGTGTATCATTACTCTTTTGCAACATGTGCATTGAAAATCTTTTAGGTAGAAATTTTTTGATATTTTAATCTCATTTATTTCAGGCATTTTTGTCCTCCTTGTGTTCAAGACCTATTATTACTTTTGAGATAATCAAGGGAATTAAATGTTTTTCAAAAAATATAGGTAAGCATTCTGGGCATACAGGATTTTCATCTATAAAAAATATAAAATTTTTCTTTTGGCCACATATTTTGCATGTATAGCTTGGAAATGTTTGATATAGGAAACTAAATTTAAATTGTACTCTTTTTACCAAGTTCTCAAACATGTTTATATTCTCCTTTCTTTTGGGTGGAGGTATCACCTCCACCCTTCAAGTTTAGTCGTAGTAATCGCTAATATTTGTTTCTATTATTCTTGCGTCAACTTTTTCTACCAGATCTCCTGTTCTTCCCTGAAATATATTTTGATTTATTATTGTATCCATAGCACTTAAGATTTGGGCTTCTGTTAAATCATCCTTTGGATCAGAGATTCTTATGGTAAAGTTGCTTCCCCCACTGTCTCTAAATATCATCCTTACATATTTTCTTGTGGAATAAGTAGCCATCTTTATACCTCCTTACTTTTTAGTTTTAGGCTTCAGATAACTCTTCATCATTGGTTCTTATGACTTTAACTACTGGAAATTTTTGAAGAGATCCTAAAGCTTGAGCTACTTTATATACTGCTTCATCTGATACATCTGCTTTTACATTGTTGAAGCTTCTGTTTCTTAATACTGGATTTCCTTGCTGGATTCCTACTTGTACTCGGAGAATAAGGCGGGAATTATAAGCCAAACTCTGTACTGCCATTTTTTCACCTCCTTTCTTTTGGCTTTCTACTAAATAAATCCTGGGGGTGGGTGACATAAAATGTGGTATAATTTAGAAAATTTCTTTATAGGGGGTAATGATAATGATAAAAATATCCATATTTTTAATTATTTTTATGCTTTTTATTCTTTCCTATTCCTTTTCTCAGAATTTAACTATCTATCAGAAAAATTTTGCTGTAGTATCTCTTGAGAAAGAGGAAAAACTTACAAAGGGAGTTAATTTTATAACCTTGGATGAAATACCTCAAAGTGTAGGTGTGGGAAACTTTTTTATATATTCAAGTAAGGGAAATAGAGTTTTAGAGGTATTGTATCCTCCAACTGGAGTTTTTATTTATTCATCTGAAGATATGGATGACATTTTAAAGATTGTTTATATTCTTCCAAATATTAGTTGGAATGCTGTTCATTCCCTTTTTATTGATAAGGATAAATTAAGATTTTCTTCTGATATTTATATACAAAATAGGTCTGATATGAGTTTTCAAAAGGTGAAGCTTTCTGTTTTAGCAGGAGAAATAAATATGGAGAGAGGATATCAGGAAATACTACCAGAAAAAAGTTTAAATATTCTTGCTAATCGTGCTTTTTCTGAAGCAGATTTAAAAGAGGTTGAGGGGTATAAATTATTTGATCTTCCAGGTGAATATAGTTTAGCTAAAGGGAGTACAAAGATTATTCCTATTATAGATGCAGAATTAAAGAATGCTGTTAAGAAATATGTTTTTCAATATGGAAAAGTTTATATCATATGGAATGTGGATAATAAAAATGAGAATGAGCTTGGAATTCCTATACCTATGGGAAATCTTAATATTTTTGAAGTGGTAGGAGGTAAGGTAATATTTTTAGGAGAAAGTAGTATACCCAATGTAGCAGTTGGAGAAAAAATAGAGGTAACACAAGGCGTTGATTTTGATATAAAGGGGGAGAGAAAGGTTTTAGAGAGTAAGCAGAGAATTGAAGGGAAATATGAGATTAAGGAAGCAAAGGTTTCAGTAGAGATAAGAAATAGTAAGAAAGAAGATGTAACTGTAGAGGTTAAGGAGTTTATTTATGAGGACAATGTGGAAATTGTTTCCTCTAATTTTTCTTATGAAAAGATAGATAAAAATACTTTTGTATTTTATGTAAAGGTGAAAGGGGAAAGCTCTGCTACATTGGTTTATGATTATACTTCAAAAAGGCTAAGATAGTAACTTTTTGTAGTATAATTTATCTCATGAAGAAAAAGGGTATATTTAAAAATCGGAGTTTTTGGCAGACAATAAGTCTTCTTATTGTAAATTCCTATTTCTTAGCTCCTTGGGGTAAATATATACCTGTGCCGGTTTTTAATTGTTATTCTTGTCCTTTGGCAAGTTTTGCTTGTCCTATTGGTACTCTTCAGCATTTTATAGTGCTTCATCAATTTCCCTTTTTTACCATTGGTATTCTTTTTCTTTCGGGCATACTTCTTGGGAGATATTTTTGTGGTTGGCTTTGTCCTTTTGGGTTTATTCAAGACCTTCTTTATAAGGTTCCAGTGAGAAAGATAAGGGTAGAAAATAGATTTGCTACTTTTATAAGATGGAGTATTCTTATTATTCTTGTAATTTTGATCCCTTATTTTACTCTTGAACCATGGTTTTGTAAGCTTTGTCCTGCAGGCACCTTGGAGGCTGGAATACCTCAGATCCTAATTCATCCTCCTCTTAGAAATCTTATTGGGTTTTTGTTTGCTATTAAGATCTTTCTTCTTATTTTATTTATCCTTTCTTCCATGTTTATATCTCGCCCTTTTTGTAGATTTATATGTCCTCTTGGTACTATCCTTTCTGTTTTCAATAAAATTTCCTTTTATCATTTAGAAGTAAAGCCTACCTGTCCTTCCTGTAGTTTATGTAAGACAAAATGTCCTGTAAATATAGAGGTTAATGAGGATCCTAATTCTCCTCATTGCATTAGATGTCATGAATGTTTCACTTGTGGACAGGTAGAATGGAAAATCAAGTAGTAAAGAGGGTGATATTTTGAGAATAACTTTTTTAGGAGCTGCAGGCGAGGTTACAGGGTCTTGTTTTCTTTTGGAGAATAATAAGAAATATCTTGTGGATTGTGGTATATTTCAAGGAAAATCTGAAAATGAAAATGAAGCACCTTTTCCCTTTGATCCTAAGGATATTTCTGGGGTGATTCTTACTCATGCCCATTTGGATCATTCGGGAAGGATTCCTAAGCTTGTAAAGGAAGGATTCAAGGGTAAGATTTATGCCACCTATCCTACTATAGAACTTTGTGAGATTCTATGGTTGGATACTGTAAAACTTATGAAAGAGGAAGTAGAAAGAATAAACAGGAAAAATCTTAGATCGGGTAAACCTCTTATAGAGCCTCTTTATACGGAAAAGGAAGTAGAAATGGCCATGAAACTTTTTGAACCAGTCCCTTATGATGAAATGTTAGATCTTAACGATATAAAAGTAAGGTTTAGGGATTCTGCTCATATACTTGGTGCATCTTCCTTGGAGTTATGGGGAGATAATACTAAGATAGTTTTTTCTGGAGATGTGGGACCACAAAATAATGTAATGGAAGGAACTCCCTCTATTATTGAGGGGGCAGATTATGTGGTAATTGAGTCTACTTATGGTGATAGGCTTCATAAGTCTTTGGAAGATACAAGAAAAGAATTTGAATCAGTTATTTTGGAGGCGGTAAATAGTGGAGGAAAGATACTTATACCTTCCTTTGTTGTAGACAGGGCTCAAAGGGTAATATATGAAATTATGCTTTTATCATATAAATACCCATTTTTAACAAAAATTCCCATATTTTTTGATAGTCCTATGGGTAAAAAGGTTACAGAGGTTTATGAAAGACATAGCAATCTTCTTTCAGGAGAAATTCAGAAATATTTTCTTGAAGGGATAAGTCCTTTTCAACTTAAAAATTTAAGGTTTTTATCCACTCCTGATGAATCCAAAAGTATAAATGATCTTGATATGGGAATTATTATTGCAGGTAGTGGAATGTGTACGGGAGGAAGAATTCTTCACCATTTAAAGCATAATTTATGGAAGGAAAATACCCATTTGATTTTTGTGGGTTATCAAGCAGAAGGCACATTGGGAAGAAGAATTGTAGATGGAGAGAAAAAGGTACATGTGATGGGAGAAGAGATAACAGTAAGGGCTAAAATTCATACTATAAATGGATTTTCTGCTCATGCGGATCAAAAGGATCTTTTAACTTGGACAGATAATTTTCAGAGTGATCCTACCTTTATCATAGTACATGGAGAGCCTAAGGCTTCTCAAACCCTTGGACAGTTATTACAACTTAAGGGAAGAAAGACCATTATTCCTACCTATGCCCAAACCTTAGATTTAGAAAAGAAAGAAATTATAACTCCTAAGGTTACCCCTAAAATTGATGTATATTCGTTAATCTCTGATTTAGAAAATTACATTGCAAAATTTAAGTCCCAACCAATTCCTCAGGACATGGATACCTATTCTCTTTTAAATTCTGCCTTGATACTTCTTAAAGAGATAGACAAAAGGAGTACAAATATATGAGAATTATAACTTTAATTTTAGCCTTTTGCCTTCTTTTTGTATCCTCTTTATCTTCATATGTTAAGGGAGATTATGCACTAAATGTGATTTATGAACTTTCTGATAAAAAATATATGGGTAGGCAAGCAGGAACATTAGAAAATAGGGACGCTATTAATTTTTTGTCTTCAGAATTGGATAAGATAAATATTAGTAATTATTTTTTGCAGGATTTTCCCGTAGAAGTTTATGATCTAAAGGATATGCCCGAATTTACCATAAAATATAATCAGGAGATAAGAAAATTTAAATATAGGGAGGATTTTAGGGATAGATTTTCAGGAAGCTGGAAAGTGGAAGCTCCTATTGAAGTGGATGTTAAAAATATTAAAGATAATTTTTGGCTTACAGATTATAGGAATGGAGTTACTAAATCTCAGGTTGTTGCCTCTATTTATAGCGCTAAGGGAGTAATCTTGGGTGTGCCCAAAGATATGACAGAATTAATTTTTGAAAAATCCATGTTTTTTCAAAATAGCAATCTACCTGTAATTTACATTTCTTCTCAAGTTTTTCAGAGTATAAAGGATCTTTTGGATAAAAATCAAAAAGTAATAGGTTATTATAGGATTGAGTATGATAAAAGATTAGAAAAAGCTTATAATCTTATTTTTTATGTACCATCAAAGGTGAAAAATGATAGAGTTTTATTAATTTCTGCCCATGTGGATCATGTAGGAAAAGATCCTGATAATACCTTTTTCCCAGGTGCCAATGATAATGCCTCAGGTGTTGGAGTTTTAATGGAGATAGCGAAATTAATCTTAGAAAAAGGTAATAATTATCCCTTTAATATATTGTTCTTAATAACAAATGCAGAGGAGAAAGGCCTTTTAGGAGCAAAATACTTTGCGGAAAATTCTCCTATTCCTCTAAATAATATATTTTTAAGTATAAATTTAGACTGTGTAGGAAGGGGAAAGTTCTTAACAGTAGGTTATAATACATATGCTGAGAAATATGTCAAAAAATTGAGGGTTTCTGCAAATTTTGTAAAGGATTATTATCTGTCCGATTCAGATCAATATATTTTTCATCTTCTTGAGATTCCTGTTCTCTTTTTTATAAGAAGTGATTCAGGAGGATACATTCCTGATCTTCATCAAAAGACTGATACGAGAGAAAAGATTCCAAGAGAAAATTTGGTAGAAACAATAGATTTGTTCTTTAATATATTAGATGATATGACTTTAAAATTTTTTTAATTTACTTTACAATTGATTTTTCTAAAATTAAAATAAAGGTAGTTTAGTTTTATGGGTGAAGAAATATATGAGTAAAAATATAGGAGATAGAATTTTTAAAGGTCTTGCCATTTTTGCAAGTCTTCTTCTTATTTTTCTTGTTATATCCCTCTTTTTATCATTGGTAATTTATTCTATTCCCAGTATAAAGAAATTTGGATTTAAATTTCTTATAGATAAGATATGGGACCCTGTAGCTGATAAGTATGGTGCTTTACCTGCCATATATGGTACATTGGTTACATCTTTTCTTGCTCTTCTTATTGCCTTTCCTATTAGTATTGGAATTGCCATATTTATTTCAGAGCTTGCTCCTATCTTTTTGAAACGTCTCTTTTCTTTTATTATTGAGCTTTTAGGAGCAATACCAAGCTTAATTTATGGTATGTGGGGGCTTTTTGTTTTAGCTCCTTTAGTTCAACTTAAGATAGGTCCTTTTATTCAGAAAATTCTTGGGTTTTTGCCATTCTTCCAGGGGTATCCTATGGGAGTAGGTTATCTTACTGCTGGAATTGTCCTTTCTATCATGATCATTCCAACCATATCTTCTATATCTCGTGAGATATTAATGGCAGTTCCTATAGATCAGAGAGAAGCAGGATATGCTCTTGGTATGACTAAATGGGAAGTTATATCAAAGGTGGTTTTAGGGAATGCTAGATCTGGAATTTTTGCAGCAGGAATTTTAGGGCTTGGTAGGGCTCTTGGTGAGGCTGTAGCTGTAACTATGGTAATTGGCAATTTTCATGATATATCTATATCTCTATTCTCTCCTGGGGTTACTATAACCAGTGTTATTATAAATCAGTTTGCAGAGGCAACAGGTGAGTTAAAGCTTTCTGTACTTATGGAGCTTGCCTTAATCTTATTCTTAGTTACTTTTTTAATAATGGGATTTGCTCGATACTACATATTGAAGAGGATTGTTAAAGAATGAGTTATAGAACAAGAAAAATAATAAATAGAATAATGTTGACCATAAGCGTGATAACCTTTCTTATTGGATCTTTTTTCCTTTTTTTGATTTTGGGAGATGTATTTTTAAAGGGTATTAGATATATAAATTTTAGCCTTTTTGTGGAGCTTCCCAAGCCTCCAGGTGTTCCAGGTGGTGGAGTTGCAAATGCCATTGTAGGTACATTAATTCTCACCATAGTAGCATCTTTAATTGGAGTACCTATAGGTACGATGATTGCTATAGCTATTACAGAATATCATTTAGGGAAGCTTGCATGGTGGTCAAAATTTCTAACAGAGGTACTTACCAGTTTTCCAACTTTAATCATAGGTGTCTTTGTTTATACTATAATTGTTATTCCTATGAAGACTTTTTCAGCTCTTGCTGGAAGTATAGCTTTATCTATAATAATGCTTCCTGTTATAGCTAAATCTACTGAAGAATCTTTAAAAATGGTACCTATCTCTGTAAGAGAGGCAGCTTATGCCTTGGGAGTGCCAAAGTGGAAAACTATTTTGAGAGTAGTTATACCTTCTGCATCCAGTGGTATAGTAACGGGGATAATGATAGCAGTAGCAAGAGTTATGGGAGAAACTGCACCATTGCTTTTTACTTCATTTAATAATGTATTTTGGAGTTTTAGCTTGACTAAGCCTATAGGAAGCCTTACTGTAACTATCTTTAATTATGCTACATCACCCTATGATGATTGGAGAAATAAAGCTTTTGCATCAGCTCTTGTTCTTGTTGCTATCATTTTGATTTTAAATATAATTGCCCGTATATATGCGAGTAAAAAAGGAAAACATTAAGGGAGGAATGTAAATTGGATAAGATAAGAGTTGAAAACTTAAATGCATGGTTTGGATCTATGCATGTACTTAAAAATATCAATCTTTCTTTTAAGGAGAAATATATTTCAGCTATTATTGGACCATCAGGTTGTGGAAAAACCACTCTTCTTAGGTGTTTTAATAGATTGCATGAATTATCTCCTGGTGCAAGAGTTGAGGGTAAGATCTTTTTGGATGGTCTAAATATATATGAAAAAGATGTGGATCCTGTTATTGTAAGAAGAAGAATTGGGATGGTATTTCAAAGACCGAATCTTTTTTCTAATATGACCATTTATGGTAATGTAATTGCAGGATATATCTTAAACAATAAAAGACTTTCAAAGGCAGAAAAGGATGAAATTGTGGAAAGAAGTTTAAGGCTTGCTGGAATTTGGGAAGAAGTTAAAAATAGGTTAAGGGAGTATCCTTCCAGTCTATCAGGTGGGCAACAGCAAAGGGTTTGTATAGCAAGAGCCTTAGCTGTACAACCTGAGGTTCTACTTATGGATGAGCCTACATCAGCTTTAGACCCTATTTCTACATATAGAATAGAAGAGACCATAAGAGAATTAAAAAAGGAAGTCACAATAATAATTGTAACTCACAATATGCAGCAGGCAGCAAGGGTGTCAGATGAAACGGTATTCATGTATCTTGGAGAAGTTATTGAGATGGGACCTACTCCTGAGATTTTTACAAATCCAAAGAAAAAGCTTACCGAAGAGTATATTACAGGAAAATTTGGCTAATTTATTCGTGAAGCTCTTTTAATTCTCCTGTCTCCATGTAATATATTCTTTCTGCTATGTTGGTTATATGGTCTGCTATTCTTTCTAAGAATCTTGCAATCATAAGATATTTTACTTGCTGAGGAGCTGTCTCAGGGGCATGTTCGATCTCTTCTATAACCTCATCATATATTCGGTAATATGTTCTATCAATAGCATCATCTTGTTCTACCACACTTAGTATAAAGTTAATATCTCTGTTAACAAAGGCATCCAGTGAATCACAAAGCATTTTTTCAACTAATTCAAACATGTTGATTAAATTTTTGTTTAGTGGCAATGGAGGTAGCTTGATTAGTTCAATAGTGAATTTAGCTATATCTACACAATAATCTCCCATTCTTTCTATATCACTTATTATTTTCATTGCAGCAGCAATTACTCTAAGATCGTGAGCCATAGGTTGCTGAAGAGCAAGAAGTTTGAGACAGTTGTCCTCTATACTCCAATTGTATTTATCAACAATATCATCCATTTCAATAACTTGTTTTGCTAAAGCTGAATCTCTATCTAATAGGGCTTTTTTGCTTTTTTCAAGCATATCCTTTACAGTAGTGCCCATTTCTACAAGTGAGTTCTCTAATTTTTTAAGTTCTTCTAAGAAATTCTGTCTAAGCAAATCTCCTTATCCTCCTTAGAACCCATTTTGAATTTTAGTAATTATACCAATAAAATTTTATTTTTTCAATTGTAAAAGAAATTATGGAGTAATATGTTATAATGTTTTTAAATATAAGTTAGAAAATAATTGGAGGTTGGGAAGTAATGGGTAGAGTGCTTCAAGGGAAAAGGGTTTTGATAACAGGAGCTTCCCGAGGTATTGGTTATGAGATTGTAAAGTTATTTTTAGAAGAAGGGGCAAGTATAATTGGTGTTGCAAAGGATGAGAAAAGATTAAAAGAGGCAGAGTTGGAATTTAAGAAATTAGGGGATTTTGAAGGTCTTGTATTAGATATATCCCAAAATGGTTTTGAAGAAGAGGTAGCAACTGCTGTTAAAAATAAATGGAATGCATTGGATATTCTCATTAATAATGCTGGCGTAATGTTAGCTTATGGTGGTTTTTTGGAAGAAGATAAAGATATATTGGAAAAAACTTTTAAAGTAAATCTCTATGCTCCATATTATCTTATAAGGGCTATGGTACCCTTTCTTCTTAAAGGTAATGAGCCAAGGATAGTGAATGTTAGCTCTGGAGCAGGTACTTTTTCAGCTATAAGAGAGATGTATGATATTGCAAGCTATAGATTAAGTAAATTTGCCTTAAATGGTCTTACCATACTTCTTGCTAATGAATTGAAGGGAAAGATTGCTGTAAATGCTTTGGATCCTGGATGGGTAAAGACGGATTTAGGTGGTCCTAATGCTCCTGGAAGTCCAAAGGATTCCGCAAAGGGAGCTTTGGCTCTTGTTACTATGCCTTTTGAGGTAACAGGTAAATTTTTCAAGGATGGCAAGGAGATTCCTTTTTAAAATATAGGTATTTATAATAGGGGAAGGGGATATATTAAAATGAAATTTCCTATTGGCAAAGAGATCTATATTAGGACTCCTTCTTCTTTGATAAATATTAAAGAGCTTATTTCATGGTTTAGAATGGAAAAATTTAATGGTGTACTTTGGGGAGAAAGCTCTAATTTTTTAACGGAGATATTAGTCTATAATGGTATTGTACCTAAGGCATACACTCTTAGAGAAACAGAAATTTTGGCAGAAGATAATGCTTCTATTGAGATTTTTGTAAATGATTTTATTGCCAGATCCAATTTAATATCTCTTTATTCTCTTGAAAAAGAGATAGTTTCGTCTATTTTAATAAGCTATTTTTCTACTCCTAAAATCTTTCAAGAAGAGACCTATCTCTTTGTGCCCGATAAATTGGTGGAAGAGAGTAAAAAAGAAAATGCCATATCTCATATATTGATTGAAAGTCCTTCTGATAAGAGTCATTTTTTATTTAGTAAGGGTAAATTTTTAGGGTATTATCAAGAAAAGGATGGAGTTTTAAAAGAGGAACTTTCTATTTCCGAGTTTTTTGAGAATAGCGAAAATCTTCTTAGTTTCTATCAAGTGGGGGTAGAGGAATTTGAAAAGTTAAATATACCCTCCTTGAGATTTAGTTTTGTAGAAGAAGATATAACTTCTTGGACAAAAAAGTTATTGGAATATGTTAATTACGTGGTTACTTATTATACAGAATTGGGAATGTATATAAAAAATATGGAAAGTTTATTAAGAGATTTAAAGATATTAGGAAAATCATTAATATGTTCAGATAACAAATTTACTATTAAAAATGAAATTATGGAAAGTTATGAGGAGGTAGAAAAGGAAGTTGTTGAACTTATAGCAAGAATAAATAGGGGGCTTGCTGATATATGGGGTGAGAAAATTGTTAGGCAAAAATATATTCAAGTTTATAAAAAGTTTTTGGAGGAAAATCAAAACGATAAGGTAATAATTGAACTTCTTGATCGATTGAACCCAGAGAATATTGAGTTCTGAAAGGGGGAAGGTATTTTGAATACAACCTATAAAAAGCTTGGTATTTTATTTATTATTCTCTTTTTGCTTCCATTTTTAGTATTTTTAGGGGTAAGCTTCTTGTTAGTAGAACAAAGATTTTATCCAATTTTTTATCAGCTTTCCATTACTATCTCTTTGGGAATTGCCCTTTATTACTTTCTTAAAATGGACCATAAATGGAAAGGTTGGATTGGTTGGTTTTTCTTAGTTATGAGTTTAATCTTTCTCTTTTTGGGGGATACAATTTGGGATTTTTATGCTATATTTTTGAATCAACCCGCCCCTTTTCCTGGTATATCAGATATTTTTTATACCCTTTTCTATATTTTTGCATTCATATTTCTTACCTATTTTATAAGGCTTTTGAGAATTGAGTTAAATCCTTCTGAAAAATTTATGGTTGTAGTAATATCATTAGGGTTTTTAGGTCTTCTTATTCAACAAGTTATACTTCCAATTTTTATTTCTAATACCCATTGGCTTGAAAAAACCTTAAATATTTTTTATCTTCTTGGGGATTATATTTTACTTGTTTTAGCTTTTGTGCTTATGATTCAATTTTGGGGTGGTAAAGTGGCAAAGAGTTATGCTTATTTTATTCTTGGAATATCAGCATCTACAATTGCTGATATCCTTTTTTCATATATATTTGGTAATTATGGTATCTCTAATTGGGTAGATATTTTTTATCTTTTATCTTTTCTTCTCATATCCTTTTCTGTGATAAGTGAGAGTTTATTGTATTCTACATAGTAAATAAATTTGATTAAATATTTTATTGTAATTTTTTATTTTTGGGTATATAATATTCTACAAACGATTGCGTATAAGTTTTTAAAGGGAGGTGGAATAGCTAAGAGAAAAGATCTTTATTAAAGAATTGAAACGTTTCTCAAAAAATTCAGTTAGGGGGTTAGTGATTTTATGAAGAAGTTAGTTTTCTTGAGTTTAGTATTATTAATGGTATTCACATTATCTCAAACAGCCTTTTCCCAATTAGGACCAAACGTACCAAGAAATGAAACCATAATAGCAAATATACTCAGTGGAAGAATTGGAGCACCAGATAATTTTAATGTATGGCCAACTACTTGGAGATCACCTGATAGAGGAATTCAACAATTAATGCTTGAACCAATATGGATAGTAGATCCAGCAACAGGAAAAGTAATAAATGCACTTGCAAAAGAAAAGCCCATATATAATAGTGATTTTACTAAAATGATAGTAAAATTAAGAGATGGATGTTATTGGAGTGATGGAGTAGAATTTACTGCTGATGACTTGGTATACACTGTAGAACTTATTATGAAATATCAAGAATTAGGATACAATGCTACATTTAACGAATATGTAAAGAGAGTATACAAGACAGACAAATATACAGTAGTATTTGAATTGAAGAAGCCCAATGCCAGATTCCATGCATATTTCTTGGATAGATGGGGAGCTTGTAGGCCATTGCCAAAGCATGTTTTTGAGAAAGTAAAAGATCCAGTAACCTTTGATTTCAAACCACCAATAAGTTCAGGGCCATATGTATTACATAGCTATGATCCAGGTGGATACTGGGTACTCTGGCAGAGGAGAGAAGATTGGCAAAGGACACCAACAGGAAAACTTTTTGGAATGCCACAACCTAAATATGTACTCTTCTACTACTATGGACCTACCGAGAAACAAGTACTTGCCCAAAATAACCATCAATTAGATATGGCAGACCTAACTATGGAAGGATTAAGATCAGTATTATCAACCAACCAATATGCAAGAGCATATAGAAAAGAATTCCCATATATAGTAAACGTAGATCCATGTGTAAGTGGAGTCATATTCAACAATGCAAAAGCTCCATGGAATAACAAGGAAGTAAGATGGGCATTAACATTAGCTATAGATATAGTAGACTATGTAGGACTTGCATACGATGGAGCAGTAACTGTATCAGCATTACATATACCAGCAACACCAGCCTATATGGAATGGTACTTCAAGCCTCTTGAACCATGGTTAAAGAACCTAACAATAACTGTAGATGGAAAGCCATTTAAAGTATATGATCCAGATGTACCAATGAGAATAGCAGAGTATGCAAAGAAGAGAGGGTACAAGGTACCAAGCGATCCTAACGAAATTAGAAAGATATTCGGATTAGGTTGGTATAAGTATGCACCTGATGTAGCAGAGAAATTACTTATAAAGAATGGATTCAAGAGAGATAAAGATGGAAAATGGCTAACACCAGAAGGTAAACCATGGAAGATAACTATATTAACACCACCAAACCCAGCATCAGTAAACTTCAGGAACGCCTTTGCATTATCTCAGGTATGGAAGAAGTTTGGAATAGATACTGAAGTATATGCTACAGAAAATGACGGAACATTAATGAATGTAGGTGATTTTGAAGTATCCACATCAGGACAATGGCCAGCAAGAGAGCCATGGGGTGGACATCCAGACTTATACAGAACACTTGAGCAATTTAGTTCAGCATATTACAGACCCCTTGGAGAATACTATCCAGGACATCAATGCAGATGGACCAATCCAAAAATGGATGAGATCATAAAAGAAATGCAAAAAGTAAGTTGGGATTCTCCAAAGAATAAGGCATTAGGAATGGAAGGATTGAAGATAGTAGCACAAGAGATGCCTACAATTCCAACATTCACATATCCAGGAGTAGTAGGGTATGATGAATACTACTGGACCAACTATCCAACAGCAGAGAATCCATATTGTATACCATATCATCATTGGCCCAATTTCAAGTACATGTTACCATTCTTGAAACCAACAGGAAGGAAGTAAAAAATAAGCCCCCCGAAAGGGGGGCTTTTTTTATTAATAACCCCCTTTATCCCCAAAAAGCGTATAAATCGTTAATATACTCCTTATAGATAGTTTTTTATTGTATAATTTCTTAAAATCACCACCTTCAAAAGGAGGTTATTTATTTTTTATGGAGAAAAATTTTAAGCCCAATTGGGAGGAAGTTTTTGATCCAGAAGATTACATTTATTTTTATGAAGATTTGCTTAATGATGAGATGACACAAATAGAGGTAGATTTTATAAGAAGGGAACTTGATTTAAAAGAGCCAAAAAAGATTCTTGATATGGCTTGTGGATACGGAAGGCATGCAAATAGACTTGCTTTATTAGGGCATGATGTTACCGGATTAGATATAAATGAGAAATTTTTAGATATGGCAAGGAAGGATGCAGAAAGGTTGGGTGTAAAGGTTAATTATATTTTAAAGGATATTAGAAATATGGATTATAATGAGGAGTTTGATGTGATAATCTCTATGTTTACTTCCTTTGGATATTATGAAGATGAGGAAAATTTTAAGATTCTTGAAAATACTGCAAGATCTCTTAAAAAAGGTGGGAAATTTTTGCTTGATATAAGTAATAGGGATTTTATTCTTAGAAATTTTTTGCCTTATACTGTTATAGAAAAAGATGGAAATTATATGATTGATTTTAATTTTATAGATATTACAGAGGGTAGAATTTATGCAAAGAGAATAATAATAAGAGATGGCAGGGTGAAGGAAAAGCCATTTTTTGTAAGAGTATATACACCTACAGAGATAAAATTACTTTTGGAGATGGTAGGATTAAAAGTGATAAAGTTCTTAGGAGGATATGATAGTAGCCCTCTTTCGGTTCATTCTCGTAGAATGATTGTTATCTCTGAAAAATAATTTAGGGGAGGTAATTTTATGAAAAGAATCTTTTTTATAATTCTTTATTTAATATTACTTTTTAACATATCATTCTCTATGGATTTTGAGTCTGCTAATAATCTTTTTTATGAGGCAAGAAGGGATAGAGATGTGAATAAAATTACATCTCTTATCTCTGAGCTTGAAAAAGACTCTAATCTTCAAAAAGATTCTAATCTTCTTACAGTACTTGCAGATGCATATTTAGAGTATGGATATTGGGGAGTTTCTGGAAAGGATAAAGAAAAAATGTATGAGAAAGCAAGGAGTTATGCAGAAAAAGCAATAAGTCTTGATGGTAAGAATGGAAGAGCTTGGTATATTGCAGGTGCAGCTATTGGTAGGCTTGCCCAATATAAAGGTATTATACAAAGCCTTTTTATGTTGGGAGATTTTGATAGGTATATAAGTAAAGCTATAGAGATTCTTGATGATCCTTTATATAAAACTTTTGCTCTTCTTGCCATGGGTATGAGATATAGAGATGTACCATTTCCTCTTTATAATTATGGAAAGGCAGAATATTATATGAAAGAAGCCCTAAAATATACCCCTATCTATCCTAATGTTTACTTAGAGCTTGGATATCTATATCTTAAAATGAATAAAAAAGATCTTGCAAAAGAAATGTTCCAAAAGGTTATAGATAGCCCTCCCCATCCATGGCTCTTAAAAACCCATGAAGAATCAGTATCTTTAGCAAGACAAGAACTTTCTAAATTAAAATAGGTGAGTAAAAGATCCCCAAGGCTTTTTAGCCTTGGGGATCTTTCTTATTTTTCTATAAATTTAGGAAGCTCATCTTTTGTTATAACGAAAGGATGATTGAAAACTTTTTTAATATGAGATGGTTCATTTTTATTTGGATCGCTTTCAAATCCACTCCAAGTCATAAACCATGCCCAGTAAGCTTTCTCCTTAGCCATGGCATCAGGATCAGGTATTGTTCCTGTTTCTGTCATGGCTACTAATTTTTTACCACCAAAAAGTTTTACAATATTGTAGAACATGCCTGTAGATGGTGAATAATCTTTATCTTTTAGATATATGTCAGCTCCAACTATGTCTACATATTCATCTCCAGGATACCAATTAAGGGCAGATGGAGAATCAGTGGTAGTCCATACCCATATTAGATTGTTTATTTTATGATAATTAACAAGTCTATCAAAAAGAAGTCTCCATAATTTTTTGCATGGTTCTGGACCTTTTGCTCCCCACCAAAACCATCTTCCTTCAGCTTCATGGAGAGGTCTCCAAAGGACAGGCACTTTTGCTTCTTGAAGTTTCTTTAGTTGTACTGCTATAGCATCTATATCTCTTATTAGAAGCTTGTAATCTTCTGATTCGGGATGATTCAAGGCATATTCAAGATCAAAACTTGTAGCTTGAGTATAAAATCCTCTCCACCATTCCTTTCCTGGTACATCATAAAGTCCCTTTGGGGCATTCCAATGCCATTGAAATTGTACGATTCCTCCACTTTGCCACCAATCTATGGCATCCTCCACATCTCTGGAAGAGGCTCCTCTTTCTACTCTTGATGGTGAGTAATCTATCATATCAAAACCACATATAGCTGGAAATTTATCAGTTAAGGTCCAAATATAGAAGGAGTCTTTGTAGCCTTGTTGTCCTGATAAGGTATATTTTCCATATATACTTACAAGATAATCCATTAATTTCTGAGCTTCAGGAGATGGATTTGGAGTAACCAATTTATTAGTAGGATTTAATGTTGGGATTTCTGCTTTTTTTATCTTAAAATAATCCAGCAAGAACCATCCCCAACTTTTTACGATACTTATAGTATTTTTTCCCTTCTTCAATGGTATTAATCCTCCTGACACGGTAGTGAAGCTTTGAGATGGATAGAATTTTATATTTGTTTGGAAGGCTCCATTTACGTAAAGGGAATTTTCTTTATATCCGTATGGAGCTGCATATCCAATTATAATCTCATACATGCCATCTTCTGGTACCTCTACTGTGACAGTGCAAGAATCACCATCTTGATCAAATCCATCCACATATCCACTGCCTTGATACCCTGGAAATGTTTTTGCCACAAAAGTACCTTTTAATGTTCCGTTTTCTGCTTGGATAATTATTTCTGATTGAGAGATGGATATGGAAATTATTAAAAGAAGAATAAGGAGTGTAAGAATAATATATTTTGCCAATGAAATTCCCCCTTTCTTTTTTGTAATTATTTTACATTTAATAATGTACATATGCAATAACTAACATTTATTTTGTAGAATTGTAACCGTTATTACCTATTCCCATTCACAGATAAAGCCCTTTTTGAGTAGTTGGCACATTACTCTATAGTGTAGCCACCGTAATGAATGTTCCCAAGACTTGATATTAATGGATAATGTATACCAGCTTTTAGGTTAGGATAAATAAGTTTATATTCGCTATTTCTTGTTTCATTTGTTAGTGTTAATACAAGGAGGCTGTCAGATTTTATAGGAGATTTTAAGGTACTTGTAACAGTGCCATTTAAAGGTAAATTCCCTTCTTTTAATAATGATATTTCAATAGGAGAAGAAGGGGTTAATTTTCATCTACCCAAAAAATTCTTAAAATATATTGGTATATAATAAAAGAATCTATTGACCATAAAGAGAATATTTGAAGATAATACTAAGGAATATAAAGAGATTGGAGGTAAATTTTATGGCAAAGAAGATTTTAATTGCAATGTTTTTAAATTTGTCCATGGCCCTTTTGGAGATTATAGGGGGTGTTATCTCAGGAAGTCTTGCTTTGGTAAGTGATGCTTTACATAACGTAAATGATTTTTTCGCTTTAGTAATAAGTTATCTTGCAGAGCTTATTTCAAAAAATAAAAAGAGTAACGAATCCCATACTTATGGATACAGAAGAGTTGAAATTCTTGCTGCGCTTTTAAATGGAATTCTACTTCTTGTTATATTTGTTTTTTTGATTTTAGAAGCTTTTCATAGATGGAGATCTCCTAAGGAGATACAGGGCTTACAAACATTTATCATAGGTATTATTGGACTTATAGGTAATATTTTAGGGGCTTATGTTCTCCATGAGGATTCCCATCATAATTTAAATATTAAAGGTGCTTTTTTACATCTTTTGTCTGATGCTATATCTTCTGTCGGAGTTATAATTGGAGCTATCTTTATAATTTTATATAAATTATATTATGTAGATACTATAATTTCTCTTCTTATAGCAGGTTTCATTTTTTACAATTCAATAGATCTTTTAAAGGATACTATTCATATTTTGATGGAAGGAACTCCTAAAGGAATGAATATAGAAAGTATTGTTTCAGAGATATCAAAGATACCAGGAGTTAAGAATGTACATCATGTTCATTTATGGCAGATATCAAGTAAGGATTTGCTTTTTTCTGCTCATGTAGTATTAGAGGATCAAATGCTTTCTAATGCTGAGAGGATTATTGAAGAGGTAAGAAAACTTTTAAAATGTAAATTTGAGATAGATCATTCAACTATTGAGCTTGAGACTGAAAATGGAATCAAAGATAAGAATTGTAGGTGTGAGTACTAATGTTTAATTTTTTGCCTATAAATCTTGAAGAGGTAAAGAGAAAAGGCTGGGATGAATTGGATGTAATAATTGTTACAGGAGATGCTTATGTGGACCATCCTTCTTTTGGCTCTTCCGTGATTGGTAGAGTTTTAGAGTATCATGGTTTTAAGGTTGGTATAATTCCTCAGCCTGACTGGAGAGATAAAAACTCATTTAAAATACTTGGAAAACCAAGACTCTTTTTTGGTATTACTTCGGGTTCTGTAGATTCTATGGTGGCTAATTATACTCCAAATAAATTAAGACGTAAAGAAGATGCCTATGATTTAAAAGGAGATCTTCCATTTTGTCTGGAAATATGGATTCATAGCTCTCTATAAGATCTAAGTTGTAAAACCAATGATCTATCCAATATCCTTCTCCATGTTCTGCAAACTCTATTTTTCTACTGTTGGTAAGTAGGAATGCTATAAATTCAATGAGATCTCCCTTTTTCAGCTCATAACTATATTTCTCAAGAATTCTTATTACCTCGGAAGGAACGAAAGGCTTTTGAAGTATTTCTTTTAATTCCTCTTCTATCTCTTCCTTAACCCAGTTTTTTAACTCCACCACCATATTTTCCTTTAAAAGGTATTTAATTCCTCTTATTACTAAGGGATTATATCCATCAAGCTGAATGAGATTCATAAAGTACCATATATTGAAATATCCTACATCAGGATTAAAGTAGATATCATTTCTCCTATTTTGATTTATATCCCTATAATTGGCATTTCCTTGGGAAAAATAATTGGCTTCAAGGGTAAAGAAGTTATAGTCTCTTTCTAAATCTCCATGTTTTCTTCCAAAAAGATAAATTACATCTTTTTTAGAATTATAGTTTAAAGTAATAGGAAGTCCTCCCCTTAAAAGGTTATCAAGAAAACTTTGCCTTACGTAAGAATTAAATTCTTTTGAAGCACTATGTACAAAGGCATTATCCATTATACTTTTTATAAGCATCTCATTTTCTTTAGCTTTTTTATCTACAAATTCTTTATGAGCATAATCTTTTACTATTTTATTTAATCTCTCCAAGGAATCTGCCTTTCCTGCAAAAGATATTATGGATCTTTCCTCATCAGGAGAAAGTGTAATTATAGTGTAGGAGAAAGCAGAAGGAGTTCTATTTCCATAAAATACTGCCTTAGGAAGAGTAAATTTTTCCTTTGCAAATTTATAAGGATAAGAAAAATCATTGGAAGGATAAAAGATAAGATCAGGATCTATTATTACAGGAAGAAGTTTCTCATCTTCTAAGAAAGCAAAATAAAAATGGCCTTCTTTTATTACCTTTACTTCGGTTATATCCTGAAAGGTTGTATAAAGCCTGTAAAAAGGTACATTATTTTCTAAATTATCTACCCTATACCATGCCTCAATGGTTCTGGACATGTTTTTCATAACTTCATTGGTAAGTCCATAGGGTAGAAATTGAGGTATTCCATCAATAATTTCAAGGTTTATTTTGTTTTTTCCATGATTTTTTATAGTGAGAACCCTTATTAATGCTCCTACAGGCTCGTTGGGAAGAGTAAAATAATTTACTTTACAGGAAATATTAAGGTTTTTGTTTGTCTCAGATATGGTAAGGTCATAAGGAGTTATACTCATATAATTCTCTCTTTCAAAAATTTCGTTTTCGGGAGATTCTCTAAAGGGCTCATAAAAAACATTGTCAATTTTTATAAAGGTCCTAAAACCATATATGGGGGTAAGTTTATAGGCTTTGTTGGCAGGATGAAACTCAAGTATAGCACCATCTTTACTCTCAAACCCAAAACTTGTAATACATTGCCCCCTATTTACATAAAAGCACCACATAGGTATTCCCATAATCCCAGATATCCCGGGAAGGAAGCTGGAAAAGGGGAAGGCATGGTTGTAATTGTAAATATTAAAAGTCAAATCTTTCTCTTTATCCACCTCATATTTAATTTTGGGATTCATAAAACCCTCCATAATAAAAATTGTTTCATTATAAAACTTATTTTAATATGAAAGATAAAGTTGGTCAATAAATAAGGAATAAGCTAAAAAGAGGGTCCTTTGCTATGCTCAAATCAACACCAAAATAAAAATGAATTATTTTATCTCTCGTTTTTGATATCTCTCGCCACCCAACTTCTTTATATCTTTCTTTCAATTCTTTAGAGATATTCTTAGAGGCTTCCCCTAAAATTTCAATATTCCTTACAACAGCATCAATAATCATATCATTATTTTGAAAATCCTTGTAAGATAGATTCTTTGTGTATTTTATTATCTTCTCGCACGCAATAAGCATATCTATTAAGAACTCTCTATCTCCACGTTTAGACATATTCAATCTCTCTTTTTATCTCTTCTTTTATATGCTTTATCCTTATATTTTCAATACCATCAGGAGTTAAAATATCTATCTCTCTTCCAAATAATTCTTCAAGAAAGTCTATAAGTCCTGCAACATTTTTGAAAGTTGCCTTGCCTCTTTCAAATTCTACAACAAAATCAATATCACTATCCTCTCTTAGCTCTCCTCTCACTACTGATCCAAATATTCCTAACTTTTTTACTCCGAAACTTTTTATCTTTTCTCTGTTTTCTTTTAATTTCTCAATAATCTCCTCTTTTTTCATACTCTCACCTCTTTATACTCCTTTCCTGTTTCAATTATAACATTACATCTCTGATTCTTCTTTATCCCTCAAAGTATTTCTAAGGTTCTTTTCTCAGAATCTTTACTTCGCAAGAAATTTATGATTCTAAATTATTGTATTTCATTATTTCAAAATAAATTACAAAAATGACAGCATTTGAATATTTGATTAAATTCGAAATAACTGTAGAAAGGTTGAAAAATAAAAAATTTAAAAACATAAAAATTTTGGTCTTTTAAAATTAAGATTTTATCAATATTCCTAAGTGTGACAAATTTGAAAGTCATATGCGTTGAGGTAAAGTGAAGATAAAAAGAAAATAAGGGAGAGAATGTTTAATATACTTAATTTATATAAGGATTCTCCTAAAAAGAAATACATGTAATAAGAAGGGAGGAAAAGAGAATGCCTTATTGTTCAGCATGTGCTGCATGTGCTGCATGTGCAGGGTGTAGACCTAATTCGGCATGTACGACTTGTCAAGGATGTGGAGGGTGTGTTATTTCACCTGCCCCTGATTTCGAAGTTGCAATTACAGGGATTGCAGCAACAGCAGGTTATACTGTTTTTGCTGTTGGTGGTGTAGCAGGTGTAGCAGCTTGGTAATTACTAAGATGGGGTCTACCTTATCTAAGGTAGACCCTCCTTTGAACAATGAATATACAACTTAAAAAGATTGCATATTTTGATTTAAATGTCTTAGGGTTATTAAACAATTAAAAAGAGGTGAATAAAATGGAGAGTTCCATAGGGATAAATCTTATTAAAAGTGGAAATGTTTATCCTTACCTAACGGATAAGATAAGAGCTATGCATTTGATGCCTACAAAAACATTAATTTTTTGTAGTATTGGTGATAAAGTTGAAAGTGTATACGGATATAATATGGAGGTAATAAATAAAGATTATGGGAATATATTATTAAGAATCGATGGAAAAACCTCTCTTTCTAATATAATAAAACATTTTGAAGTATTAAAAAACAATATATATAAATATATTGAAAATGCTTATTTTAAGGGCTGGATAGAATTTAGTGATACACCAAAACCCTACTGTTCTTCGCATTTAGTAACAGGAGACAGAGAATATTTTTATCCAATTCATCTTGCTATCGAGTTGACTGATAGATGTAATTTGAGATGTTTGCATTGTTATAGAAGTTCTACTTGCGAAGGGATTTTTATAGAGAAAGATAAATTATTTAAAATTGTAGAAGTATTAACTAAAAAAGGACTCCGAATGGTAGAATTGACAGGTGGAGAACCTACTTTACATCCTAATTTTATTGAAATATTAAGCTATCTTTTGAGTAAATTAGAACTTGTCGCTATATTAACAAATGGGACTACAATAGAAGAACAAGTCTATAAATTTTTAAAAATAAATTCTGATAAGTTGTTAATAAATGTGAGTTTAGATAGTTCAACACCAGAATTTCATGATAAATTTAGAGGTGTAAAAGGTTCATGGGAAAAAGCGTGTAAAATAATTGCAAAATTAAGTAATGATGGTTTTATTGTGAGAGTTGCGATGAGTATTGCTCCTGAAAACATGATGGATGTTGAAAATACTTTACTTTTGGCAAAAAAGTTAGGAGCTGTTAGTTTTGCATGGGACCTATGTAATTCTTTTGGTAGAGGAAGTAATATAGATTGGAGTATCGTAAGAGATGAAGAATGGATGAAGTACGAAGCAATGTCCAAATACATTCTTAAAAAATATCATTATATGATTAACTTTTTGCCTCCTTCTTCTATAAGAAAAATGTCTTTAGGCGAAGAAAATTGCGGTGCTGGATGGAGAACATTTGTATTAGGGCCAGACGGAAATTTAAGAATATGTGTTAATAGTCCTATAACTTTATTTAAAATCGGGAATATTTTTGAAGAAGGAGCAAAAATATTAAAAAATAAAATTTTAGAAGAACTATCTGAAATTCCTCTTCCTCGATATGAGTCTTGTAAAAATTGTAAATTTTATGCCTTTTGTAATAACTGTATAGTTAAGGCAGTAATTACTGCTAAGAATTATGATAAATGTGAATGGGAAGGTAAAAGGCTTATTGAATATAGCGATATTATTGACAATAATTTAGTTTGTTTTATTAAAAAGAGTATTGTATATTAAAACAAGTTTTGTAAAAATTTTTGAGTTATCGCAATATTTTTATATGAGGTGATATGTGTGATAGCAATGAAAAACTTAGCTGCAATTATATTAAATTGCACCAGTAGATGTAATTTGAACTGTTATTACTGTGCAGCAAAAGAGTTTACTGACGAATTAGATAGGAATAGTATAGAAAAAATATTGAACTCAACAATAGAACTTAAAACTTACTACTTAATGATAGCTGGTGGAGAACCTCTTCTAAGAAGTGATATATATGATATATTAGATCATGCGAATAAATTAGGATTGGTAATAATACTTATGAGTAATGGTACACTAATAAATAAATATATAGCTAAAAAACTTAAAGATATAGGGGTTGATGCTGTTAGATTAACGTTAGATAGTACAGAAGAATATAAAATTGATAAAATAAAAGGTAGTGGAGCTTATAGAAAAATTTTAATGGCTATAAATTATTTAAATCATGAAGGAATAGGTGTAAATCTTAATATACCTATAAGTTATGACAACATTAATGAAATTGAACAATTTTTAAACTTTGCAATAAACAACAATATTAGAACTTTAAGATTTTCTCCAATTATTAAAAAGGATTTAAATGTAGAAATTTGTGAGATATTGCTAAGACAAATATTAGTACTTCACGAGAAATATAATGAAAATATATCTTACATAGATTATGAACCTATCAACGAACTAGATGAATTCTATGAAGTTCTTGGAAATCTTAGATGTACTGGTGGTAGAATGCTTCTAAATGTAAATCCAGATGGAAGTATAACAAAGTGTCCTTATGTGAGAAGAAGTCTAGGAAATATAAAGGAGAATGAATTGAAGGAGATATGGATAAAATCATATTTTAATACAAAATCCTCTTCGATTTGTGAGGTTATGAAGATAAATTTGGCTGTTCTTCTTGGCAATATAGTTTATAATGTAAAAGAAGTAAGTATTGAAACTATAAGAAAAGTTGTAAGCGCATGGTATTTTATGATAAAAGGAAAAGAAGAATATTGTTTAAGAGATTTGCCTTTGTGGTATATCAATTTAAGATGATAAATTACTAAAAAATAAAAAGGAATTTTGTCTTATGGAAGTTATAACTTTTTCAAAGGTTAGTAAAGTAATAGGAAAAAGGATAATATTAAAGGATGTCTCTTTTAAAGTAGAAAAAGGTAGCATATTTGGTCTTTTGGGACCAAATGGAGCAGGAAAGACTACAATAATAAGGATTATTTTAGGACTCTTTGAACCTACTTCTGGAAAAGTTGAAATTTTGGGAAAAGAGATAGGAAAAACAAAAGAAAAAATTGGCTTTATACTTCATAAAACAGGATTATATCCTAAATTATCCTGTATAGAAAATATACTTCTATATGCTGATATCTATAAAGTCCATGATAGATCTAAAATAGAATTTCTACTTAAAGAGGTAGGACTTTGGGAAAGAAAAGACGATAAAGTAGAAATTTTCTCCCGAGGAATGCAACAAAAATTAGCTCTTGCAAGAGCTTTAATCCATAATCCTGATTTATTAATCTTGGATGAACCTACTGTAGGACTTGATATAGAAACAAAAATATGGTTTAGAGAATACATTAAAAAATTAAGAGAAGAGGGAAAAACTATACTTTTATCTTCTCACGAACTCACAGAAGTAGAAAAATTATGTACTCACATAGGAATAATAAGAGAAGGAAATTTATTAGAGTATGGAAAAGTTGAAGATTTAAAGGAAAAATATAAAAAATACTCTTTAGAAGATATTTATCTTTATTTAAAAGATGAAATATATTTGGAAAGAGTTTAAAGTAACTTATTCTAATAAAAGTTTTGTAGTTTTATACATTTTTGTTATTATTCTTTTTACTGTCACAGGTTATAGTCTTGGATTTTTATATAAGGCCACAAAAAATTCTTTCATGCCTCTTTATTTTTCTACTATTTATAGTTTTGTTTTATTGTACTTTTTTTTAAATCTTTATCCTATTGGAGAAAATATAAGGGAGCAAATTAGTGGAGGGCTTGAAAATCTATTAGCAACACCTCTGGAACTTAATAGAATTATTTTCTCAAAAAGTCTTGTGGTTTTTATTGCTCTTTACACTCCTACTCTACTTTTTCAAATTTCTATTTTTCTTTGGTCTAAAGATCTTATTACATTTCTTTTTTCCATTTTTTTTACTCATCCCTTATACTTATGGGGTATCTCAAATATTTATGTATCTACTCTTATATCTACTGCAAATCCTATGGGAGCTTTAACTAAAGGATTAAGAGTTTCTACATTTCTTATTTATCTCTTCTCTATTGGTCCATCCTTTTTAAAATTAGAATTTCCACAATTGCTACTTTTAATACTAACTTTATTGATATCTTTAATAGTGTTAATATACTCAATCAACTTTAAGAAAAAACTTAATGTAGAGAGAATAGTAAGGAGTATAATGTGGTAGATATATTAGGAGTTTTACTCTTTTTAATTCTAACAAAATTTTACAATCAAAAAATTTCATATGAGTTTTTCGGCATTTATACTATTTTACAGATTTCCATGTATTCCTTAAGCTTGAATAGTAACGTTACTTTTAATAAAGAGCTTGGAATTTATGAAAATTTGTTAGGTACTCCCATGGACATCAAAGGTATTATAAAGCGTGAAACTATATTCTATTTTAGAAAACTTTTTCCTTCTTTATTTAAGTATCAGCTAATTTTGTCTACTTTTTTAATTCTCTTTGGCCATTTAGAGTTCTCTTTTCTTTTACTTTTCTGGCTAATAGTAGCGGTTCCCTTTTTATTCATTCTTTTTGAAATTTTTACTATTATATATTCTCTAAAAAATAGCTATGCAAAAGGAATCATCTTTATGGTTTCAATATTTATGTTTTTTATCTTTATTTTCTTTAAATTTTCCATATTCTCTATCTTAGGGATAATATTATTTTTGAGTCTCTGTATTTTAAGCTCATATTTTAAGCTAAAAAACGATGATATAATATTTTTGTGAACAAGGAATTTTACTTTCTTGATGAGAGAGAAAGAAAAAAGGTTATTGAAGAGTTTAAAAGAATTCTTCAGGAAGAAGAAAGTATAATTTTTGCATATTTATTGACATCTGAAGAAAATTAATCTACCTTTCTTTAAGAGAGTTTCTTCCTTAATGCGGATTGATCTTGAAAAAATCAAACGGAGAATTTCCGATTTTAATGAATCCTTAGATGTAAATGAGTTCTGGTTTGATAAAAGAAATATAGCAAGCTTTAAAATACTTCCTTATAACAAAGTTTAACCCACCTAATTTCTGAAACTTATGAGAAAATGGAGTCTAATAAATTTATATATAAAACTTAGCTTAAATCTCTTTAAATTGAGGCTTAAGTATGGTGTTTATTTCAAAAACCTAAATATAAACCTATAAATCAGAGAGCAGAATTAGTTTCTATTGTGAGATTTTGGAAGAAAAAATTCAGGATTTCTTTTGGGGGAGAAAGTTTATTAATAAACCTACAAGGGATAAAAAAAGAATATATTAGCACGGTAAGACTTTATGAATCATGAAAAGGATGAAATGAGACTAAGAATTTTTATTTTAAGCATAGCTCTTTCCCCTGTGGGAGATCTTTCCTTTTCATTTTTCTGGAACGCTAAATTTGTCCTTTTTTATCCTGTTTTTGGTCTTACAGGAGCTGGAGTACTGACTATTTTAGCTTCTCTTTCTGGATTATATATACTGAGAAAATTCCGTAAATATAGTAAAAGCTATATCCAATGTAATAATCACAGGTACTATAAATTTCATTATTTCATTTGTTGTTCCTGATAAAAAGAAGTTTAATAAATATATAGGTTTTTAAAGGACAGCAACAAGTGGTTTCATAATTTCTATCTCTTCGGTCTACTTGGTATACCTTACTTCAGCCTCTACTTTACTATTAATCCTAAAAATTTCTTAGTATCCAATAGGATGAACTGTTCACACTGGAAGATGTGAAAAGTTTGCAATTTATAATTCAGTTGCTAAATTAGTGGATATATTTATCTTGTCTCAGTATACTCTAAATATAGGCAAGCATGAAGAAATTTAAAACAATTTTTTAATTTCGTTGATAAAGTCATAGAGATCCTTAAGGTCTTTTTGGGCATACTCATAAACCTTTTTGTCATCTATCTCCCAATATCTATGTATCAATCTATTTCTAAATCCTATCATTTTTTTGAGTCTTACAAACAAATCAAGGGAGATTATATTTTCTTTTTGAAGTAATTCTATGCACTCACCTATACTGGAAACTCCTCTGTTAAGTTTTTTAGCACAAATATGTACACATATACTTCCTAATGCTTCTATTGCCTGAAGAAGAAAATATTTTAATGAGGCTATATTTCTTTTATCTACCCAAAATTCCCCTTCATCCATAGAGGTTAACTTATTAATTTCCTCTATTGATTCTATGATATCTGATACTCTTTGCTTAATTTTCTCCAAATCAATATTCATAGAGAAAGGAGTTCCTTTAAAGAGAGTTGAGAGATATATTCATTAGCAATAGCTTCTAAGGAAGTTTCTTCTATTAAATCAGTAAGTAATTTTTCATTCTTTGTAAATAATAAGAGTCCTGTTCTAAATATGTTATTTAAGAAGGAATGTTTAGCCTTATTAATTATTCTTAAATCTATGATCTCAAAAGGTAAATTAATGCTTTTTGAGATTTTATCTATCAACTTAACTTCAAAATCTTCATCTAAATTTATATTGTCTACAAAAATACCTATATCTATATCTCTAAAGGAGGGATCATTTAAAAAGGATCCAAAAATATAGGCAAAAACAATATATTCTTCTTGTATGAGAATATTTTTTATCTTTTCAATTATTTCTTTCTTAATATCTTCTGAAAGGGAAAAGAATTTATCAAACATAGCATAATTATTATAGCACAGCCTTCTGAGATAATAGAGTAATTTTCTTTAAAATAAAATCCTTAACTCTTATGGCTAAATTATAGCTTTAACATCTACATAAGTGAGAAATGATTTTAAGTATTTTTTAATAGCCTGTTGACAATGAAAACATATGATATCTGTAGATGCATCTTCAATATCAAGATACTACTTTGAGATCATTATCAGCCTTTTTTAACTACCTAAGAATGATTTCTTCTTTCATAATTTTATTCCTTCTGTATAAGCCTTATTGGAAATGGTATTAGCTATATCTTTTTTCATCTCAAAGGTATCCTCACTCTTTATAATTATGTCAAAAGAAGAACCAGGAAAGTGGGAATGCATAGCATAGTATATTCTTCGCCAGAGCCTTTTTCTTTCTGCTAATGTTAGTTTTTCCTTTACTAAAATTAGAATATCCCAATCACTCTCTTCTACAAAATCACTTCTAGCTTTAGAGCCAAATAATATTATTTGGCTTAAAGTAAAGCCAGCTTCTAAAAGAATAATTAGTTATAACTTCTCTAATAATTTTCTCTTTCAACCTTTTCCCTTTTATAAATAGATCTCTTGAAAATATTATATCAAACATACATTTTTGAAATTTCACAGGTTTGGTTTAATCTTTTAGGTTTGCGAAGGCTATTCTCAATGCTTTCCCCTTTGGGAAGTCGTTTTTGCTTACCCAACAAATTTATCTTTGCTCCTTAAAAGTAATACCTATGTTTCTGTCAAATGCCAATTTGTATTATATTTGTTGGCTTCCAAATAGGTTTTCTATCATCCTTTTATTTACGAAAGAATTAGATCATAATCCTAATAATTTTAAGAGTTTATCCGTCCATATTCCTAAATTAATAATTATGATAGAAAAAATCTCTACTAAAATTCTAAGCACGGTTACAGATTTGAGATCTATTTAAGATGATCCCTAATATTCCACTCATAGAAACTTGAGCTGTAATAGCTTCATCAAGCCATATACTCCTTTCAGAGATCTTAAATATCCTTAGAATTGCTCCAATAAAAGTGATAAATACAATTAATAGTTTACTATTTTTTAATCCCTTATTAAGATATGAAAGTC
>Ga0272449_1001051_pt1 | contig 29878 bp, 35 predicted proteins | sample YNPCB0241_FD_198679 | JGI IMG/M metagenome (GOLD analysis project Ga0272449, IMG submission 198679) | Hot spring sediment microbial communities from Yellowstone National Park, WY, United States - YNP-CB-024-1 | ecosystem: Environmental > Aquatic > Thermal springs > Hot (42-90C) > Sediment... | reverse complement strand
AGGCCATACCCCGGTGATTCTGGGCGAGGAAGATGACGAGGCCCTTTTGGGCGTAGTGACCTTGGAAATCCTTGGCCTTGTCCTTAACCCCTTCAAACGCACTTTAGAGCCGATGAGGATGTTCCTTGCTTAGCAATTTGTTCCGTTGGGAGAACCAGGAAAGGGCCGTTTCCTGGCTGCGGACCGCTATCGGCCTCTACCCGGGCCAGCCCTGGGACTGGGCCGTCCAGTTGGGGGACTGGCTGGCCGAATCCGGGGATAAAGAAGGTGCCCTGGCGGCCTACCGCCAGGCCCTGGAGTGGAAGCCGGGGGATGAGGGGATAGAGGCGAAGATAAAGGCACTGGAGGAAAATCGCGCGGTGCACGTGTAGGCTGACAATGCTGCACATTTCAAGATATGATTATGGGAAAGTCCCTGGTTATGATGGGAACCTGACGGAAAGTGACCATTGTTTAATCTACGATCCAAACCAAAAGGGATCTGGTTCGGCTATCTGCATCATCCTCTTGGCTCTGTCCCTGCCCTATCCGATTTCGGCCTCATGGAGATTGCTCTGCTGGTTATATCCATGTTGGAGACCTTCTTCCAGGCGAGCTTCCGGGTTGCTTTAATCCAGAAGAAAGGTGTCGGTACACCTTCATGAGATATGCTGTGTAAGGGAGGTCAACTCCTATGAAGAGAGCATTAGTCTGCGGTGCCGGCGTTTTCATCGGGGGACATCTGTACAATTTCCGACTGCGGATTGAAGGAGTGAATAAAAGGCTACTATTCAGTCCTAGTTATAGATTTGCGTGTGGAGGTGTGTGATGGAGAAACTAGACCGCATCACCGTTGATCCGAGGATCTGCCTGGGGCAGCCGACGGTGCGGGGCACCCGGATCACCGTAAGCGTTATCCTCAAAATGTTAGCCGGCGGCAAGACGGTGGAAGATGTCCTGGAAGCGTATCCAGAACTCGATCGGGAAGATGTATACCAGGCGATGAAATACGCGGCCTGGATCGTTTCTGATCAGGTCTACCTGGTGTCTCCTTAACGGAGAGTCCTGTGACGCGCCCCCGGTTCCTGGCCGATATGAAGATCTCGCCTGAGACCGTTGATGCCTTGCAACAGAGGGGATGGGATGTTGTTCGGGTCTTTCAAGTACTGCCCATGGATGCATCTGACGATGAGGTTTTAGGGTTTGCTCGTAGGGAAGGTAGAGTTGTCATCAACCAGGACCTGGATTTCTCGGCATTGTTGGCGCTCGGTGGTTATGATCAGCCGAGCTTGATTACCCTGCGCTTGGCCATATCCGATCCGGAGACAGTCACTCGTAGATTGCTGGATGTGCTGCCTGGTCTGGAGGGGGTGCTGCGGGAGGGCAGTGCTGTTACTGTAGATGATGTCGCTGTACGTGTCCGCAGGTTGCGGGTTGGATAGCCGCGCAGTTTCGGATTGCGGATTGCGAATTTCGGATTGGAGCGCACCGGGTACGGATCGCGGCCCCGATCCTTGGAGAACACATCCGAAATCCTAAATCCCCAATCCGAAATACTTTTTGGGTGCGCGGGGTGGACTTCAAGTCCCACGAGTTCGCCCAACCACAGATTTCGCAGATGCAACCACAGATTTCGCAGATGCCACAGATTGAAAGGGAAAAATCCGTGAAATCTGTGCAATCTGTGGTTGATGAGTTCCTGCTACTGGACCTGCGCGACCCTGGGAACTGCCGCCAGGCCCTGACCCTGCCCGACGGCGCCACCTTTGACGAGGTCGACCAGTTGGCCGCGGACATGGGTGGTCTACGATTTCGGATTGCGGATTTCGGATCGCGGATTGCGAATTTCGGATTTGAGGCGTGAATAAAGAAGAACTGGAGCGAAGGACGAAGGGGTTTGCACTCCGACTGGTTCGCTTCGTGGCTGCGCTGCCCAAGAACAAGGTCTCGGATGTGCTGGGCTATCAATTGCTCAAAGCCGCGACCTCCATTGGCGCCAATTATCGGGAGGCTCACCGGGCCGTATCGAGGAATTTCGGATTTTTGATTGCGAATTTCGGATTTGGGGCGCCAAGGAGCGGGTCATATCACCCGTGCCTGGAGGGCGAATTCGAAATCCTATCCCGGTATCCTCATCTATCTAGCTTTTCGAAATCCCCATTCCGAATTCCGAAATGGTCATTCCGAAACCCCAAATCCGCATTCCGAAATCCGGCCCGGGTCACGGTGGCCGAGCTGATGCGGAGGGGGATCGAGGGGTCGGGCAAGCGGCTCAACGGGACGGACGTGCCGGGGCCGGGGACACTGCCAAAAGTGTGGCTGGAGAAAGGGCGCTGATGGCCACGCGATCGTTTTGCAGCATCATTCCACCCCATATGCACAAGGAGATCGCCCGAAAGGGCTCCCCGCATCAGCAGGCCTGCGCCTGGCATACCCTTTCGCTCTCGGAGCAGTTCCGCGGCCAGCGGCTGGCGCTCACCTGGCTGGCCGCTGTCGCGGCGACGGCCACGGGCCAGAAGCGGCGCACCATCTACGACGCCCAGAACCGGTGGCAGCTTCCCGGCAGGCTGGTGCGCGGTGAAGGGGCTCCCAAAAGTCGAGACCTGGCCGTCAACGAGGCCTATAGCGGCTCAGGAGCCGGCGATGAGGATCAAGTTGAAGCGGACCGGCGGGCTGGCCGGCATCCCAAGGGAGTGGGAGCTGGACGAGCAGAGGCTTTCCCCCCAAAAGAGGCAGGAGCTAAAGAAGCTCTTGAGACGAGCCGATTTCTTTGCTCTCCCTTCGGAGGTAGAGGGGTCGGGGCGGGCGAGAGATGCCTTCCGGTATGAGCTCACCGTGGAAGAAGGGGAGAGGAAGCACACGGTGAGGTGCGCCGAGCCGGAAGTGTCTCCCCCGCTTCGGGAGTGCATTGAATGGATGGTGAAGACCGTCCGCTAGACGGATCTGGGTGATCGATTCATTGAGGAGGGAGGTCGAAAGCCATGGCCAGGGCAGTCGAGATCCCCCAGAAGGCGGTGTATACCTACGAGGATTATGCCAGGCTCCCTGAGGGCGCGCCGTATCAGCTGATAGGAGGCAAACTCATCGTGACCCCAGCTCCATCTCCTCACCACCAGAGGATAGCGGTCAAAGTACTCACAAAATTGGCCCTGTTGTTGACGGAGAACCCGGTAGGCGAAGTGTTCCATGCCCCCATCGATGTCTATTGAGGAGACGGAGACCTATCAGCCCGATATCATCTTCATCGCAAAAGACCGGCTTCACATCGTGGAGGAAGAGAGAATAAAGGGTGCCCCTGACCTGGTGGTCGAGATCCTTTTTCCCTCCACGGCTTACTATGACCTGAGAAAGAAGTTCAAGATCTACGAAAAGCACGGGGTGCGGGAGTACTGGGTGGTGGATCCCGAGGCGAAAAGCATAACGATGTACGAGAACAAAGAAGGAAGACTCGTCCTGGCAGAAGAGGTAGAGGAGAGGGGAAGGGTGCGATCCAAAGTGATCCCTGGCTTTGAGCTGGATGCAGAAAGCCTCTAAGCTCCACATGATCTGCGCGGCGGCCGAGCGCGGTGTGCCGCGCTACTTACACGAACCACAGAGGCCACAGATGCCACCGATTGAAAGAGAAAGGTCCGTGAAATCCGTACAATCTGTGGTTCATCTGTGCCCCATCTGTGCAATCTGTGAAATCTTGTGGTTGAAATCTGTGGTTCTGGGTCGAGGCGCAGGTTGGAGCAGCGCGGGAGGGCCAGCGAACCTTTGCCGCAGGAGTTGGCCAGTGAGTCGGGCTTGAGGATCCAGGTCGACGCCATCGACCCAACGACGCAACCGACACAATCTGAGAAGGAGCCATGGAAGAGCGCAAGGTCCGCTATATCGTCACCCAGAAGGGTGAGCGCACAGCCGTCGTGCTTGCGGTGGAGGAGGAAGAGGCGCTTCTTGAGGACCTGCACGATCTGGCGGTGATGGCGGAACGGCGTGACGAGCCCACCATTTCCTTTGAAGAATTGAAGAGCAAGCTCAACGCTGATGGCCTCCGATGAGGTTCGCTGGAAGCAGTCCGCCGAACGAGATGTGCGCAAGTTGGCTCCTCATAACGTTCCTCAGGAGGAGAAGATGCAAGAGGTGAAGGATTATAGGGAACGAATCGTAATCGATCCGAAGGTGCATTTTGGGAAGCCTTGTGTGGCCGGCACCCGTATCCCCGTGGAGGAGGTCCTCGGTTTGATTCAGGAAGGGGTCCCTTTCCAGGAGATCGTGGAAAAATACTATCCCGACTTGGAGATTGAGGATGTTAAAGCCTGCGCCTGGTACGCGGCTGAGATGGTTCGGGCAGAGGAGGTCCATGTGAGGGTGCCGTGAAGCTCCTGGCCGATCAGGATGTCTATTACGTCACGATCAAGTGGCTGAGGGGAAAGGGCTACGATGTGGTGACGGCAAAAGAGCTTGGATTGGAGCGGGCGTCCGATGAGGAACTCCTGAGCAAGGCCCAAGAGCTAGGTAGAATCATGCTCACCAGAGACAAGGGTTTCGGTGCTCTGGTCTTTCTAAAGCCCGAAAAAACGCCTGGGGTCATCCTGGTGCGGGGTAGCCCCGGGACGATTGAGGAAGTCCATCGAGAGCTGGAGCGCTTCTTCGAGGAACACAAAGCGGAAGAGTTGACAGGGTTGTTCTGCGTGGTAGAGCCGGGCCGGCATCGGATTCGGCGGTTGCCACGGAGCTAACGAGGTTGTCTTCCGAAATCCGAAAATCCCAACTCCGAAATGCGTGACGGGTGCGGATTGCCCGCTTTGAGAATTGCCGACCACAGATTAAACAGAGATTTCGTGGATTCTGTGCCATCTGTGCAATCTGTGGTTACCGCGTGTCCGCCATGGCGGGCTGAGGTCCATGTGAGTCAACCCTCGGCCCAGCGACGGAGGAAGTCTCCCGGGGTCATGATCTGGAAGGGCAGGCCGGCCTCGAGTACTTTCCATCATCCGTCAAGCCGGACAGGCGCTGGAGCTTCAGCACGTGAGTGAATCCTGCTTCGCCCATGCTGGGAGGGTCCGTTGAGGCGAGTCGCTTTCATCACCGGCATCACCGGCCAGGACGGCTCCTACCTGGCCGAGTTCCTGCTGGCCAAGGGGTATGAAGTCCACGGCCTCATCCGGCGGGCGTCCACGTTCAACACAGGCCGGATCGACCATGTCTATCAGGATCCCCACGACCCCGGGCGGCGGCTCTTCCTCAACTACGGGGACCTGACGGACGGCTCGATGCTCGCCCGTCTTCTGGCCGAGGTCCGGCCGGACGAGCTCTATAACCTGGGGGCCCAGTCCCATGTGGGCGTCTCCTTCGACATGCCGGAATACACGGCGAACGTGACGGCGCTGGGTACGCTCAGGTTCCCCTTCTTCAACCACGAGTCGCCGCGCCGGGGCGAGACGTTCGTGACCCGCAAGGTGGCGAGGGCGGTGGCGCGGATCGTGGCCGGGAAGGAGAGGAAGGTGTACCTGGGCAACCTGGACGCGCGCCGCGACTGGGGGTACGCGCCCGAGTACGTGGAGGCGATGTGGCAGATGCATCCAGCTGGATGCACCGTGCGACTTCGTGCTCGCGCGGCTTCGGTGAGCCGCACACGCAATCCACGCGCCGACGCGCGAACGCGCCGCGCGACGACGCAATGACGCAACAGACGCAATAGACGCCCATGTGTGGCATTGCCGGTCTATTCGCATACGCGGCGGGCGCCCCGCCTGTAGATAGCGAGAAACTCTGGCGCATGCGCGAGCGCATGGCGGCGCGCGGGCCGGATGGAAGCGGGGAATGGTACTCCGCCGACCGGCGGGTGGGATTGGCCCACCGGCGGCTCGCCATCATCGACCTCACTGAGGCCGCCGCCCAGCCCATGCATGACCCCGAAACCGGGAACGTCATCGTCTTCAACGGCGAGATCTACAATTACCGCGAACTCCGTCGCGAACTGGAAGCCCAGGGCGTCACGTTCCGCACACAGTCTGACACCGAGGTGCTGCTTGCCCTCTACAGGGTCCACGGGAGCGACATGCTGCCGAAGCTCCGCGGCATGTTCGCCTTCGCCCTCTGGGACGCGTACTGGCAAGGCCTTCTTTTTGCCCGCGACCCCTTGGGGATCAAACCCCTCTACTACGCCGACGACGGCCGAACCCTGCGCTTCGCCTCCCAGGTGAAGGCCCTGCTCGCCGCAGGCGTCGACACGGCGCCCGAGCCCGCGGGCCACGTGGGCTTCTTCCTCTGGGGCCACGTGCCTGACCCCTTTACCTTCTACCGGGGCATCCGGGCCCTGCCGGCAGGCACAGCGCTCTGGGTGGCCCGCGACGGCGAGCGGAAGACCCTCGTCTATTTCGACCTCGCCTGGGAGCTCCGCAAGCCACCGACCTCACCAGCCCCAAAGAGCGCCGACGAGGCCCGGGAGCTCCTGCGCCACGCCCTGCTCGACTCCGTTCGCCATCACCTCGTGGCCGACGTCCCGGTCGGGGTGTTCCTCTCGTCCGGAAAGGACTCTGCCACCGTAGCCGCTCTGGCGGCCGAGGCGGCCCCGGGCCCGCTCGAAGCGATGACCCTGGGGTTTCGCGAATACGCGGGAACCGCGCTGGACGAGACCCCGCTCGCCGTCGAGGTCGCCTGTCGCTACCGCCTGCGGCACCAGGTGCGCTGGCTCACGCGGGACGACTTCGGAGAAGCGCTGGAGCCGCTCCTTAAGGCCATGGACCAGCCCTCCATCGACGGCGTGAACACCTACTTCGTTGCCAGGGCCGCCGCGGAAGCCGGCTGGAAGGTGGCGCTCTCAGGGCTCGGCGGGGACGAATTCTTCGCCGGCTACCCGAGTTTTCACGAGGTGCCGCGCGCGGTGCGGGCGCTTCGCCCGTTTGCCGCCGTTCCGTGGCTCGGCCGGACGGTCCGGAGTGGCGCGAGTCCCCTCCTCCGAATGGCCGGCCTCTCGCCGAAGTGGGCCGGAGTCCTCGAGTATGGCGGAGACTGGGCGGGCGCGTACCTCCGTCGTGCGCTTTACATGCCCTGGGAACTTGCCGAGCGCTTCGAACCGGAGTTCGCCCGCGAGGGACTTGAGCGGCTCGAGACCCTGCCCGCGCTTCGCCGGTCCGTCGAGGGCCTCGCTTCCGACCGGCTTCGCGTCACGGCGCTCGAAGCCGGCTGGTACATGCGGAGCCAGCTCCTTCGCGATACCGACTGGGCCAGCATGGCGCACGGCCTGGAAGTACGCGTCCCGCTCGTGGACGTAGAGGTCGTTCGCACCGTCGCACGGCTCTGCCACGCCGGCTTCCCGCCCACCAAGCGCGACCTCGGCGAAAGCCCCTGTCCGCCGCTTCCGGAAGCCGTCCTGGCTCGGCCGAAGACGGGGTTCTCGGTGCCGGTGCGCGAGTGGCTCCTCGAGGGCCGGGAGGAGAAGGAGGCCCGCGTGCGTGCCGCCCGCGGCCTGCGCGGCTGGGCCGAAGTGGTGTACGCCATGTACCTCAGGGAGACCCCACCGGCTTCAGCAGTATCCTCCCCGAGCAGGACCAAAGCGCGGCGGCACGTCGGGCTTCTCGCTCCCGAGATGTGCACGCCGGGTGGAGTGCAGGCCTACATGCTCCGCCTCGCCGAAGCGCTGGCGCCGGCCCGGCCCGGGGACGGCTACGCCTTTCATTGCGCGAGCCTCAACGACACGACTGAGTCCCTGCGTCGCCATCCTTCGCTCAGGGGCTGCGCGACCCTCTACGGGGCCTCTCGCTCGAAGTGGCGACTCGCCCTCCGGCTTTTTGCCTTTCCCCGACTTGAGGTCCTCGTGGTCGGACACCTGGGCCCCTCGCCTCTCGCTTGGCTCCTCAAGGCCATCGGGCGCGTCGAGCGGTACGTCGTCGTGCTCCACGGGATCGAGGCGTGGCGGCGCCTGCCGTGGCCCGAGCGCTGGGCGGCGCAGCGCGCCGACGCCGTGGTCGCCACCACCGCCTACACCGCGAGGGAGTTCGGTCGGCTCAACGGTGTCCGCGAAGATCGGCTCCACGTCATTCCTCTGTGCGCCGACGAACGCATTTGGGGGGAGAACGGAGATTTCCGCCTCAACGGTGCGTTCAAGCTCCTCTGCGTCGCTCGCCAGGATGCCTCGGAGCGGTACAAAGGCTTCGAGATGATCTTCGAGGCGCTCGCCCGCATCCCCGATCCCCCTGAGCCGCACCTCAATCTGGTCGGCACGGGCGACGATCAACCGCGCCTGAAGGCCGTCGCGTCGGCCCTCGGGGTCGAGGACCGTGTCACGTTCTGGGGGGTGATGGACGATGCCAGACTCGCCGCGGCATACGAGGACTGCGACGTCTTCGTGATGCCGAGCAAGAAGGAAGGCTTCGGGATCGTGTTTCTCGAGGCCATGCTCCGCGGCAAGCCGTGCATCGGCGGCGCGCACGGAGGCACCCCTGAGGTGATCGAGCACGGCAAAAGCGGGTTTCTGGTGGAATACGGCGAGGTGGACACGCTGGTCCGGTATCTCCTGGCCCTGCGGGCGGACCCCGACCTCCGCCGGCGGCTCGGCGAGCGGGGCCGGGAACTGGCCAGGAGCCGCTTCAGTGCCGCGGCGTTTCGCGAGCGCTGGCGCCGGCTGGTGCTGGAAGAGCTGGCAGGGTTGCGCCCCGAGAACCTCCAGCCCCTCGTGGCCGCCATACGGCGGACCGATGGCGCGCACGAGAAGGCGTGATGGACGCCGAGCACCGCGACCGAATTCGGGAAGCGATCTACCTCAGTTCGATCAAGGGCGACAAGACGGTTGGGTGGCATTTCGGGCAGCCGACTTGAGGGGGCCAGAAACGCAATGCAATGAGCCAGGATTACTGGGACAGCTTGCACGGCGAACACCCTGGCGAGTTCACGGCCGTGGGCTACGCCGGGCTGGGCGAGGGGTTCAACCGCGAGGCGTATCGTCACCTTCGCCTGCCGGCGCTGTGACGCCTTTTGCTCCGTAACCGCGTGACACCGCGGGCTTTGCTCGAAGCTGGGGTCGGGATCGGAGCCTATGCGGGCCTCTGGCGCGAGCTGGGTGTCGAGGAGTGGGTTGGGGTCGACATCTCGCCTCGGGCCGTGGCGTATCTGCGAACGCGTTTCCCCGATGGGGAATTTCACGTGGTCGACCTCGCACGGCCGGAAGGAGCGTTGGAAGGAAGGTGCTTCGACCTGGTGGCCGCTATCGACGTCCTCTATCACATCGTCGACGACGTGCAGTTCGAGGCGGCGTTGGCGTGGTTGGCAAGCCGTGTGGGCGAACATGGTTACCTGGTCGTGTCCGACGTGTTCACCGATTCGCCGTGGGGACGTCGGTTTGCCCACGTGAGAAGGCGGCCGCTGGAGACGTATCTGCACATCCTTGAACCGCGCGGCCTTCATCTCCTCGATCGGGAGCCGGTCTTCGCGATTCTTGGAGATCCGGTGCCCGACGGGCGTGGTCGCGGCAGGACGCTCTTTAGGATCTGGCGGGTGCTTCAGAAATCCATCCGAATGATGCCAGAGGGACTTCGAAGCGCCTACGGTGCTACGGTGGTGAGGGTTTTTTATCCCCTCGACCGGCTCATCCGCTTGATGACCGACATGCGCGGGATCAACCTTGAACTAGCTCTCTTCGCGACGGAGGCTTCGGGGCGCAGCCGATGAGCGAGCCTCGTGCGTGCGGGTCGAACCATCCGAGCGGTCACGCGTCCGGGTCGCCATCTGGCCGTGCGGCTCCCGCGAGTGAGACGCGGGCAGTGCTCTCCCCGGCCACTGACGCTCAGGCGGTACTGGGCGCAGTCCCCCTGGGTGCCGATCGGTCCCTGGCCTCTCGGATTAGCTGGAACGCGGCGGCGAGCGCCATTGCTTCGGCTGGCCGGCTGTTGACGACCATGATCCTGGCTCGGCTTTTGGGGCCGGAGAACATGGGTCAGTTCACCTTTGCTACTTGGCTGGTCGAGGTGGGTGTGTTAGTCGTCAGTCTTGGCGTCCCCAGCGCCGTGATTCGGTATGTCGCGGTCACCTCTGCCGGCGGAGCTTCTGCCGGCCTTACGCCGCTTCTTCGGCCTCTCGCTCTGTGGGGCTTCGCATCGACTGGGATCGGAAGCGGGCTGTTGTTTGCGCTGGGACTCATCTGGGTGTTTCCCAAATCGGGGTGGCCACTCTCCGCCGCCCTCGCCCTGGTCCTGTGTTGCCAGTTGTGGGCAGGGGTCGCGCAGGCCGTGCTTGTCGGGCTTCAGCGATTCAAATCGCTGGCGGCAGTAGCGACGTGCGGAAGTCTCACTTCACTCGCCGCCGCTGGGGTAGGGAGCGCCGCGTGGGGAGCCGCAGGCGCAATCGTCGGCACGGGATTTGGCTTTGCGGTTTCTGCGGCTGTGGCGGCGCGTCTCGTGCAAGATGCCTTACGCCAGGGTACCTCCAGGGAGTCGGCGACTGTCGGCTCGAGCAGAGGTTTCTGGGGATATGCGCTGAACACCTGGGGGGCAGCGGTCATTTCAGCGGTCGTCTGGGGTAGAACCGAGCTGTTCTTTCTTGAGCGCCTCGCGGGGCGCGTCCAGGTCGCCTACTTCGGGGTTGGCCTAGTCTTCTCGAGCTTCACTGCGCAGCTTGTCCAGCTTTTCACGGGCGGGCTCATGCCGCACTTTGCCTCACTGGTGGGTCGAGGGGAAGCAAAGATCATCGAGCGCGACTATGAGAGGTTGACCACCCTTGCGGCCGGTGTGTCGTTCCCGACTTCCTTTTTCGCCATAGCGTTGATGCCTGAGTTGCTGGCTGTGATGTTTGGCGCGAGCTACACGGAGGCCGTGGCGGCGGGCCGGTGGCTCGCAGCGAGCGGCCTGTGGATGTTTGCGACCGTGGGGTCGGCCACAGTCTATGGGCTGGGTGATGCGGCGTTGATCAGGCGGTGGAGCCTGCTTGGCGCATTCTTGATGATCGTCGGCTGCTACGTACTGGTCCCAGGTTACGGTGCGGCCGGGGCTGCAGCTGCCAGATTTGCGGTTCAGGGCATCATGGTGACGGTGGGATCGCTGATCTTGCAGTACCGATACGGCCTGCCTTTTCCGATCCGCCGACTCACGAGGTTCTTGGGCGCGGCCGCGATCGGCGGGCTCCTGGCGCGCACGGCGGCCACCGTCGCAGGAGGGGGCTTGTCTGGACTCGCGGCAGGCATGATGGTCGGCGTACTTGCCTATCTGGTCGCTCTGCGCCTGATGAGGATAGTCGACCCCGACCTGGGTGCCGCTCTCGTCGGGGCCGCGCGGAGGGCTCCCCGACCCCTTGGGCGGCTATGCCGGACGCTTATTGAGCTTTTGGCTCCAGTGCGGCGATGAGGATCGGCTTTTTCTGCAACGAATATCCCCCGCGACCGCACGGTGGCATCGGTACGTTCGTACGCGCGATCGCCCGGGGGCTGGTCGAGGCAGGACACGAGGTGACGGTCGTCGAGCTGGGCAGCCGGGAGAGAACTCGGGAGGCGGAGGGTGTGCGGGTCGTCACCCTCCCAGAGATTCGCACACGCGGCATCGCATGGCTCGCGAACCGCCTTCGGCTGGCAGGCTGGCTCTGGCAGGCGGCGCGCCGTGGCGACATTGACGTGTTCGAGATCCCCGAATTTCAGGGGTGGCTCCCTTTTCCCGGGGAGCCATGCCCCGTGATCGTTCGACTCCACCTTTCCCAAAGCTACATCCAGGCGATCATGTCCAACGGTGCGGTGAATCGCGGAATGTTCTGGCTTGAAAGACAAACGCTCCGTTGGCATCGGTACTGGATCGGCGTCTCCCGCTACATTCTCCAAGCCGAGCAAGACTTCTTCCGATGCACGCCGAGGCTGTCACGCGTCATTCACTGTCCTGTAGCTGTCCCTTACGGTTGGCAGCCGTCAGAACGTGACGCTGGCGACAGGCCGTTCTTTCTGTTTGTCGGCTCGGTGAGCGAGCGAAAGGGTGCACTCGTCCTGGCAGAGGCTGCGGCGCCTCTTATGGCGGAGGACCCAAAGCTCGAGCTGGTATACATCGGAGCCGAAACGAGCTACGAGGGTCGGCCGATTTCGCAGGAGATCCGGCGACGTGTGGGAACTAGGCTCGCGGATCGCGTGCATTTCCTCGGATGGGTCCCCCATGAATCGGTGCTCGAGTGGATGGCTCGGGCTATTGCGCTCGTTCTGCCGAGCCGGGTGGAGTCCTGGGGTTTGGTCGCACTCGAGGCGATGGCTGTCGGCACACCAGTGGTGATCTCGAAGGAGGGTCCCGGTCTGGAGTTGGTGGAGGACGGCGTGACGGGGCTACTGGTGGACCCCGGCGACGTGGTAGGCGTCAGGCAGGCGCTAAGGCGACTCCGAAGCGACTCCGATTATGCGCGCGCGCTCGGGGTAGCCGCCAAAGAAACGGTCAAGGCGCGGTTTAGCCTCAGGACTTGTGTGGAGGAGTCCCTTGCGTTCTATCAGGAGGCGTTGGGCATGTCGAAACGCCAATGGTCCAGACGAGTGGCCACACCATGAACCTCTGGAGGATCACCAAACGATACCTGAGCGACGACCACCCGGCCGACGTGCAGTACTGGGAGCAACGTTGGGCGGCGCTGCCAGCGCGGCTCGAGCTTCTCGCGAGTGCCGTCGACAGGCGGCTGGTGAGGAGAATCGAGCGGCATTTGAAGCCGCCTGCCAGGCTGTTAGAAGGAGGGTGTGGGGGCGGAGCCTACGTCGCCTATTTTCACATGGCCGGATACGAAGTTGTGGGCATTGATTATGCCCGAGAAACTGTGGCGCGCCTAAACCGGTTGTTTCCGCAGCTGGACATTCGAGAAGGAAATGTGTGTTCGCTTCCTTTTCCGGACAACTTCTTTGACGGTTACTACTCGGGCGGTGTGGTCGAGCACTTCGAGGAAGGGCCCGAGCAGCCCCTGCGGGAGGCGTACCGCGTCTTGAGACCTGGCGGCCTACTTTTTGTCACAGTTCCTTATTTGAACGTCGCTCGGCTACTTGGTAGCTACATGTTCGGCGATCGGGTCAAGACGGACCTCGATGGGCAGCGTGCCTGGCTTCGCGAAGGGGTGAAAGAGTTCGGTAAGGAAACGGCGCCCGTGGGCTTCCACTTTCACGAGTATGTTCTGTCGCGGGCGGTGATGCGATCCCTCCTGCAAAAGCTGGGCTTCAGCGTGATTGATGAAATGCCATTCTCGGTGCGCTGGGGATTACTGGACATTTCCGTTTATCGACGTGCATGCGGCGCGGGTCAGCCCAGACGCCATCTTTTCCACAAGCTTGCAGCAGCACCGCTTCGCTTAATCGATTGGGTCAAGCGCCATCCGGGTCGATTGCACAGTCTGGCAGCAACTGCGTTGGGCGAGCTTTTCGGAAACCTTCGACTGTACGTCGCGCTCAAGCCGGCCCGCGTGGGAGAGATTACGAGCAGTAACGGGCCGCCGCCCGGGGGGAGCGGGGTGCGGCTCGTTAGAAAGTAAGGCTGGTCTGCAGTGGGCGAGTTGACAGTTGCGGTCGGCGTCCCCACGTATAACCGGGGAAGCGTCCTGTTGGCGACGCTTGCCCAGATCTTGGCGCTCGATCGGCTGCCAGACGAGATCATCGTGGTGGATCAGTCCGACTGGTATCCGGAGGGTGTGAGGGAGCGCCTGGAAGAGCTCGGAGCGGCGGGCGTGATCCGGTACATCTATCAGCGTCCGCCAAATCTCCCGGCAGCAAGGAATCGCATCCTTGCGGAGGCTAGGTCGGATGTGGTGATTTTCATTGATGATGATGTGGAGCTCGCTCCTGGCTTCGTCGCCGCCCATGCGCGAAGGTATTCTGACGAGACGGTTTGGGCAGTAGCCGGCCGGGTCCTCCAGCGGTTAGGATGGCCGAGACGATGGCGGCCGAAGCGGTGGCGGAGAGAGTTGGACTATCGGTTTTTCAACTTCGAGGGAACAGAGCGCCGGGACGTAGGCTCTTTCCCGGGGATGAACCACAGCGTCCGCCGCCGCCATGTGTTGGACCTCGGCGGATATGACGAGGGCTACACCGGTGTGGCGCTGCGGGAAGAAGGAGACCTCGCGCTGCGCATCCTTGAGGCCGGTGGCCGCATCGTCTTCGAACCCGATGCCTGCTTGCTACACCTCAGCGCGCCAGCGGGCGGCTGCCGCGTGGCGCAGTGGGGAGACATGAGCGCGGCGCTCTGCAACCTCCGCTTCGTCCGAAAGCACTGGCGCCGGCTGGGGTGGGTATCTGTGCTCGAGCTGTGGCACACCTGGCGGCTGGGGGTGCTCAACAGGCGAAACCTTCGCTCGCCCTGGCGGATGCTGCGGAACCTCATCGCCCTATGGGGCGCTGCTGTAGGCCATCCGCGGCGCGCGCGGATCAGTGCCCCGGCCGATTCGTAGGAGGTAGCGGGTCGAAAGCGATGGAACTGATGATCGTGGGACTGACCAGCCTGTTGTTCCTGGTGGTCGCGGGGTGGGTGCTGCGCTCCTTTCGAGCCTCTCGGTGTTTCTGGCTGAATCCTCTGGTCCTGCCGATATCGGTGTGGACGGCGAGTTACCCTGTCTGGGCCGTGGTGCGGAGCACTGTTTATCCGGAGGACTCGATCTCAGGACTGGGAGGCATACACCTCGAGACGAGCCTACTCGTCGTCCTTTTTGCGACGCTGTTCATAGCCCTTCTGGGTGTGAGCCTTCGTATCTTTGTGCCGGCGTACGCGCGTCGCCTTGAACCGATGGCCGCCATGCACGTCAGCAGGCGGGAGAGCGTGCTGATCCATCTTGTTTTCGTTGTGGTTGCCGGCGCCTGGCTGGTGAGGTTTTGGACCGGGTCTGTCTTTGGCCTGTACGAGGAGTTCGAGCAGTTGACCCACTCTTTGTGGGAGAACATGGTTGGCACGCTCGCCGGGGTGGTGTGGTTCGCTCTGCCCGCGTCCCTGCTTGCATATGGGGTTTCCCGGAAATGGATATTTCTTCTCGAGACGCTGCTGCTGATCGGAATTTTGCTCGCATTCGCCGTAGTGTCGACTTCTAAGGGTGTGCTGCTCCAGATCATCGTGTGTTTGCTGGCAGTGTCAAGCGCCTTCAGGAACCGGTATGTGAGGAGTACGAAGGGCAGTGTGGTGCTGATGATCGCGGGGATAGCGGGTCTCATTCTTTTTGGAGTCTATTCGTACGAGATTCGGGACAAGGCGTACGGCGCTGTGCGCGGACTTGCTGGCTATGACGTGAGGGAGATCACCGACCTAGTTGGGGTGTTACCTGCGGGCGAGGTGATTGGCAAGAACCTGCCTCTCGTCGTGGATCGAGTCATTGGCTACGGCGACGGCTTGGCGCGGCTGGTCGAGGGGAGCGCTGACCGTAGCAACCCCCTGTATGCGCTGGGCAGCTTGGTGGAGGTCGGTAATCTCGTACCGAGGTTTGTTTGGGAGGGCCGTCCCCACCTCAGCTTCAATCATTACGTTACGAGTGCTGTCTGGGGGCAGTATGGGCTGCTGTCCGAGACGCCGATCGGCCGGGTCGGCGAGGCGTTCTACGTCGGCGGATGGTTTGGTGTCAGTTACGGATTGCTGTATGGAGCGCTATTTGGGCTGATTGGGCTGTCATGGGCGAGGTTGCGGAAGTCGGTGTGGGGGACGGCATGTGCGGCGGCCGTTCTTCTTGTGTGGGTGTTGCCCGACGCTTACCTGACGTACAACTTGAAGCAGCTGGTGGTGGTCATTGGGACTTGGCGCTTGGGGCTGCTGGTCATAGGCTCTTGCGGGGGCCTTGGTGGACCGCGCCCGAAAAGGGCCGCGAAGTTGCACCGGCGAGGGGTGTTGCCGTTGACGTTGCGGGGTGGCCTTTAGCAGGATGCCGGTCGCAGTTTGCAGAGGTGTAGTGTGCCCGCGCCGGTTGACGAGGACCCCCAACAGCGCAGCGGCTCGCCCGCCCTCCGCCTTCTGGAGGGTGGCGGCCCTCGCTGTGCTCGGACTTGTATCTTATGGGGCAAAAGGCATAGGTCAGTCGGATTGGCTTCCGTGCGTGTGATCCATACGCTTGCCGCTATCGGCATCGAGGCCTCCGGGCCGTCTTATTCCGTGCCGCGCTTGTGCGAGGCGCTGATGAGGGCCGGGGTGGAAACGACGCTGGCCGTGCTGGACTGGGTGCCCGGGATTGCGGCGCCGGACTATGTAAAGCGTTTCCCGCTGGGTTTCGGACCGAGGCGGCTGGGTCGGTCGCCGGCGATGGCTCGCTGGCTCGTGGAGCGGGTGCGGAGTGGGGCGGTGGAGATCATTCATAGCCACGGCCTGTGGATGATGCCCAATGTTTATCCCGGCCGCGCGCGGCGAGCAGGAGATGTTCGTTTGGTCATCTCACCCCGGGGCACCGTCTCGGAATGGGCATGGAACTACCATCGCGGGCGCAAATGGGTGATGTGGCACGTGCTCGGGCAGGGCCGCGCGATGCACGCGGCAGATGCCTTCCACGCGACGTCGGAAGAAGAGTACATGGATCTGCGCCGGCTCGGATTTCGCGAGCCTGTGTGTGTGCTGCACAACGGTATCGACGTGCCGCCGCACGAGAAACCAGCGCCGGGGCCGAGCCGCCGCCTCCTTTACCTGGGCCGGATCCACAGGAAAAAGGGGATCGATTTGCTCCTCCAGGCCTGGCGAGTGGTGGCGCCGAAGTTTCCGGAATGGGAGGTGATCATCGCCGGTCCGGACGACAGCGGCTACCTCGGCAAGATGCGGCGGCTGGCGGCGGACTTGGGGTTGGAGCGGGTGAGTTTTCCCGGGCCCGTGTACGGTGAGGACAAGCTCCGCCTGTACCGGTCGGCCGATCTGTATGTATTGCCGACGTATTCGGACAATTTCGCGCTGACCGTGGCAGAAGCCCTTGCCGCGGGCACGCCGGCGATCGTCAGCAAGGGCGCGCCCTGGAGCGGCCTCGAGAAAGAAGGGGCGGGCTGGTGGGTGGAGATCGGGGTGGATCCGCTCGTGGCGGCGCTCGAGACGGCGCTGGCCGAGCCCCCCGAGGTCCTTCGCGCCATGGGCGCGCGCGGGCGTGAGTGGATGGTCCGGGAGTATTCGTGGGAGGCGATCGGGCGCCAGATGGCGTCGGTCTACCGGTGGCTGTGCGGCCAGGGGGAGCGCCCCCCGTGCGTGAGGACGGGGTGAGGCGGGTAGTTCCCATGGCAAGCATGTCTCCTCTCGCGAAAGTGTGGAATGATTTTTTGGGGCTGGGGAGAGTTTGCGGGTGGTCTGTCGCATTCCGCTGGCTCCGGCAGTTGGTGTTCTCGTGGCGTGAGGTTCTTCAGGAGAAAAACCTCCAGCCTGTCGATCGCGCTCTGGGTCCTGGACCATGGAAGGTCCGCTTACGAACCTACGGATGCGAATTCCTGGTGTGGGGGCCCCAATCGATCAGCGGTATACGGGAGATGTATGTCCGCGATGTGTACTTGAGGGGGGGGTGGTTAAAGATCGCTCCCGACGACGTGGTCTTGGACCTTGGAGCGAACATGGGAAATTTTACGAACCTCGCCCTATCGAGCGGCCCGAAAGTCCGCGTTGTCGCAGTGGAGCCGTCCCAGAGTCTAAACGAGATCTTTCGACGGTCAGTTGGCCTAAATCCCGGTTTCCTTGATCGAGTGACGCTATTGAGATGTTTTGTTGGGGGCTTGGGGCCAAAGCAGAACGAACTTTTCGCCAGCCGAGATTATTCCGAAGCTCCGTTCCTTTCCGAGGACGATTTGATAGCAACGGCCGGCCTCACCAGAATCGATTTTCTGAAGTGCGACATCGAGGGAAGTGAGTTTGGCCTCATCGATAAACCTTCAAGGATCCTCGAGATGACACGAAAGATCGCGTGCGAAGTGCATGCGTTTGCGGGCGACCCAGAAGAATTGCTCGAACACGTTCGTGCTGCCGGTTTTGAGATCGGGCCGGTGCAGCGTGCCGAGGACGGGTCGGTGACCTTTTTGGCACGAAGACGCTGATGGGCTGTCTTATGCTGCGGGTCCGGATGCAGGGAGACTCGTTCACGAATGACGAGTTACCTGCTCGCTGTCCGTTGTGTTCGAGGTGCGGCCTGGACAGTTGGCGCTTCGGCCTCCTCCGCTGCGCTCGCTGCGGGTTGGTCGTGAATCCGGCGCTGTTTCGTCGTGGCGCGGGGCAGGAGCTGAACGAAGAGGCGTTCGGGGAAGGCTGGGAGCCGGAGACCTCGTTTTGGGTGCGATGGTTCCAGATCTGGAAGAACCGGCGGTATCTCAGGACGATTCGGAAATTCGCTCAGGGTGGTCGGTTGCTCGAGGTAGGGGTTGGGGGCGGTCGGTTTCTGGAACAGGCCCGGGCGGCGAGCTTCGCGGTCATGGGCTGCGACCTCTCGCCTGCCGTGTGCCGACGGGTCGAGGAGCGGATCGGGGTGCGGGTGCATTGTGGCTCTGTCGATGGGTTGCCCCGGGCGTCGTTCGACGTGGTGGTCATGCACCATGTGCTGGAGCATGTGGAGGATCCGGTGGGATTCCTGCGAAGCGTCCGCGACCTCCTCGTGCCGGGCGGGATCGTCCACATCGCCGTCCCCAACGTGGGGTGCTGGGAAGCGCGATTCGCGGGGTGGAACTGTTACCTGCCGTATCACCTCACGTACTTCGACCGCGAGACGCTCGCGCGTGCCGCGCGAGAGGCCGGGCTCGTCCCACGGTGGCACGCCACACACGAGAGCTTCTCCGCGTGGTTCCTGACGATGATGCGAGTGATCCTGAAGGTGCGACCGAACGAGATCCCGCGGATCGGGGCGTCGATCGGCAGGGTGCCCGCTTGGTGGTCGCTCGTCGAGCATCCCTATCGCCTGGCGATGGTGGCGGCCGGAGCGCTCACTTGGCCCTTGCGGCGGCTGCAGGGGGCGTTGGGCCGGGGCGACGAACTCGTGATGGTGGCTCGGGCAGAGTCGTGACCGTGGGTGCGGATGTCGCGGTCATCATCCTGACCTACAACGAGGAGATCAACCTGCCCCAGGCGCTGGAGTCGGTCGTGGGCTGGGCGCGCGAGGTCTTCGTGGTCGATTCCTTCAGCACGGACCGCACCGTGGAGATCGCCCGGCGCTACGGCTGCCACGTGGTTCAGCATCCGTTCGAGGACTATGCCAAGCAGCGGAACTTCGCCCTCTCGGCCCTGCCGATCAAGGCGGCGTGGATCTTCTTTCTCGATGCCGACGAATGGCTGCCCGAGCCGCTTAAGCAAGAGATCGCGACTCGGCTCGGGACCGAGCCTGCGGAGTGCGGCTTTCTGGTCAAACGGCGGTTCATCTGGATGGGTCGCTGGATCCGACACGGCTATTACCCCACGTGGATCCTGCGACTGGCGCGGCGGGGCCATGTGCGGTCGAGGAGCGGGGAGTGAACGAGCATCTGATCGTCGAGGGCCCCGTCGGCCGGCTGGAGCACGACTTCATCCACGAAGACCGCAAGGGGCTCTCGGCGTGGATCGCCAAGCACGATCGGTATGCGCGGCTCGAGGCGGAGGAGTTGCTCAAGCGCCGCCAGGGCCAGGGGCAGCGCGAGATCCCCGCGAGGCTCTTCGGCAGCCAGGCGGAGCGAAAGCGCTGGCTGCGGCACCACCTCTACGAGCGGCTCCCGCCCTTGGTGCGGCCCTTTGCGTTCTGGGCCTATCGCTACCTCCTACGGGGCGGCTTCCTGGACGGCCGGGAGGCGTTCCTCTACCACTTCCTCCAGGCCCTGTGGTTCCCGCTGCTCACCGATGCCTATTACCTGGAGTTGCGCCGCCAAAGGCGGTCGAGCGCCGCCGAAGGGTGAGACGCGCATGTGCGGCATCGTGGCCTGGTCGGGAGCGGTGGAGCCGGGGCGGCTCGCGGAGGCGGTGCGGAGGCTCGCGCACCGGGGGCCGGACGACGAAGGACTCTGGTGGGACGAGCGGGCGGGGGTGGGCCTGGGTCACCGACGGCTCGCGATCATTGATCTCTCGCCGGCGGGCCGTCAGCCCATGTGGGATGCGACGGGGCGAGCGGCCATCGTCTTCAACGGGGAAATTTACAACTACCGGGAGTTGCGGCGGGAGCTGCTTGCCCGGGGTTTTGCTTTCCGCAGTCAGTCGGACACCGAGGTGCTGCTCAATCTGTATCTCGCCGAGGGCGTGGAGATGCTCTCGCGCCTGAACGGCATCTTCGCCTTCGCGCTGTGGGATGCTCGCGAGCGCTCGCTTTTCGTGGCCCGGGATGCCCTGGGCGTCAAGCCCCTCTATTACGCCGCCTCGCCTACGGGGGTTGCCTTCGCGAGCGAGATCAAAGGGCTCTTGCCCCTCCTGCCGGAAGTCGGCGAGCTGGATCTGGAGGCATTGCACCGCTACCTCTGTTTCCTCTGGTGTCCGGGCGAGGGAACACCCCTCAAAGGGGTGCGCAAGCTGGGCCCGGGCGAGGCGATGCTCGTCCGGGACGGGACCGTTGTGCGCCGGTGGACGTGGTACCGGCTGCCGGTGTTCCGAGGGATCGGCGAGGAGGAGATGGCCCCGGAGCAGGTCTTCGCCCAGGTGCGAGAAGCGCTCCGGCAGGCGGTGCAGCGGCAACTGGTGGCGGACGTTCCGGTGGGGGCCTTTCTCTCCGGCGGCGTGGACTCGAGCTCGGTCGTGGCCTTCGCGCGCGAGGCAGAGCCGGGAATCCGCTGTTTCACCATCGACCTCGTGGGTGGACAGGAAGAAGGCACGGCCGATGACCTGCCCTACGCTCACGCGGTGGCCCGTAATCTGGGGGTAGCGCTTGAAGTCGTGCGGGTGGATGCCGGGCGGATGGCCGCGGACCTGGAACGGATGGTCTCGCAACTGGACGAGCCCTTGGCGGATCCCGCGCCGCTCAACGTCCTTTACATCAGCCGGCTGGCGCGCGAGCACGGGATCAAAGTCCTGCTATCCGGGGCCGGCGGCGACGATCTTTTCACCGGCTACCGCCGGCATTGGGCGCTTCACGCCGAGCGCTGGTGGCGGGGCGTGCCGCGCCCGCTGCGGCGGGGGCTCGAAAGCCTGAGCGGGCATCTGGACCAGCGCCGGGCCGTCTGGCGACGTCTGGTGCGGGCCTTGCGCGGCGCGAGCCTGGATGGCGACGAACGGATCGCAAGCTACTTTCTCTGGCTGCGCGAGGGCGAGGTGCGGCGGCTCTACGCGGAGGACGTGCGCGCGGTGCTCGACGGCACGGCGGCGTGGGCACCGCTTCTTGAGTTTCTCGAGCCGCTTTCCGACCAGGTGGGGTCCCTCGAGCGGATGCTCGCGCTGGAACAGCGGTTCTTCCTGGGCGACCACAATTTGCTCTACACCGACAAGATGTCCATGGCGGTCGGAGTCGAGGTGCGCGTCCCGTTCCTGGACCTGGACCTGGTGGACCTCGCAGCCCGGATACCGGTGCGCTTCAAGCAGCGCGGCCGTACGGGCAAATGGGTGCTCAAGCAGGCACTGCGGCCTCATTTGCCAGACGAGGTCATCCACCGGCCCAAGACTGGCTTCGGGGCGCCGCTACGGCGGTGGCTGCAACGCGAGCTGCGGCCCTTGCTCCACGATGTGCTGTCGGCGGAGAGCCTGAAGCGCCGCGGGCTCTTCGATGCAGCGGCGGTGCAGGCGCTCCTCCGGGCGCACGACAGCGGCCGCATAGACGCGGCGTATACGCTCTTCGCCCTGCTCTGCGTGGAGCTGTGGTGCCGCGCCTTCCTCGATGGGGCTTCTCGTGGGCTCCCCACGGAATGTCAGCAAACGGCGGGTCTATGAAGTCTGGGATCGGGCTGCTTCCCCCTGATCGAGGCGAGAAAGTAACGGCATGAAGCAGGTGCTGCAGTCTCTCAAAACCGGCAAGGTCGAGGTGGCGGAGGTCCCGGCGCCGGCCGTGCGACGGGGGACGTTGCTTATCCAAACGCGGGTGTCGCTCATCTCGTCGGGCACGGAGCGCATGCTGCTCGAGTTCGGCCGGGCTGGCTGGCTGGAGAAGGCTCGCCAGCAGCCGGACAAGGTCCGGCAAGTGCTGGAGAAGATCCGCACCGACGGTCTCTGGCCGGCGGTGGAAGCGGTGCGCAGCAAGCTCGAGCGGCCGCTTGAGCTAGGCTACTGTAACGTGGGAACGGTGGTAGAGGTCGGCCCTGGGGTGACGGGCTTCTCAGTGGGCGATCGCGTGGTCTCCAACGGGCCTCATGCCGAAGTTGTGAGCGTGCCGGTCAACCTGTGCGCCCGGGTGCCGGATGCGGTGGCCGATGAGGAGGCAGCATTCACGGTCCTGGGGGCAGTGGCGCTGCAGGGAATCCGGCTCGTCCAGCCGACGCTCGGCGAATCGGTGGCGGTGATCGGGCTCGGCCTCCTCGGGTTGCTTACGGTCCAGCTTTTGCGGGCCCAGGGGTGCCGGGTGCTTGGCCTGGATCCCGATGCCGCGCGGGTCGCGCTCGCCCGGCAGTTCGGGGCAGAGGCTGTCGACCTAGGGGCAGGGGCAGACCCGGTGGCAGCGGCGCAGGCTTTTTCCCGCGGCCGCGGCATGGATGCGGTCATCATCGCCGCCGCGACCGAGAGCCCGGAGCCCATCCACCAGGCAGCGCGCATGTGCCGCAAGCGCGGGCGGATGGTGCTCGTGGGTGTTAGCGGTCTCGAACTGTCGCGTGCGGATTTCTACGAAAAGGAGCTCACCTTTCAGGTCTCCTGCTCCTACGGGCCGGGACGCTACGACCCCGCGTACGAGGAGAAGGGACAGGACTATCCGGTGGGGTTCGTCCGCTGGACGGCGCAACGGAACTTCGAGGCGGTGCTCGACATGCTGGCTGACAGGCGGCTGGATGTAAGACCGCTGATTTCCCACCGCTTCCCCATTGCCGACGCGCAGAAAGCGTACGCCGTCATCCTGGGCTCGGAACCTTCGCTGGGGGTGCTGCTTGAGTATCCCGGTGCTGCGCCCGACCGCGGCCAGCGCACCGTGGTCCTGCGCTCGGTGCCCGTGGCTCGATCGGACAGGGCGGTTGTGAGCGTCATCGGGGCCGGAGAGTACGCCAGGCGGGTGCTACTTCCCGCGTTTAAGGCCGTTGGTGCGCGGCTCCGGATCGCGGCCACCCGGAGCGGTGCGAGTAGTCTCCATGCGGCTCGAAAGTTCGGCTTCGAGATGGCGACGACCGACCCGGAGCAGGCCCTGACCGATCCCGAGACCAGCGCTGTGGTGATCGCCACCCGCCACGACAGCCATGCCCGGTACGTCCTCGCGGCCTTGCGCGCCGGCAAGCACGTGTTTGTCGAAAAGCCACTCTGCTTGACGCACGAGGAACTGGACGAGATTGAACGCCTCTACGGCTCTCTTCTTAACGAGCCTGCGGGGCCGCCTCTCTTGACAGTGGGATTCAACCGGCGCTTCGCACCCCATGTTCAAAAAATGAAGGCGCTGCTCGAAAATGTGCCTGGGCCCCGGGCCATGGTGATGACGGTGAATGCGGGTCCGGTGCCCGCCGATCACTGGACGCGCGACCCCGAGATCGGCGGCGGGCGGCTCCTCGGTGAGGCCTGCCACTTCATCGACCTTTTGCGCTACATCGCTGGCGTCCCTATTGAGCGCTGCTCGCGATTGGACCTTCAAGGGCCGTCGAGCGACACCGCCAGCCTCCAGTTTGTTTTTGCGGATGGTTCGATCGGCACGGTCCACTATTTGACTAACGGCTCGAGGGCATTCCCCAAGGAGCGCCTTGAGGTCTTTGCGGGCGGACGGGTGCTGCAGCTCGACAACTTTCGCGTGCTGCGGGGCTGGGGCTGGCGAGGTTTTCGGCGGGAGCGGCTGTGGCGACAGGATAAGGGACAGCGAGGATGCGTACGCGCATTTCTCACGGCAGTCGAGCACGGAGGCCCGCCGCCGATTCCTATTGAGGAGGTGTTCGAGGTCTCGCGTGTGACGCTCGAGCTCGCGGATCGCGGGAGGACTTGAGCATGGCGACGCACTTTCTGCATGTCGTCGGGGCCCGGCCGAATTTCATGAAACTGGCTCCCGTCTACGCGGCCCTTGGGGCCCGCGGTGTCCGCCAGACCGTGGTGCACACGGGCCAGCACTACGATGCCGAGATGTCAGATGTGTTCTTCCGGGATCTGGACCTGCCCCCGCCTGACCTCAACCTGGAAGTGGGGTCCGGCAGCCACGCCAAGCAGACGGCTCGGATCATGCTGCGCCTGGAGCCCGTCCTGCTCGAGCTCAAACCGGACGCGGTGCTTGTCTACGGAGACGTGAATTCCACAGTGTCCGCTGCGCTTGTGGCAGCGAAGCTTCTCATCCCCATCGGGCACGTGGAGGCGGGGCTGCGCTCCTTCGACCGGACGATGCCGGAGGAGCTGAACCGCGTGGTCACGGACGCCCTAGCCGACTGGCTCTTCACGCCATCAGTTGATGCGAACGAGAACCTGGCCCGGGAAGGCATTCCGGAAAGCAAGATCCATTTCGTGGGCAACGTGATGATCGATACGCTTGTCCGTTTTCTGCCAAGGGCCGAGGCTCCGAAGGAGTGGCGCAAACTGGACCGCTATGCGCTTGTGACCCTTCACCGACCTTCCAACGTGGACGACTTGAAGATGCTTGCACGCATCATGAAGGCGCTGAAGGAACTAGCATCTCACCTCCCGGTGATCTTTCCCGTACATCCCCGAACACTCCGGCGGCTGGCGGAACTCGGCTTGGGGCGAGAGGCGAGAGACGGCCTGCATCTCTCGTCCCCGCTTTCATATCTGGAATTTCTCGGCCTCCAGCGGGGAGCTGCGATCGTCGTAACGGATTCAGGCGGAATTCAAGAAGAAACCACGTTTCTTGGGGTGCCGTGCCTCACCCTGCGGAAGAACACTGAGCGGCCTGTGACGGTCACCGAGGGCACGAACAAGCTTCTCGGCGAGGAGCCCGAGCGCATCGTTCCCGAAGCACGAGCCGTTCTTGAAGGCCGCTGGAAGCAGGGACGCGTCCCCGAGCTCTGGGATGGGAAAGCTGCGGAGCGGATCGCGAGCGTGATCGCGTCTTGATGCCCTTACCCGGGATGATGGTTCGACGGCTAACGAGTTCGCGCTTGGACCATTACAGACGCCTCTTCACGGCCTACCTGGCGCGCAGGCCCAGTCACCTAACGTTCTGGCACGAGGAGCCCGAGGTCAACCCCCGCGCCAAACCACGGACCCTTGGCGAGTACTACATGACCTTTCGAACCAAAGCCGACTACCCCGGGCCATACGACCGGAACGGCGTCCCGCTCCTCGACTACCGCGGTGCCATCGGCTGTCAATACAACCCGATCGCGATTGCACAGTACGGTCTTGCCAACTTCAATCGGTTCCAGGAGACGGGCGATGGCGAACGTCGGCGGCGTTTTCTCGTCGCGGCGGATTGGCTCGTGGCTAACCTCGAGCCGAACCGCCATGGTGTGTGGGTGTGGCACCATCGGTTCGACTGGCCGTACCGACAAATCCTCCGCGCTCCCTGGTACTCGGCCCTCGCCCAAGGGCAAGGAATGTCGCTGCTCCTCAGGGCCTTCCAGGAGACTGGCGATGAGCACTACCTCGAGTCGGCTCGCAGAGCCTTCCAGGCCTTCGGCCTCGACGTCTCGCAAGGGGGCGTGAGCCACTGGGACAAAGCTGGGCAAATCTGGTTCGAGGAGTACCTCGTCGACCCGCCGAGCCACATTCTCAACGGTTTTCTATGGGCGTCCTGGGGTGTCTATGACTACGCGGTGCTTACGGGAGATGAGGCCGCGATGCAGCTCTTCGAGTCGGCCGTCCAGACGCTCGCAGCGAACCTAAGCCGCTACGATACCGGGTACTGGTCGCTCTACGAACTCAGCCCGACGAGGCTGCCGATGTTGGCGAGCCCGTTTTACCACCGCCTTCATATCGTGCAGCTTGAGGTGATGGCCAACCTAACTGGTCAAAGTCTCTTCGGCGACTTCGCGCGGCGTTGGTCGGGGTACGAACGGGACCCGCGCAAGCGCTACCGGGCCCGTGCCCTCAAGGTGCTCTTCAAGCTCCTCCATTACTAACCCGGTTTCCCTGGAACTTCCATGCGATTGCTCTACGTGAGCCAGTACTTTCCCCCAGAAATGGGCGCTCCGGCGGCACGGGTGTACGAGTTGTCCCGCCGATGGGTTGCTGCCGGGCACCGAGTCACTGTGCTCACAGGCTTCCCAAACCATCCAACAGGGGTGCTCTCACCTGAATACAGACGATCTTGGAGGCGAGGCACCTTGCGTGAGCAGGTTGATGGTATCCAGGTGGTGCGCACCTGGCTTTACCCTGCCCCGAACCGCCGGCCATCGGAGCGGGTAGTGAATTATACATCTTTTTTTATATCGGCGGCGCTCCGTGCGCTCGGACTGCCGCGACCTGACGCCGTCATCGCAACTTCGCCACAGCTCTTAGTGGGTCTTGCCGGTTGGTGGGTCTCTCGAGTGAAACGATGTCCCTTCATTTTCGAGGTCCGGGACCTCTGGCCGGAGTCGCTAGTGGCATCAGGAATGGGAAACGAGAAAGCGCTTTGGATCCGTGGGTTGGCTGGGTTGACCGGTTTCTTGTATCGGGAAGCTAACCTTGTAGTGGTGGTGACGGAGGCGATGAAGAGAGAGCTCTTGTTGCGCTGGAGCCTCCCACACTGGCGCGTGTGTGTGGTGGAAAACGGAGTCGAAACGGACCGATTTTCGCCTCGACCAGACCGTGACCTGCTGCGAGGTGAACTGGGGTTTGAGGACCGCTTCGTGGCGGCGTACATCGGAACCCTAGGCTATGCCCATGGACTTGAGACCGTGCTTTGGGCTGCAGAGGAGCTCCGAGCTTTGGGCGAAAGCCGCGTCCTTTTTCTCCTTGTGGGAGAGGGAGCGGAGAAGGAGCGGTTAGAGAAGCTTGCCGCTGAGCGGCGCCTCGAGAACGTGCGATTCATGGTCCAGCAGCCGCGGGAGGTCGTGCCTGCTCTCATCAGCGCTTCGGATGTGTGTCTAGTGTTATTGCGACGTTCGGAGGTTTTCAAGACGGTATTGCCTTCCAAATTACTAGAGTTCATGGCCTGTGAGAGGCCGGTGGTAGTGGGTGTTGACGGCTACGCCCGATCCTTGGTTGAGCAAGCGGGTGCGGGCATCTTTGTTGAACCAGAGAATCCCAAGGAGCTTGCGGCCACAGTTCTCCGGCTGGCAAGTGATCCTGGGCTTTGTCGTACCATGGGTCAAAACGGGAGGCGATTCGTTACCGAGCATTTTTCGCGGGCAGCTATGGCAGAACGATACCTGGGTCTTTTACAGGCAGTATGCGAGAGAAAAGGGGGTCAAAGGGGAAGGGGATTTGAGGGCTAGGGGAGAGTTTGAGCCCTTGAACAGGAGGCCTTAAAGGAAGAGCGCCATGGGGAAGAAGAGCTCTTTGGGAGCAATGGAAGGGAACGCCTGTCGTACGCCTGGATCTGTGAGGGTCATGGGGCCTAGTGTGAGGGGGGTAGGGAAGGCGGAGGAGAGGGAAAGAAAAAGGAAAGTCGTGTGGGCCGGGAGTGCCTGGTGGGGGGGATTTTGGCCGAAGGGGTGGGCATACTGAGCTAGGAGTGTTTGGATGTTAGGAGCGGAGGAGGAGCGGATCAGATGACTCTACAGGGCAGTTGGGCTTTGGTGCTTTTGACTGCGTTCGGACTCACGGTGGCAGGGGTCCCCCTGGCGGCCAGGCTGGCCCAGCGGTGGAACGCCATCGACTATCCCGGACCTCGCAAACTGCACGCAAGACCCGTCCCTCGCCTTGGTGGCCTTGCCATCCTCGGAGCGGCGATTCTGACCGTCGGCTTTTTCGTGGATGGCCCGGTCCTCCGGGAGGGCTTGGCCATCTTGGGAGCGGGAGGGCTCGTCGCTTTTGTGGGTTTTCTAGACGACATGGGCCGGCTTGGTTCCCAGGTAAAGCTCTTCTTTGCCATGCCAGTCGCGGCTCTCATCCTCGTGGCAGCGGGGATCCGGGCTGAGGTCACGCCGTGGGTCTTGTTGAACGTGGGGATAACGTTTTTCTGGGTCGTCGGGATTATTTGCGCGTTTAACCTTCTCGACGGCATGGACGGGCTGGCTGCTGGTATCTCGGCCATCGCCTCGTTACACTTCTTGATCTTGGCGGCTCTTGGTCACCAGATGTTTGTGGCTCTGCTAGCATCCGCCGTATTGGGTATATCTCTGGGGTTCTTGCCTTACAACTTCCACCCAGCTAAGGTGTTCATGGGCGATGGAGGGGCTATGTTTCTGGGATTGATGATGGCTACCTTGGGGCTCAAAATCCGAGTTTCCGACCAGGTAGCTTGGGCGCAATTGATTCTTCCAGTTCTGGTGCTGGGTGTTCCCATCTTTGACACGGCGCTTGTAATCATCTCGAGGCTGCGGCGTGGTTTGATTCCTTTCGCGTCTCCTGGCAAGGACCACACATTCCACCGTCTTCATGAGTTGGGGTGGGACCAGAGACGGGTAGTCTTTCTTCTCTATGGCACTGGCGCGCTCCTGGGTGCCTTAGCCGTAGGACTTGTGGCGGTGCGAGCTTCTCTGGCAGTGTGGGCCCTCACGGCTGCTTTTTTGACGATGGTCGGTATGAACGCGGTGATCTTGTTCGAGAGGTTACCTTTTGAGCGGCAGGAGGGTGTGAAGTGGTCTGCGCTCCTGGAACTAGCGGTGGGTCAGCGTTTTGGGCCGACGGGCCGCGGGAGATAGCGCACCTGAGTTGATGGGCGCCGCTCGAAGTGATGTCAAGGGGTTTTGTGTCAGGGTGATGAATGGTCTAAGGGTTCCCTGCCTTAGGTTTTCGTATGTGAATACGGGGGCAGGGCCCGTTCCATGGAGGTGCGGTCTGAGAACACCCCCATGGGGCGGGTCCTTCTTCTGACCTCCCGAAATCTGCGTTTGGTGGCTTTTGCGGTTCGGATCTTGGGCCAGAAGGAGCGTTCCTTGATCTTAAAGAAGCTCAAAAGCTCCTCTTCGTCCTCGATCACCAAACACACTGCCTTAGGGTATTGCCCCCTCCAACGCTCAGAGAACCTACCCAAGGCCTTTTGGGCCTCCTTCAAGATCGGTGCATGGTGGATCTGCTGGAGGTCTTTCCTGTACCACCCCCTTCATCGCCCCAGCACCTGTCCTCCTCTTTAGCACAACCCCATCCAAAGCCTTGGGCTACCTCACTTACCCCAAGTGGCACTTACAGGCTCCCCCAAGATGGGCAAAAGCACCTGGGCCACCTTACCACCATCGCCGGCTTCTCATTCACACTTTGGCAGCCGCTGTAGCCCTAGGAAGCTTCACAACTCAGGGTCGGTTCCAATCCGGTGATGTATACATGCCCACAACCCCAATGTTTCAAGTGCACGCATGGGGCTTTCCTTATGTAGCTACATTATTGGGGGCAAAGCAGGTATACCCCGGGAGGTATGAGGCCGGGAGAATCCTGAGGCTTATCCAAGAAGAAAAGGTCACCTTTTCACACTGCGTGCCGACTATTCCCCACATGCTATTGAACCATCTTGCAGCGAAGGAGGTAGACCTTAGGGGATGGAAGGTGATGGTGGGAGGTGCAGCATTCCCCAAGGGACTCGCGAGAAAGGCCTTAGAGATGGGCGTGGATGCGTACGCGGCCTCCGGAATGTCTGAGACTTGTCCTGTGCTCACTGTTTGCAATGTCAAGCCGCACGTGTTGGGATGGGACCTGGACAAGCAACTGGATGTAAGGATTAAGACAGGTCTTCCGATTCCGCTCACGCTTCTGAGGATAGTTGAGGAGACGGGCTCGGATGTTCCTCGTGACGGTGCGACACCAGGGGAGATTATTGTCCGGAGTCCATGGCTTACCCAGGGATATTTGAAGGAGACCGAAAGATCCGAGGAGCTTTGGCGGGATGGGTGGCTGCATACTGGGGATGTGGCAGTGATGGATGAGGAAGGCTACGTTCGCATTACTGACAGGCTGAAGGACATGATAAAAACGGGGGGGGAATGGGT
>Ga0272449_1001050_pt1 | contig 29889 bp, 36 predicted proteins | sample YNPCB0241_FD_198679 | JGI IMG/M metagenome (GOLD analysis project Ga0272449, IMG submission 198679) | Hot spring sediment microbial communities from Yellowstone National Park, WY, United States - YNP-CB-024-1 | ecosystem: Environmental > Aquatic > Thermal springs > Hot (42-90C) > Sediment... | reverse complement strand
GAAGCCTGAAAATGCCCAACAAATATGTATGCTTGGCATGCGCCATAATGGAACACGATGAATTAAGGAAAGCGACATTAAACAAATACATTTGTTAACAACTTTTCTGACGCGAAAAACGTTAGAACTCAACGTGGACGGCACAGTAGCAGACAAACCAGACATGCTGAAGTGAAAGGGATCAAAATATTAATTTATTTTACCTTACTGCACAGCTAGAACTTATTTCCGAAAGTTATTTTAAGAACGATTTTATCATCATTTTTAGAGAAGAGGTTGGGAACATGAGGAAAATTGGTTCCATAGTTTTAGCCGCTTTAATTCTACTGTCGCTTGTCGCCATGCTGCCTCTATACGTGTCTGCTGCGGAATCATCCACTCATTTAATTGTCTTTGAATGGTATGGCAGTGGGCACATCACCCTCAATGCTATTCCATTCCCAGATGATTCAGAAAGTAATCCTGATTATAAGCTGCTTCCTTTCCGCTGGTATGTCACGGCAAACTATTGGATAAACCCGAATAACGATTATGGCTTCTCCAAGTCAGAAGTCGAGAGCGTTATCAATGCCGCTGCTAAAACTTGGGATGATCAAACAACTTTTGATGTCTTTGCGTACCGGGGAACGACAGAAAGTGCAGCGGGAGAAAAGGACGGCTGTAATGTGGTTTCTTGGGGCAAATATTCCCAAAGCAACGCCATAGCTGTTACATTCATCTGGTATACACGTACGCGTGTAGGCAGGAGCATACGCATGGAAATAGTCGAAACAGACACTTTGTTAAATATATACTATAGTTGGAGCTTAAGCGGCGAAGATGACAAAATGGATGTTCAAAACATTATGACCCATGAATTTGGCCACTGGTGCGGTCTCGACGACCTTTATAAAGACAGAGACTATTGGTTAACAATGTATGGCTACGCAAGCGTTGGCGAAACGCACAAGCAAACACTGGGATATGGCGACATCCTAGGACTGCAGAAAGTTTATGGCAAATAATCATTTAAACCTCAACTTTTTCTGTTAACACGCATCTGACAATATATGCACTTGTGGAAGTTTTTACCTTTTAGGCGTATTGAAAAGCTTCAGCTTTCGTTTAACGTTTGACGTTTCTGTATAAACACTCTATTTTGTAATAAATGCAAGTTTTAAACTTGCTCAAACAACTATTATGGAGTGTGAATGTTAAGATGTATGTATAATTTTTAATTTTCTCAGGCTGCCTAAATTATTTGGTGTTCTTACTGGTAAAGTTTCTCGATATGATAATGTCCGTTGGGAGATTGTTAGGGCGATGTTAAACGAATTTCCAGGGCTCGGGGAAAGTTGAAAAGGAGTATTTTGAAGCTGAGCGCTAAAATTTTTAGTGGCTGATATATCGATTTTGGATATATATCAGAGGGCGTAATAATAGATATATTAAGTCTTGCGATATTATGTATGCGGGTAAAACGTGACAACAGTCCAACAGAACTACAAAATACTTGAAAGAGATGCTCCGAAAAAGTCAAAAATCCAGATGGAATACGAAGAGATCTTCCTGGAAGCTGTTGATGAGGGATTATCCCTACTTGGGGAGCCAGCTAAACAAAGCATTTACTTCTACCTTGAAGAATTGTATGGAATCAAGAAAAACGAAATTCCGGCCATGACTGAAGAATTCGCCAAAGCCCTCCACAATATTTTCGGCTTAGGATCAAAAATTATCCTAATAGAGATCATGAAGAAACTTCATGAAAACGAACAAAAGTTGAAATTCCATAAAACAACCCACATAAAGCCGGCAACCTCGTAAACATATTTCTACTCGTGCATATAAGCAATAATAAGTGTAAAGAGGCAGAAATAGAAAAATAAGTAAAAAGTAAGATTATAAGAAACCATTAGGTGTCTCATCTAAAGGAATTCGGCGGTTCAAATCCGGCCCACCACTTTTCCAGGTTTAGACGGGGTAAGCATCAATTTTTTATACTGAGTGTGTGATATAGTTAATTATGATATCTGTTGAGGAAACTGCCGCAACAGTCCTACTCTTTGCCTGGGTGATTTTCACGGCGTATTTTCTAACTGCCAACCTTTACGCCTATATGAAGGAGTGCGGCTTAGAAAATAATGTTGCAGTTTACTACAATAGGAAGGTTATACACATTTTAACTGGCGGTGTGGTGGCAACTCTTGTGCCCTTCATATTTAAAACTCCTATACTGCCCTTCACCATGGCTATGCTTTTGGCGGTTTTCCTCTACATACCCCATAAGAGGGGGAAACTTTTGTACTGGTTTCAAACAGAGGACAACTCCTATGAAGTTTCATTTTGCATCATGTGGGGGACAATATTGACCCTTGGCTGGATCCTTTCGGAAGGGAACTTCTGGTTTGGAGTTCTGCCTGTACTCTTCATGTCCGTCGGAGACGCCGTCACAGGGGTTGTAAGGAATCTTCTTTACAAGAAGCGAACGAAGTCTTGGTGGGGAAACCTTGCCATGGCGTCTTTTTCAATACCTACTGGAGCAGTGTTGGGAGCAGCTGGGATAATGGCTGGAACAGTGGCATCCTTCATAGAGCATTTTGAATCCCACCCCATTGACGACAACATAACAGTGCCCCTATCCTCGTTCCTAATACTGCTGCTTGCCAAGTTTTATGCACCATGGCTTTTAGCAATTTAACAAGACAAAATAGGCCATCTTACGCGTTCTCTATAGGCTCCTTGGTTTTTCTCAATTCAGCTCTTACAAAAACCTTTCTAATTCCAAGGTAAATGATTAAGCATCCAAAAATAAGAGTCCCTATTAAAAGGAACAACACGACAAGAATCGCAAGTTGCCCTTTTAAGGCATCGTCAACCATCTTAAGGGAAAGCATGGAAAAGTAAAAAGTTAGGAATACGCAAACTGCAGTAACAACAACAATAGCTTATTCAATTTTCAAGCTTATACCCCCTCCTTACCCATCTAAGGCTAGAGTTAAGCTGCGGTTAAGAAAGGCTTTATGAATTCTGAATTCAAACAAGAACTAAACCTATTAAGCTTCAGCTTGGAATATGCGCGCAAAAACTTAAATGGAAAGTTGCACTCGTATTTACCATGTGAAACGATTTTGAGTAAGCCAAGGCTTTTCGACAGACCAGAATGTAGAAACTGCGTTTTCAAGGGTGTCAGCTACTGCTGGAACCCATGCCCATACAACATATGGCGAAGGCCATGATTAACTTCCATGCAATTTTGTTTTCGCGTTATTGAGGCTTTTGTTTCCAGAAAAGGTAGATTTTTGTTTGTGCCAAAAAGCCTAGCTTCTTTAATGCCGCTTTATCCGTAAATTTTTCGCGGCTTGGGTAGACTTGGTTTGATGGGAGAACTCTTTTTCTTGGAATGACTCCTTTTCTCAATAATTCTACGAGAATTTCTACGATTTTTCTTCGGTTCACCTTCCTTATTTTTTTAGGTTGTATTTTTGGCTTGAAAGCATTTCTAGTTTAAATCCAAGCTTGTGAAGTTTTTCTATGGCTTCTAGCAGGTGCTTGTTAGTTTTGCTTTCGGCTATTTTTTGCATTCCAGCTTTTTCGAAGAATGGGTTGTATTTCGCCATTACAGCCAATGTTTCCACGTTTTTTGTTCCAGCCAAAGGCAGTGTTTCCTTAACTATTTTTACGCCTAGGCTTATGCTTCGGTATTTTGGGTGTATTATTACGCGGGTTATGGTGCTTAATTCTTTTTAAAGTTGGCTTAGGCTGCCTTTCAAAGCTTTTCTTCTGAAGATTGTTGGCGGCGGATAACTGTAAACTATTACGCCGTAGAGTTCATCTTTGCGTTTTAGTTTGAAGATTTTTCTCGACGGTGGAAGGCGGCTTGAGCGGTAATGGAAATGGCTTAAAGCTTTGTAGTCTGCTGGTGCGCCCTCTTCAATGTGCATTCGCGGGCTGGCCTGTTTGGATAATAGTTTACAGTTATTTCTCTGCCGAACCGTTTGTGAATGCGCACGGAAGGGTTCAAGTCTTCAAAAAGGTCTGTGTGTTACGGCCGCCAAAACAACCTTGCCCATTTGCCTTGCCAGCTTCTGAAGGTTAAATGCCACCAATTTGCCGTAAAATATCATTCTCAATCATTTTTGCGTGACTCAAAATTATCAGCAAAAACTGACATTTGTCGTTAATAAGAAAATTAAAGGATATTTGGAAAAATAATCTTAAACGTTTAATTTCGTTTTTTAAAATACAATATACAAAACTATCTCACGAGTAATACCCAAACATCCACCTAAAACTATAGTCATCGAAATATGGAATGCAGCGAAAAGGCCGCGTAAAACAAGTGGCAAAAGCCATAATGGGAACAGCACCCTAACAACCAATAAAAGTTTCCTACAAATCTTTGTTTTCAGCTGTTATTTCTTTGATTATTTGAAGTGTTCCTTTTTTCCGCTTTACGCTTAACCTCTTCAAGGTCAACTCCTGTAAACTTCAAAATGGCTTTAACGTCTTCCACGTCTTTTTGGGCTCTTCCCGCGGAACCTTCGCCCTTATCATCCGCAGTTTAGCCAAAACCAAGTCTTCTGGCGCTTGATAATACGTGGGCAAGCCTAGAATCGTGCCGCGTTTTTTGGCAAGCTTCTCCCTTGAAAGTATTATGTCCACTGTTAAGGGCGACTTGCCGTCTCTAAACGTGACTATGTCATACCCCGACTTTAAAGCATCAATTTTCTCTTCAACGATTAAGCCAGCCCCTTTCAAAGCCGCTTCGCAAAACCTTCAAAACTCTCCAACTCTTAAGCTCTCCTAAAAACGTTTTTCAAACATGAGGCGTTCCCGCACAAGTTCAATAAGCTCTTCCTCGCTTATGCCTGGATTTTGAGCCTTAACCCCTTCAGCGCAAACCCTAATGCACACGCTGCTCATGTTAATGGCTAAATTAACCCTCTCTTCACGCTTCAACCCAAACCAACCAGACACCGCATATCACCCAGTAATATTAGTGCTATTCCCTTAAGAAACATTCCCTCAACAATATACGCGTATAAAAAGGGATAAAGGCGAAGGGCAAACGGCAAAATGTGAAAACTTAGAAGCGCGTTATAAGGTTGCATACATATTTACGCAAGGTTTCCGCCATCTTTTCAAGGGTTTCCGCAGGGTAAGGCTTTAGGCGGCTATATTCCTTGTTTAAAGTGTCTCCGGGTATGAACTGTTGCAGGGCATAGTTTTCAGCGTATTTCACCGTTTCACCTATTTTGGCTACGTCTGTTTCTTCCACCAGCCTTGGAACAACAGTGGTTCTAAACTCGTATTCCACCTTACCAGCCTTCAAAACCTCAATGGTGCGCATCAGCTCCGCTGTTTCCGCTGCGCCTAAAAGCCCATACTTCTCCACGCTTGTTTTCACATCTAAAGCCACATAATCCACGTGGGGCAAGCACTCTTCCAAAATCTTTGCGTTGAAGCCGTTAGTGTCAAGCTTAACCGCGAAGCCTTTCTCCTTAAGCCTTTTCAAAAACTTAGGCAACTCCTTATGAATCGTAGGCTCACCGCCAGTCACAACCACAGCATCCACGTAACGTTTACGCTCCTCCAGAATCTGCAGGGCTGTCTCCTCGTTTAAGAAAGGAGGCTTAGGATCCACCACAATCCGCCAGTTATAACAATAGGGACAACGCAAATTGCAGCCAGGCGTAAAAAGCACTGCAGCCACCTTGTTTGGAAAGTCTATTAGACTTGTTTTCTGCAAACCGCTAAACTTCATAAGGACATCACTGGGCTGGCGCAGCTGCTTGGGGGATAACCACTGCCTTTTCAAAGGTTCTGCGAATGGCGAATTCCGCCTGCTTTCCATCATTCCACTGGTCCACAGGCCGCAAATAACCCACAACCCGCGAATAAACTTCACAGTTGGCTCCGCATTTTGGACATTGCCTCTGTTCGCCGCTTAAGTAGCCGTGGGTTGGACAGATGCTGAATGTAGGCGTCAAAGTGAAGTAGGGCAGACGGAAGTTCCAAGCCACTTTGCGAATTAGTTCAGCGGCAGCCCTCCAAGAATGAAGCCTCTCGCCAAGGTAAATGTGGAAAACTGTTCCGCCCGTGTAAAGCGTCTGAAGCCTATCCTGATGCTCCAAAGCCTCAAACAAGTCAGCCTCATGATCCACAGGAAGCTGCGTCGAATTTGTATAGAAGGGTTCAGCGCCCCTAGCCAAATGCCTCTCGTTGGCCGTAACTATGTCTGGGTATTTACGCTTGTCTATGCGCGCCAGCCTATAGCTTGCGCCTTCAGCAGGCGTAGCCTCCAAATTGTAAATGTTTCCAGTCTCCTCCTGAAAGTCTGAAAGCTTCTCCCGCATGAAGTTCAAAACCTTCACTGCAAAATCTAAACCTTCAGGCGAGGCTATACCAAAGCCGAAAAGGTTCATTACGGCTTCGTTCATGCCTAAAATCCCTATGGTCGAAAAGTGGTTCTTCCAGTACTTCCCAAAGCTTTCCTTTACACCGCGGAGATAACGCCTAGAATACGGGTATAAACCCTTCTCAGTGAACTGTTCAAGGGCTTTACGCTTTATTTCCAAACTGTCTTTAGCAGTTTCCATAAGCGCCTCCAAACGTTCAAAGAACTCGTCTTCATCCTTAGCCAAATACCCCAACCTCGGAAGGTTAAGGGTGACAACACCTATGCTTCCAGTTAACGGGTTTGCCCCAAAAAAACCTCCTCCCCGTTTTCGAAGTTCACGGTTGTCTATCCTTAGGCGGCAGCACATGCTCCGCACATCTTCAGGTTTCATGTCACTGTTGACAAAGTTGGAAAAGTAAGGCGCACCATACTTGGCGGCTATCTCGAAAATTTTCTGGGAAGCCGCCGACTCCCAGTTGAAATCCTTAGTTATGCAGTACGTGGGAATTGGAAAGGTGAAAACCCTTCCTTTGGCGTCGCCCCTGCTCAGCACTTCGGCAAAGGCAATGTTGAACATTTCCATCTCCTTTTCCATGCCGCCATAAGTTTCATCCAAGACTTTTCCGCCGACTATTACGGGCTCATCCATCATAAACTCTGGAACTTCCAAGTCTAAAGTAACATTTGTGAAAGGCGTCTGAAAACCAACCCGCGTAGGCACGTTCATGTTGAAGAAGAACTCTTGAAGCGCCTGCTCCACTTCTTTTTGGCTTAGTCCGTCGTAATGGATAAAAGGAGCCAAATAAGTGTCAAAGTTGGAAAACGCCTGGGCTCCTGCAGCTTCGCCCTGAAGCGTATAGAAAAAGTTAACTATCTGTCCAAGGGCTGTTCTGAAGTGTTTTGCGGGAACGCTTTCAATTTTGCCTGGCACTCCGCCAAAACCTGAGAGCAGCAAATCCTTTATGTCCCAGCCTACGCAGTAGGGTCCCAAAACGCCCAGATCGTGGATGTGCATGTCTCCTGAAAAGTGGGCTTCTGCAATGTTCGGCGGGTAAATCCGCGTGATCCAGTATTTGGCTATAACCGTGGAGGATAAGTAGTTGTTTAAGCCTTGCAGCGAATAGCTCATGTTAGAGTTTTCCTTAACCCGCCAATCCTCAATGTCTAGGTACTGATCTACAAGGTCTGCTGAGCTTAAGAGGGCGGCTAGCTCCCGAAGGTCTTGGTGTTGTTTCCTATAAAGAATGTAAGCCTTCGCTGTTCGCGCATGCCCGTTTTCTATGAGAATTTTCTCTACAATGTCTTGGATTTCCTCAACCGTTGGGACGCCTTCTTCTCCGAAACGCTTCTGGAGTTCAGCTACCACTTGGTCGCTTAGCCTTTTGGCTAGTTCACGGTCTTTTCCTCCAACTGCTTTAGCTGCCTTCCAAATGGCTGTTGTAATACGCTCCTGGTCGAAGGGTTCTAATCTTCCATCCCGTTTCCTAACAAACTTCATTTACTTTCTCACCTCTTGAAGCACGCGACGGAAATCCTCTGGCTCCTCGAACTTGCGGTAGACAGAGGCAAAGCGGATGTAGGCTACGCGGTCAAGGTTTTTCAAGTGCTTCATTACGAGATCGCCTATTTCCTGGGATGAAACCTCTTCTTTTCCTCCAAGCATAAGTTCCTGCCTAACCTTCTCGGCCAATTCATGTATCTGATCCATTGTCACTGGCCTTTTCTCGCAGGCCTTCTGCAAGCCCCTCACAATTTTGTTTATGTCGAAACGCTCCAGTCTTCCGTCCTTCTTTCTCACCATAAGCTCCACCGCTTCTATGTACTCGTATGTTGTGAACCGTTTTCCGCAGTCTCCGCATTCCTTGCGTCTTCTAACGGTGTTGTCCGCCGAATCGCGGGTTTCAAGGGTTTTTAGGTTTTCAGAGCCGCAGTAGGGACACTTCATGGAATCACTTTCGCGTGCTTCACAACATTATAGTGGTTAAACATTATTTTCAAGCACTAAATATAGTGTAGCTTTTTAACCTTTATGCAACAAAAATTTAAAACAAAACCTTGGACGGAAATGGAAAATATACAAAATCTAGTAGCTTCTTAAAGGGTTAAAGGGAGAAAACTCTTAAACTTCATGTGCGTTGGCAATCGAATCGAATCTGCAACCATAAAGGGGTCATTTTTAAGCCACTCCGTCCAATGAAATGAGGGAAATTATCCGTTAAAAATCGAAAGAATATAAAAACATTAAATATCAGTCCATACGCGGCTGGCGGGAAACCGTTTCTTAGAAAATGTCAAAATGCTGCAAAATTGCATAAAATTTGCTGCAAATATGAAGAATGGAATGAAATGGGGGCTCTGGAAACTTTAGAGAGCTTCCTTTCCGGCTTCAAGTTCCCTTACGCGGGCTTCAATGAACTCCGCGACTTTTTCTTGGCTGAACCGCTTCTCTTCTTCCTGTTTCTTCAACTGCTCTTTTATTGTTGCCAAGACCTTTTCCACGTCGAAGGGCTTCAGTACGTAAGCGTCTGCGCCTCTGTTGACGGCTTCTATAGCGTTGTGCAGCGTTGGATAGCCCGTCACTATCACTTTCCGCATTTTCGGCGTTGTGTCCTTCATTTTTGTTAGAAGTTCTATGCCTTCCATGTCCGGAAGCCTTATGTCTATTAGGGCTAGATTGTAAATGTTTTTCTCTGTTTTTTCTATGGCTTGCTTTGCGGTTTCAGCCGTGTCAACCATGTAGCCCTCTTCTTCAAGGATTGCCGCTAAGGCTTTTCTTATGTTTTCGTCGTCGTCAATAATGAGGATTCTCGCGTTTTCAACCAAAGTTTTTCACCTCCCTCTTCTGTTTTAGGTTCAATAGGAATGATGACGGTGAAGGTTGTTCCTTTCCCCAAAGTGCTTTCCGCCCTTATGGAGCCCCCGTGGGCTTCAACAAAACGTTTGCATACGGGAAGGCCGAAACCCATCCCCTTCGCCTTTGTCGTAAATAGAGGTGTCCAAAGTTTCTTTAGAACTTCCTCTGACATGCCAATTCCAGTGTCTGAGAATGTGAACTCGATTTTGTCGCCTCTTTTTCTGCTTTTAACCGTTAAGGTTCCTCCATTTGGCATGGCTTCGACTGCATTCCTAATAAGATTTATGAATATTCGCTTCATCTTTTCAAAGTCAACTTTAATCTTCACAGTACTCCTTGCCTTGTTTACTACCTGAATATTTCTTGGAATTTCCACAGAGGAAAGCGCCTCTTCCACCATTGTTTTTGGTGTTGTTTCAGTTAAGTCCAGTTTCACCTCTCGAGAATAGTCTAGAAGGTCGTTTACTATCTTGTTGGAGTAGGCTATGTTCTTCTCTATAAGTTCAATCATCTCCATAATTTTCTCGTCACATTTTTTGGCTAACCTTTTTTTGAGGTAGTACGCTGCTCCTGTTATGCTGGTAAGCGGGTTGCGCAGGTCGTGGCCCACCATGCCTGCTAATTCGCCAATCACCGCCAGCCTCTGAGCCTTCAAAAGCCTATCTTGAAAATCTATTAGCATGCGGGTTCTCTCATCCACCTTCTGCTCAAGCTGACTAGTATATTGCTTAAGCTCTTCTCTAGCCTTTTCTAGGCTTTCCATTAATTGGGCGTTTTCGATGATTATTGCGGCTTGATGTAAAAAGAGCTCTAGCGGTATTAGGGTTTCTCTTGTGGGTTTCCATCCATATAAAGGATCGCGCATGCTTATGATTCCGACAATTTTCCCATCTGGTGTGCGTAGCGGAGCAAAAAGCATTTCTTGATGGGAAAGCTCGCTTGGAACACCACTGTAAACAGTTGCTTCGCCTGAGGAAGTTTCAGGGAAAAACGGGTAAACATTTTCTCTAATCCATGGAGCGCTCAATGGCATGTAATAAAATTCGCCAATTTTGTATTTTTCAAATTTTGAGCTTAAAAGTTCTTTCCACGCGTTCCTTGGAATCTTTCTTTCCTTCAGAAGCTTGATTTCTTCTTTGGTTAAGCCTACTGCAACTATGTCTTTTCTTTCGGGGCTTTCGTCCATAAGGGATATGACAACCTTTCTCCATCCGAACTTCTGGATTGTTTTCGCAACAGCTTTAAGTCTTTTATGCGTGCCATTAATTTGCATGATTTTTGTGGAGCTTATCATCAGTTGTTCAAGCCTTTTTGAAAGTAATGCTAGACTTTCCTGTCTTCTTATGTTGCTTATTGCAATAGCCACATAGGAGGCTAAAATTTCAAGCCGTTTTTTATCATCTTCATCGAAGGCTGCAAGCTTATGGCTTTCAACATTTAATACGCCTAAAACCTTATTCCCAACCTTTATTGGAAACGCAAGCTCTGAAAGGATTCCCTCTACTGTTCCTTTAACGTAAGCTTCCTCTTTCCCAGTGTCTGGAACGATCACTGGTTTACCAGTTTTTACGGCCTTTACAGTTACTCCTTTGTTTCCGTTTAAAGGCAACTCTAATTGAGGTGCGTGTGGTACTCCGCGTGAGGCTATTAACTTTAGCTTTTCCCCTTCAACGAGAAGAATGCATACATGTTTGAATCTTAAAAGGTTCTGCATTGCGTCTAATGTTAGGGTGCGAACTTCTTCAATCCCTTTTGCATTTATTAGGCTTCGTCCAAAAGCATTTATTGCATCAAGTCCTCCCCGCCTTCTCAGGTTGCTTATGGCTATAGCGGCATGCGAAGCCAATATCCCCAGAAGTTTTACATCTTCTTCCTTGAAGGCTGCAAGTTTGCGGCTTTCAACGTTCAATACGCCTAAAACCTTATTACCAGTCTTTATGGGCACTGCAATCTCTGAGAGGATGCCCTCCACCGTTTTAACATACGCCTTGTCCTTTCTAACGTCTGGAATGTTAACCGATTCGCCTGTTCTAGCGGCTCTAGTGACTATTCCCATTTCTCCATCCAAAGGCAACACAAGTTTTGAGGGTTTTTGGTATCCCCGCTGCGCCACCATGCACAAGTTTTTCTCCTCCACCATAAAAACTGAGGCGTACTCAAATCCCAAGGTTTTTCGCATGGCATCCAAGGTCAGCCTAAAAATTTCCCTTAGGTCTTCAGCCATATTCAGTTTCTGAGCATATTTGTTAAGCTCTGAAAGCCTTTTTTCAAAGAGGTTTCTTTCTTGCTCCAGCTTTTTGTGTTCCGTTATGTCAAGCACTTGAGTTATGGTTCTTACTCGACCATGGGCATCAAGAATTGTTATGGCTTTGGCTTCCACATCCCTCTTTTCGCCGTCTTTGCGGATTATTTTAAGCTCATATCTTAATAGTGAAGGTTTCTCTTTTTGCCACTCCTCTGCCTGCTTGCGTAACTCAATGTCTGTGAATAGGACCTTGCTTTCTTTTGCCAGAAACTTTCTGAAATCTTTTCCAATAATCTCCTCTTTTGGATAGCCAAGAATGCGGGTTAATTCTTTGTTTGCATAGGCAATTCTATAATACTCGTCCACTATTGCTATGCCGTCATGAGAGCCTTCCACAATGGAGCGGAAAAGCTCTTCGCTTTCTCGCAGCTTCTCTTCCATAATTTTATGTTCTGTGATGTCTCGGCTAACCCCAACTATCCCAATAGCTTTTCCTTGGCCGTCATAGATTGGCGCCTTAATGGTTTCGAAGAACCTTTTCTCCCCTTTCTCGTCGGCGGTTTGCTCTAAAGCGCGCATAATTTTGCCTTTTTTAAGGGCCTCCTCGTCGCTTCGCCTGCACTGCGCAGCTAAATCTGCAGGGAGAAGCTGCTCATCTGTTTTTCCAATAATCTCCTCCTGCCTTAAGCCCACAAGTTTTTCAAAGGCGCTGTTAACCACAAGGTTGCGGCCTTGAGCATCCTTAAAATATACAATGTCTGGAATCGCCTGAACTAAGGCTCTGAGTCTTGTGCTGTTTTCTCGAAGTTTTTCCAAAACATCGCCTATTTCTTCCTCTTCCTTCATATTTTACTCATCTCTTCCGGGAAGATTTTTCTCAAATTCTCTACGCTGTTCAAGAAATCCAAGCTTGAGTTTTCAAATTCTAAATTTAGCTTATCATGGAGCCTTTTCAAAATGATTTTTTCAATGTAGGGGGCTCCCGGACCTAAAATTTCTTCTAAGGCTTTTATGAACTCGGTTAGGTTTGTCGGGATTTCTTCCATTTTTATTTTGAAGGAGTTTTCTATGTGGAACAGTATTGCTTGTTTTGGTGAGTCTCCCAAAGTGGATAACCCTTCCTCAACTGTCGTTAGCAGGGTTTTTGGAAAGTTTTTGGGGACAATTTGTTCCCTTCGCGTAATGTGTATTAAATCTTACGATGCATTAAAACTTTTCGAAACCAAAAATTAAATCCTTATGAATCCCAAATATGTAATAACAGCTTAAACGCCAACGCCAAAAACCTATACGCTACCTTTCAACTTTTCCTTCTTGAACACAGCGCCTTGCAGTTTCAACATAATCAGCAAATGTAAGCTCTTTGCTCTGGTCCAATTCAAGGGGTTTCCCTACGCGCTCATAAAGCTTTTTCATAATCATGATTTCAATAAATTTGGCGCCGGAGCCGAAAATTTTCTCAAGGCCTTCGGCAAACTCTTTAACGCGGCTTGGTATTTCCTCCTTTGATATTTTGAATTTGCTTTCAATGTGATAGTAAATTGCCAGCTTGGCTGATTCGCCAAGTGAAGATAATGCGTCATCCACAGCTTCAATTAAGAGTTTGTCGAAGTTTTTCCGCGCCAATCTCAAACTCTCCTTTTAGGCTTGAAACATCACGTTCAAAATATGGAATATAGCTTAGCAATTTCGATCCTCAGCTTCAGCTAAGCTATACTGTAACCGCACTATTTCTTCTTGAACTAATGCCCCATTAAAGACATGACCCTAATTTTAGCAATACTGGCCAAAATGATTGCTTACGCAACCTAGACCGTGCAGTAATGCGATTTTCCTTAAGGTGAAGGGCTTGAAAACTTTGAATACCGCTATTTTATTCTGTTTCCAGCTTATAGAAAACCTTCATTCCCTTAAGGGTTTCATGAACCTTATTGGCGAGTTGAAGCACCTCCACAAGCTCAACTTTTCTCCCCCAATCATAAACATGGTCATGATAACCCCTCAAAGGCTCAAAGCCCATGGAACGAAGCTTCCCAACAACTTCCAAGGGACTTGCACCTTCACTGTAAAACCAGACTGTCAAATAGGTTTTCATAACTTCGCCCTCCATTTCAACTTTTCAGCCCAAAAGAAATTAACCCTTTCGGTTCTACACGCAAAAAGACTAGAGCGTATAGAGGTTTCCAACACTGTTCCATACGAAGGCTTTTGGCATTGCCTCAGCTATTGCGTATATTCCCCGCCAGCCTGTACAGTGTGAAGGCGCTACCAGTTTTGGGTTTATCTTTTTCAGTTCTTTTACTGTTTGGTTTATTTTGGGCTCGTTTTCTTTTCCGGCTAGGTGGAATCCGCCTAAGACGGCGTAGACGGTTTTTGTTCCTGTAAATTGTTGTGCGTAAAGTGTTGTGTTTATTATGCCCGCATGGGCGCATCCAGACACTATTACTAAGCCTTTACGCTTGAGTTTGATTACGATGGCGCGGTCGTCCCATATCCAAGGGTCAGGATGCCATTGGCCGTTTACGAAGGCCCTATGCGACGGATATCCCTTTTCAAAACTCGTTTTTCTAGGAATTTCGCCTGTCACAAGTATAAGGTTGTCCGCCAGCAAATATGGCCTTTTGGTTTTGACGTACTTTGCGGGTTTAACCTGTTCTTCCGTTGGGAAAAGCGGATATTTCCTAATTGTTCCGTCGGTGTTGGCTACGCCTCGTGCTTGGAACATGTCTTCATGCACTATGATGAGCAAGGCATCTTTCTTTAAGGCTTTTACTACGGCTGGTAACCCGCCGAAATGGTCATAATGCCCATGGGAAAGCACTACGCCATCTATTTCCGCTAGGCTTATTCCCATTCTTCTTGCGTTTGTTACCACGCCGTTTGGGCTGACTCCCGCATCGAACAGAATGCTATGCAATTTGTTTCCATCATAGACTCGGACAAGCATGGAAAATCCGTGCTCGGCTACTGGAAGAGTGAAATGTCTTTTTGTCCATTCTCTAAAGTTTTTGACTTCCGCTTTTTGAATTGTTGATAGATAATCCACAGAATTGTCCGTTAAACTGATTATTTCTGCACTTTCAGCTTCTCTAAGCTTTAAGCCTTGAGGAAACACACCATTATTGCCTTCAGTCATATAATCAGCTGCTCCTTTAAAGTGTTCCCTTATAGTGGATTGTCGCGGGGCACCCGACGCATTTTTCATTCACGTATCGTGTGCAGGGTTTGCAGTTTACATCGCATGGCGCTGTATGCCTATCTTTATGGGTTAGGTGTTCTCTTATGGGAAGGAAGGGTGTGAAATAGATGTCGCCTATTGGGTAGAATTCTGATCTTCGTATGCCTGTGCTGCTTCTTAATGAGCATTTTTCTATGGATATGCTCTCAAGAGTGTCGCGGTCTTCTGCGATGACGAGGGCGATTAGGTTATAGCCTCCTATAGTCTTGAAGATTTGGACGACTCTTGGGCAGTTTTTGAACCGTTCCAGCAGATTTTGCATCGCATCTGCGCTTTCCATCTCCATTAAAACTACTGCTGGGTAAAGTTTAAATGAGAAAGGATTCATCAAGGCTGAGACTTGGATTACGCCTTGGCTTATGAACTTCTGAAGCCTTTTCTTAACTCCCATACTTGTAAATCCTGTTTGCTTTGCCAGTTCCTCCAGGGTTGCCCTACCATCCAATTGAAGTTGTGAAATTATCTTTCTATCAACATCATCCATTATTGTCGCCTTTGTTTATTTTCTAAACATAAAGTATTAATATAGTTTGCGCATCAAACTACTATTCCTAAATTGCCGAAAAAGCTGCGAATGCATGTGTGGATGTGGTGTGGATGAGCGATAAATGCGATGGTAAGTGCGATTCCTGTTTAAAGGTTAATGATTGCACGGATCCACGAAAAGAAAAGTGGGAACAAGATCAGAGGCTTAAACAGAGGATAAGCAAGATTAAACATAAGATAGCTGTTATAAGTGGCAAGGGCGGTGTTGGCAAAAGCACTGTGACGGTAAATTTAGCCATGGCTTTCGCTATGCATGGGCATGCCAATAAGGTCGGCATTCTCGACGCTGACATTCATGGGCCCAGCGTGCCAAAGATGCTTGGTTTAAAGGGACAGAGGCTTCAAGCTCTTGCAGCGGGAATAATTTTTCCAGTAATAGGCCCTATGGGAGTTAAAGTTGTTTCAATAGATTTCTTGCTTCCAAGTGACGAGGCCCCTGTTATTTGGCGTGGACCATTGAAGATGACTGCTATACGCCAGTTTTTATCAGACATAACTTGGGGTGAACTTGATTTCCTCTTTGTAGATCTTCCACCTGGAACCGGCGATGAACCGTTAAGCGTCATGCAGCTAATCCCAGACATGGACGGCGTTGTCATAGTCACAATACCATCAGAGGTTTCACAGCTTGTTGTAAAGAAGGCTGTAACATTCGCTAGGCAACTAGGAGTTCCTGTGATAGGCATAATTGAAAACATGAGCGGTTTCATATGCCCAAAATGTGGAGCTGAAGCGAACATCTTCAAAACTGGCGGTGGAATAAAAATAGCTGAAGAGCTAAATGTTCCATTTCTTGGAAACATCTCAATAGATCCTGAAATCTGCATAGATTCGGACAATGGTAAACCGTTCATAATGGAGCATCCCGATTCCAAAGCTGCAAAAACGTTCATGGACATTGTCGAAAAAGTCGAGCACTTCTTAGAAGCACGTATAATTGTTAAAGGAGGCGATTAAATGAGAATTTGCGTATCCTCAGCAGCAAACAGCTTGGATGCATCCGTAGATCCAAGGTTTGGCAGATGTCCATATTTTATTATCGTTGATTCGGAGACTATGCAGTTTGAGGCTGTTCCAAACGTGGCTTCTGGCGCCATGGGCGGAGCTGGAATACAAGCAGCTCAAACCATAGCAAGTAAAGGCGTTAAAGTGCTTATAACCGGAAATGTTGGACCTAATGCTTTTCAGGCTCTGTCTGCAGCGGGGATAAAAATTATCACTGGTGCTTATGGGACTGTAAGGGAAGTTGTCGAAAAGTATAAGCGAGGAGAGCTAAAAGAGACTGGCGGTCCAACTGTTGGGGGGCATTTCGGAATGGGCGCGGGCAGAGGACGCGGATGGAGGCAAAGGCAATGGTGAAGGTAGAAAATAAAAGCGACGAGGAGCTTGAAAGAAGCTGGAAAAAGCTTGAAAAATTGTTACGGGAATCTAGGAGAGAAGGAGGTGAAAAGTTGAAGGAGAGAGTAGTCATACCGGCTGAAGATGGAAGTGGACTTAACGCGAGGTTATCAGAGCATTTCGGAAGAGCCCCATACTTCATAGTCGTTGAATTGGACGAGGATGGAAACGTATCAAGCGTTCAGGCAGTGCCAAACGAAAGTGAGCATTTCGGCGGATTTGGAAGGCCGCCAGACTGCATATTGCAGTTTAAACCAAACGCTGTAATCACATATGGAATGGGACCCAGGGCACTGAGCATTTTCCAAGAGGCAGAAGTAGCCGTGCTAAAGGCTAACGCGGACACCGTCAAAGAAGTAATTGAGGCGTATAGACAAGATAAGCTTGAGGAGCTCACGGAAGGCTGCCACCATGCACGCCATTCATAATTAGAAGAGAAGCGCCTGTCCGAAAGTGTAGGGGTATGTCTAAAAAGCTAACTATGGAAGAACTTTTGTTAAGTGCGGGATATTCAGCCAAGGCCATAAAGCTTTACATGAACAAAGTTAATGTCGGCTCCCTTGAGAATTCAGACGTCGCCTTAACATATACAGGTCTTCCATGCGGAGACACAATCACTCTTTACTTGAAATTGGGAAAAGATGGAACAATACAGGACGCGAAGTTCGAGTATAAGGGCTGCATCGGAACTGCCATTTCAGGTTCTGCATTGACAATGCTTGTGATTGGCAAAACAGTTAAGGAGGCTTGGAACATTACTAAAGATGATATCCTGAAAGAGTTGGGTGGACTGCCTCAAAGCCACTGTGCAGAATTAGCCATTAACGCCTTGCATAAAGCCCTTGAAAAACTTGAAGCAAAATAGGCTAAGAACGTGAGGATTCGCTTGATAGTATCGGTTGCTAGTGGCAAGGGTGGAACGGGAAAAACCTCCGTGGCTGTTAATATGGCTATTTCCATTGGAAATGTTCAGTTATTGGACTGCGATGTTGAAGAGCCAAACGCTCATTTACTTTTACATCCAGAAATAATAGGCGAAGAACCAGTTTACACGCTAATACCAAGCTTAAATGAAGAGTTATGCGACCACTGTGGAAAATGTTCGAATTTCTGCCAATACAACGCCATTTTTGCAACCCATGAAAAAGTTTTGATTTTCCCAGAACTATGTCACGGATGCGGAGGATGCATCCTGGTATGTCCCAAAAAAGCCATCAAGGAGGGAAAACACAAAATTGGAACGTTAAATCGCGGTTATAAAGGCGATTTAGAGCTGGTTTACGGTGAGCTGGAAGTCGGCGAGCCCATGGCTACTCCCCTAATAAGGCAGGTTAAAAGGTTTATTGACAAAAGCAAAAACGTCATTTTTGACGCGCCTCCAGGGACATCTTGCCCAGTGATTGAAACAGTTAAAGGCAGCGACTTCTGCATCATTGTCACGGAGCCAACACCCTTTGGGCTGCATGACCTTAAAATAACCGTTCAAATTCTAGAGGATATGGCCATCCCCTTTGGCGTGGTTGTTAATCGTGCTGGAATAGGCGACAGGAAAGTTTACGATTACTGCAATGGTAAGGGCATACCCATTTTGCTTGAAATCCCCTATGAAAGAAGGATAGCCGAACTCTACTCTAAAGGTGTCCCATTCAGTCTAGAAATGAAAGAATATAGAGAAAGATTTCAAAGTTTGTTTAACGATGCGAGAAGGCTGGCTGGTAAATGAGGCAGGTTACGGTTCTAAGCGGTAAAGGTGGAACAGGCAAAACCACATTAACCGCGGCTTTTTCAGTCCTCGCAGGAAAAGCTGTTGTTGCGGATTGCGATGTAGACGCTCCAGATCTTCATATGCTTCTACATCCTGAAATAATTGAGAGGCTGGAGTTTAAAGGTTCAAAGTTGGCAGTTATTGATGAGAGTAAATGTGTTAAATGTGGTTTATGTAGGAAAAAATGCAGATTTGACGCCATAACAGAAAGCCTTGAAGTTGACCAGTTTTCATGCGAAGGCTGCGGCGTATGCGCCTTTGTTTGCCCGGCAAACGCTGTAACGCTTAATGAACGAGTTTCTGGGCAAGCATTCATATCAAAGATAAGGTATGGCTTCATGGTTCACGCTATGCTAAACCCAGGCGAGGCAAACTCTGGGAAACTTGTGACACTGGTGAGGCAGAATGCCAAAATAGTCGCTGAAAAAGAGGGCATCAACCTAATATTGATAGATGGTCCGCCTGGAATAGGATGCCCAGTAATAGCTTCAGTCACAGGCGTGGATGCGGGCTTGATAGTTACTGAGCCAACCATGTCAGGCATCCACGACCTCAAAAGGGCGCTTCAGCTATTAGAACACTTTAATGTGCCGCCCTTAGTCTGCGTGAACATGTATGATGTAAATGAGAGTAACACTGAAAAAATATTGAGTTTCTGCAAAGATAAGGGCATAGAGGTTGCTGGAAAAATACCCTTCAACCCAAAGGTCACAGAAGCCATGGTTAAAGGGAAAACAATTATTGAATACTCTCCAAAAAGCAATGCTGCAGACGAAATTAGGTATGTTTGGGAGAAAATCTCCGCAGTGCCAGAATATAAAAATTGAAAAGTATATGGAGACGCGAGCAAATGGCAACAATAGCCTTCGGACCTGTTCCCTCTAGGCGCTTGGGAAGAAGTCTAGGAATAAACAACATTCCACCAAAAACGTGCACTTACTCATGCGTTTACTGCCAACTTGGAAAAACAAGCAGCTTTCTCGTTGATAGACGAGTTTTCTATAAGCCAGAAGACATTTTGAGGGAAGTCGAAAGAAAGGTTAATGAAGCATTCTCAAAGAATGAAAAGATTGATTACTTAACTTTCGTTCCAGACGGAGAACCAACATTAGACATTAACCTTGGTGAGGAAATATCGCTTTTAAAGCGAATAGGCATTCCAATAGCTGTTATAACTAATGCTTCTCTGCTTTGGCTTGACGGAGTGAAAGAAGATTTGCTGGAGGCAGATTTCATTTCGTTAAAAGTTGACGCTGCCAGCCAATACTTATGGAGAAGTGTAAGCAGACCATGCAAGGATTTAAAATTGAATAAAATTTTGGATGGCATGAAACAATTTGCAAAGACTTTTAAGGGAACAATCGTAAGCGAGACAATGCTTATTGATGGCATAAAATACAACAGTGAATTCGCGAAGATAGCAGATTTTCTAAAAGGTCTGGCTAAGCTGGATAAGGCTTATATTGCCATACCAACAAGACCGCCTGCAGAGAAGTGGATAAAACCAGCTAAGGAGGAAACCCTAAACGCAGCTTTTCAAACATTTTCCAAGGCGCTTGGAAGCGATAAAGTGGAATTTTTGATAGGGTATGAGGGAAACGCGTTTGCATCTACGGGAAATGTTAAGGAGGATTTGCTGAGCATAACGGCTGTGCATCCAATGCGGGAAGAAGCTGTTGCAGAACTTTTAAAGAAGGCAAATGCAAGCTGGCAAATTATTGATGAACTTTTGAATAATGGCGAACTTGTAAGGCTGGAATACGAAGGAAACACATACTACATGCGAAAGTTAATCAAAAACAGGTAGCTTTTAGTTTTCAATTTTTATATCAAATTCTTTTTGGACAAAAATGATGAAAGATTGCTCAAGCAGGAAATCAAACTCTTGTTTTACTATAACCCCTGCCTCTTCCATTTCTTTTGTAATAGTTTCCCTGGGAACGTGATGCCCAAAAATGCCATGCAAGGTTAATGACTTGCATCAACTGCAAACACGCGCCCATTTTTCCCTACAATTTCAGCGAACCGCAAAGAAAAATAACCGCCACCAGTCCCAATATCAGCAACCACCTGCCCTTGTCTCAATTTCAAAACATTCAATACTTCGTCGGGTTTGTTCTTAGGATAGAAGCTACCCTATTAAACATCTTTGCTTTTAGGCTTTTCAACTATTAAACACCTCAGTTCGCTAATTTACTTCTACGTCTAAGAATGCCCTTATGAAAAATCCTATGGTGAATGTTAAGCCTGCTATTCCTAAGCTGATTGCTGTCATTTCTAGAAACCTCTTTCTGAAGGGTAGGTCTTTTGAAACTGAAATATAGAAGGTGAATAAGAAAATAACGATAATTGCAGTCACTATTGTTAGGATTAGGCAAGCGTATACATCCGTTAGAAGCAGATATGGAGATATTAGAAAAAGAACTGTAAGCACATAAGCAATGCCAGTGTATGCAGCGGCCCTAAGAGGATTTTGGCATTTTCCTCAGATTTAGTCGATAAATATTCTGACGTAGCCATCGACAGCGATGCTGCAACACCAGTAATTAGCCCTGTCATTGCCACTAAAAGGGTGTTTTGAAGGGCAAATGTGTAACCTGCAAGGGCGCCAGTAAACTCCACAAGCGCATCGTTCAAGCCTAAAACCATGGAGCCAACATATCTCAGCCTTTCCTCATCAATTAAATTCGTAAGCTGCCTTTCATGTTCATCCTCGTCTTTTACAATTGCCTTGGCTTCGGGCACAAACTCAGATATCTTCTCATAGGTTGCTTGAGCTTTCTCTTCACCCTTTTCCATAAGTTTTACTCCGAAAGTTATCCCAAAAATTCTTGAAATCAAAAAATACTTCCAAATCGTAAATTTACTCGGCTTTACTTCTTTTTGAGTGTATTTTCTCCAAAACTCGTAATGTTTAAGTTCATCGTTTGAAATACGCCTTAAAACTTCTTGATTATGCGTATCTTTTATCGATCGTGCCAACTTCTCGTAGATATAATGTTCAGTAATTTCATTTTTCTCAGCAGCCAAGATTACTTTTTCAGTTTTCATATCCAACATTTTAATCATTTTTCTAATTTGTTCTTTTCTGACGGTTTCTGTTATAGTGCACTTCTTTTTTACTCAAACGCTAAACTTTGCCAAGTTTTCTTTTACTAAGTCTTCAACTTTCGCATTAGGTTTCACCAAAACTTTCTTTATATGGTGATGCTCAAGTAGTCCTGAAGCTCCTGGACCAGGCTCTGAAGCCAATACAAAATCAATTTTAAGGTCTGCAAGCGTTTTCACAGCCACAGGTCCAGAGCCGTAGTCATAAGATGCTGCAGGGTTATCAATTACATGCACATTTCTAATTTGGCCGTTTTCAACTTCCAATATGGTGAAGGTTTTAGCCTTGCCGAAAACTTCTGAAACAGAATCTTCTAAACCGCCATAACTTTTTGTCGGAACAGCTATCTTCACTTTTCCCATATCCTAAATCACCTCTTAAAAATTAGGTAAAATTCGAAAACTAAAAAAGGGGGTTATGGCGGAGTGGGTTGCCATGGAGGTCTTCCGCCTCTCCTTCCTCCTGGCGGACCCTTGTCCAGCCTGTGAATCATCATTGCTGGTGCTCCGCACCTTGGGCAGTTCGTTGGCTTTGGGACTCCTTGAGGAACCTCTATTATTTGTCCGCAGTTGTCGCATTGGAAATGTTTCATTGGTAAACTCAATGGCTTCACGGTCCTGGCGGGTGTACTCCGCCTTTTTCAAGCATCGCCTTCAACTCTTTTATTCTTGCTTCAACATCGCTGATTTCCTCTTCGATGCTCGCCTTCTCGTCTTCAAGCTCCTTTTTGTAATCTTCCAGCGCTGCAAGCTCATCTTCTGGAGACTGCGGCATTGGCTGTGCAGCCGGCGGATACATTGGCGGATAAGCATATGGATATTGAGGCGGGTAGCCCCACCAACGTTGATATCTTCTACCTCTTCTCGGCCATGCCATTTCTAATTCGCTCCTTCACCAGTATCCCATGTATGGCGCTGGAAAGTGCCAAGATGGATAAGCGGCGTATGGATGGGCATAAGCGCTCCATGGATACCAATAGCCCCAGCCGTAAGCCGTGTAGGGCAACCCGTAACCCGTGTATGGTAGCCCATATTTATACTTCGGATATGCCCACCACCATCTTGGAAGCCACGGAGACCTAGCGCAAACCCAAGGATTATACGGGTAGCCCCAAAGCCATCTGCCGAATCCCCTGCCAAAACCGAAAAGCCATCCGGGTCTTTGCCATGGCGGCAAATAGCTAAACGGGCCTCTTCCAGGCCACGGTCCAGCCCATCCTCCGCCTCTTCCTCTCCAACCCCATGCCATGTTCTTTTCACCTCTAATTATTTTGTGTTTATGCACATTTTCAATTATGTGAAAAAGCAAATAAATATATAAATGTTCCGTTTACCAAAAATATCGGTGAACGAGCAGGAGGCAAAAGGAAATGCGGACAGAGGAAGAAATAAGAAAATGGCTTGAGCTACTAGAAAAAGAGCGAGAAAACAAAGGACCATTTACCGAGCGGGAGAACATCGCAAGAAAAGCCATAAAGCAGGCTTTGCTATGGGTGTTAGAGGAAGCCGATAGCCCACTAACATATTAAATGCGAAGCACAAATGAACTGTGATTAAAATGTGGCGCCAAAGATTTAGATATGGCAGAAGAGGAAGATTTCCAAAACCCATAATGTTAGGGATGACGCCGCCAACAAACAGCTTTACCCCTAACCCACCACGAGGCTTAGAACCAATACTATTGGAGCTGGCGGAACTTGAAGCTTTTCGGCTGGTTGACTTAGAAGGATTATCGCAAGAAGAGGCTGGACAAAGAATGGGAGTTTCAAGAGGAACCATATGGAGGCTCGTACAAAGAGCAAGAAAAAAGACCGCTCAAGCCCTCAGCGAAGGAAGACCTATACAAATCGTCCAACAGGCTCCCGAAGATAACAGTTTGCCTTAAAAAAGATTAAAAGCATGTTTTTGAGTTTATGTTAAAAATTTTAAATTATTTTTCACGCAGGGTTTTTGGGATGTAGGCACATCTAGGATCAGAACTGAAAATGTCGCCAGTATAGTAGTAGGCGGCTGTGCGGCACCCGCCACATATTTCCCTGTACTCACATACCCCGCATTTGCCTTTCAAGCTGTTCCTCTCTCTTACTTTGGCGAAGAAATCTGAAGCTTGCATCTCATTCCAAATATCTTTTAACATCTTTTCTTTTACATTTCCAAGCCTGTAGACATCGTTGAAACTGCATGGGATAATATCTCCATTTTCCGCGGCGCTCATAATTTTGCCGAAACCACATCTGCCTAAAAAGAAGTTGCTATACCAGCTGTCAAAGTCGGTTAAGCCTCTCTGTTTTGCGACACGAGCGAAGGACGGGTGATAAACATTGATTTCCGGTTTACCCTTATACACTGAACGTAGATCATAAAGCTTGTTCCAAGCCCACTCATACTGCTGAGGCGACGGATCCGCCTTAAGAGCGTTCCTATCCCTGCTGTAGGGAATAAAACCATGAAAAATTACCCATCTAGCACCATATTTTGCCGCTAGGTCAAGAACATGAGTAATATCAGGTTCATTAACATTTGTTGCCGACTCGTTAATGTTGGCGAAAGTGTAAACAAGACAGTTTAACAAGCCTTCGCGGGAAAATCTCTTAATCGCTGAAACCGCATCCGCATAAGCACCTCTTCCCCTAATTAAATCGTTTATTTTTTCAGCACCATCTATGCTAACGGAAACACGCACTTCGTTTTTAACAACAGCCTCAAATTTTTTGTCGTCAAAATGGCGACCGCTGGTTATTATGCTCACATTTAAACCTATTTTCTTGGCATAGCCAACTATTTCAAAGAGATCACTGCGCAAAAAAGGTTCTCCACCACTTATCCCAAGCCATCGGGCTCCAAAAGCATACACCTGTTCAACCATAAGCCTAGCATTAGCAGTACTCATCTCATCAGCCATGGGCGGTTTACCCGCAGAAGCACAATGCAAACAACTACTGTCACAAGTAAAAGTGCAACGCCACGGAACAATGTATAACGGGTCTTTTCTCTCCAACTTTTTTATCCTCCACTTAAATGGTCAAAAAATTGTTATTAACTCTTCCGAACTAAATCTCCGCGCACTATACGTGCGCACAGGTTTCAACACACCTAAAAAGTTAATAGGCAGATTTTAAATTGCCCGACGCCTTAACTTCTAATTGTCAAGGAAGCTGTGAAGCGTCGAGCGGAGCGTACCACGCCTCTAAGGCGGTGCAAGCCTTGGCCGAAGTGGAAAAATGTCTAAAAATGGGCAGGTGGGAGCCACATGGATGCATACGGAATCCCGTGGAAAAATCTTTGAATTTTCTTGGTGGATAAAAAACAGGGGTACACAGAGTACACGATACTTGGAAGAATCTTCAAGGTTTCACAGAAACTTCTCGACATGCTTTCAACACTTCCTAAAACCTCAACCTACGTGTTCGGCAGGTACCCCATACGCGGATTTGCAAGATCCTTCCAGAGATCAAGAAAAGAGATAGCCTACAAGCTTGGAAACCCAAGGCTTCTACAAATAACCTTCCACACGTTAAGGCATTGGAAAGCAACCATGGAATACGCTAAAACAAAGGACATACTTCACGTCAAGAAGGTATTAGGCCACAGAAACATCAAAAACACCCTTGTCTACACCCAGCTAATCGACTTCAAAGAAGACGAATACGTCTGCAAAGCCGCCAAAACCGTTGAAGAGGCAACCCAGCTTATAGAAATGGGCTTTGAATACGTCACAGACATGGAAGGCGTAAAACTATTCAGAAAAAGAAAATGAAAACATGGTTTTATCCACCTACAGACAGGCAACGTCCCCCGCAAGCCGGGGGTTCGTCCAAAAAGCCGGGGGTGGGAGTTGAACCCACATATAGCTGCTCTGCAGGCAGCCGCCTGAACCGTTCGGCCACCCCGGCGCTTAAATAATTTTTGGTGCGACTTTAATAAAGGTTTTAGCTGTTTAATTCAAGTTTTTCTGCGATTTCTCGGTAAACTTTTAGGGCGGCTTCTTCATTTGTGACATTTTTGATTAATGTGCGTCCGCCGTTAAACATTGTTATTTCATGGTCTTTATATGTGAAGACTATGGCCATTGAAGATTTTATTCGCACTCTGAAACTTTGCTTGATGATGTTGTAAAGTTTGTTTAGGTTTAGTTTTATGGGTTTTTCTGGGTTTATGTTGGCTGTGTTTCGTCCGCATAGCCAAACAAGTTTTTCTTTCGCTTTCAGTGCGGCTTCTTGGCTTCGGCATGCTGGGCAGTTTTCTCTTTTGAATATGTCTATTGTGGTGAGGTACATGTCGTTGAAGTCGCAGATGAGGAGTTTGCCCTTTAATGGTGAGCCCATTCCCGTTAGGACTTTTATGGTTTCCATGGCTTGCATTGTTCCTATTATTCCAGGGGTTGCGCCGAGCACTCCTCTAACATCGCATGTAAGCATGTTGCTATCGTTAAGGTTTGGCAAAACACATTCTAGACAGGGAGTTTCCGGGGGGGCGAAAACTGAAAGGTCGCCCTCAATTCCGATGGCTGCGCCGAAAACGTATGGAATTTTAAGCTTTGCGCATGCGCGGTTAACTAGGTAGCGCGTCCGCATGTTATCCAAACCGTCGACTACGCAGTCCATTCCGTGGAGGAGTCCCTCAACATTATCTGGGTTTATGTTTTCAGGAACTGCTTCAACTTTCACGAAGGGATTTACCGTCCTAAGTCTTTCTGCGGAAACCTCAGCCTTAGGATACCTCAAATCTTTTAACGTGTATAAAACCTGCCTATGAAGGTTGTGCGATTCCACAGTGTCTTGGTCTATTAAGCGTAGGTGTCCAACGCCAGCAAGCGTCAGATAAAGGGATGAAACAGTTCCTAAGCCGCCGAGTCCAACAACTGCAACCTTTGACTTGGCCAGTTTTGCTTGTCCTTCTCGGCCCAGCTCCTTCATGACCAGTTGGCGGCTGTAAAACTCTTCATACGATATGGGAATTTTCTCAGCTTTGGACATTAAGCAGTTCTCCCTTTAAACTATAATTATTGCTGGTGTTAAGCTTTATATTTACCCTTTTTTAGGAATTGCCTTTCGTAAATTTCCCTAACCTTCTGGATTGTGTCGGCTTCCTCTGGCGTTTTGTCCTCTCTTATGCGGGTTATCCTTGCAAACCTTAAAGCCATGCCGCATTTGTATTTTGGGCTTTTTTGAATCTCGTTGTAGGCAACTTCAACAACTATTTTCGGAAGCACAAACACTCTTCTAGGTTCTTCTTTTATGACCAGCTCTTTAAGACGCCTTGTCATCTCAACGATTTCCATGTCTGTTAGCCCCTTGAAAGTCTTGCCCACTGTTAAAAATTCGCCAGTCTCCGGGTCGCGCGCCGCCAAATAATAGTCTGAAAGCCACTCATGTCTTCGTCCATAACCATACTCAGCTGCAACAATCACCAGGTCTAGAGGTTCAAGGGTTGGCTTGATTTTAAGCCAGCGTTTTCCATGGATTCCAGGCGCATACTCGCTGTCGATTCTTTTAGCCATAAGCCCTTCATGCCCGTTGTTTATGGCTTCTTGAAGGAACTTTTCAGCTTCTTGAATGTTATCGGCGATTATGTTTTTTGTTATGGGTATTTCTCCAACGTTTTCTGCTAGAATTTTTCTCCGCTGCAAATATGGAAGCGAAATTAGGCTTTCGCCGTTTAGGTATAAAATGTCGAAAAGGTAAAGCCTTACTGGAACAGCTTCAGCCACGTCTTCCACTGCATGAACCCTTTTAAATCTTCGCATTAAATGCTGGAAGGGGATTGGGTATCCTTCGCCGTTAACGGCTATCACTTCTCCCTCTAAAATAGTTTCTTCAGCTTTAACATTCCCTCTTATAATATCAGCTATTTCAGGAAGGCTTTCTGTAACGTCTGTTAATCTACGGCTAAAAATCCTAACATCTTTGCCTTTTTTGTGAATTTGAACTCTAGCACCGTCAAGTTTGTATTCGAAGGCTGTTTTTCCACCATGCTCTTTTAGGGCTTCAGATACAGTGCTTGCCATCTGAGCCAGCATGGGCTTAACTGGCCAGAAAACATTGAAGCCTACTTTTGACAAGGCTTCTTTGCCTTCGGTTTTTGCAGTTGCAGCCACAGTGCCAATGTCACCAAACATCATGTTTGCCCTTTGGACGGTTTCAAGGGGCATCTGGAAGGCTTTGGAAACTGCTTGTTCCATTAAGCCTTCACCGAAGCCTGTTCGCATCTCGCCGATAAAGATTTTAACTAAGTATTTAGCCTCAACAGGAGAAGCTATGCTTAGTAGAGCTTCTATTAAACGTTCCTTCTTCTCCCTAGAGCCGTACCCAGCTGTTTCAGCTATAGCCTCAAAACTTCGCCTAATCTCCATTATTGTCAAGGGTCTTTCAAAGAGTAGCGCCTGCTTTCTAAGCCTGCTGTTTTCGAACAAAATCTTTGCGGCTGAACCTATGTCTCCCGTCTGGCTGAAAGCATTGGTGAAGATTTCCCAATTGACTCCTGTTAGGCGTTTCATAATTTCGCTTAACGTAGCCCAACTTACTTCAAGGGTCTGTTGGCTCCATTTTGGGAAAGGCCTCCCTAAAATCATGGATACAGCGGGCTCAACCTCTTGAGGCTCCAAACCTTTCAAGAATTCCGCAACAAGATTCACCATCGAGATTCGCCTTGTCGTGCTTTCTAATTTTTCGCATAATTCAGCCAAGGCTTTGAAACATGTTGGCATAACACGACCTTTTAACCGTTCTAAGCTATGCTAGCAATTTTCTTTTACGGATGCGTTTTATATAAACTGCAACGCAAAGTATGACGGCTGACGCTGTTGGAACAGCTATTAAGAACGGCGTTAGGTCTGAACTTTTAGAGCCGTTGGATGGAGGTTCTGTATCTGTTGTTGGATATTGCGAAATGAGTATTGTCGCTGGGCTTGAATAGGTGATGTTCATGGAGACGACCCAAAACGGCTTTGCGTAATCAAAATCGTAGTCTTCAATCGAAAAGTCTCGGGATGGTCTTTTCCATTCGCCCGCGTTTATGGGGTTCCATGAATAAAGATAATAGCTTCTATACCATACGTAGGCGCCGGGCTTGTCCCATCCATGAGCAATATAGTTTTCTTCCCAAACGAAGGCGGCTGATATGTTGTTCTTATCCCTCTCGCGTGCGTTGGGATCAACAGGAGTATAATACTCGTCAAGTCCATAGGCTTCGTATCGCTTTTTATCCCATCCACGAGCAACATAGTACCTGTCCCATCCGTTGGCAACATAGTACTTGTATGATTCCAAGTAACTATTTGGATATGAGTCATTTGTTGGAAGAACATCAATAATGAGTTTTTTCACGATGCTCTCATTACATTTGTAAATTCGGTAAGGCACCATTGTCGGTTTGCCGTTTATAATTTGGCAAATTTCCTCTGGAGGCTCCTCAAAAGCAGGTAAGTCAATAAATACTGTCGTAACTATCTCCCCGCTAACATCAGATGTGACATTTAACCATAACTGCTTAGTTTCAGCTATCCATTTGACTTCATATGGAACTATCCGCCCTGAGACGCTCGGGTCACACCTCAAACTTAAAACAGGATAATGTGCCCACCTTACACCGCTCATAAGAATTTTATTGATTTCGTCAGGGGTTCCACCAAACTCAGACGAAACAACAGAGACCACAGTGAATGGCGCAAAGAAAAAAACAGCAAATAATCCGAGGAACATGCAGGTTCTTGTTTTTCTAAACTTTACCTTAAAACAAACCTCGAACATACTCACCATAAAAACTGTTAAGTTCTTACTCATAAAATTTACGGAAATAAGCAAAGGCCTCAATGACGCTTTTGGACCTTGGCTGGAGACCAAAAGCATAGAAGAATAAGTTTAAAAAATAGGCTCAAAAGGAGAGGTTGGGCAAAAATTAGAAAGTTTCTTCTAGCTTTGCTTTCACTTCTTTTATTTTCTTGTCTGTTTCGTCTGCTTCAAGCTTTTTTCCAAGGGCTTTGTAGCAGTCTCTTGTGTATTCTAGGGCGCTTACTCCAAATCTGTCAAAGCCTTTTTCAAAGGACAAATCTGCAGATTTCACGAAATACTCAACAGCCTTCTCATAATCTTTCAGCATGAACGCACATTCACCAGCCTTGAAAAGGGCGTAGGTGGCGTCAAAGAAGTTATTAGCCTTCTTATAGAGTTCGGATGCTTGGAGAAATTTCTCTTTAGCCTCTTCGTATTTGCCCAATTCATAAAGTGTGTTCCCATTTTTATGCAGTTTAACGGGATCTTCCTTCTCTTCCACCACAATCACCAACTCGTAACGCTATTACCATCAAACATACATTTAGGTTTTCCCATTTAATTTTAAACTTTTGAGCACCGCGCGC
>Ga0272449_1001049_pt1 | contig 29902 bp, 46 predicted proteins | sample YNPCB0241_FD_198679 | JGI IMG/M metagenome (GOLD analysis project Ga0272449, IMG submission 198679) | Hot spring sediment microbial communities from Yellowstone National Park, WY, United States - YNP-CB-024-1 | ecosystem: Environmental > Aquatic > Thermal springs > Hot (42-90C) > Sediment... | reverse complement strand
CCCTCAGCCCCTGTCAGGAAGTACCCACCCGCTCATCAGCCTTCCACGTTGCCGAGGAAGCCTTCACGGGGAACTCCCTCCATCTTCAGTTCGGTATGCTCTGTGACGCTGTGCATGTACCCCTCATCCAGGTCTTTGGTCTTTTGCTATCACCTTACTGCCCATGCACCCGCCAACTAATTAATGTCGTCCTAAAACTCATATAAACCTATCTATTTTGAAACTGCTGTCTACGGCGAGGATGAGCTCGAGGAGGCGGAAAGGCTTGCGAAGCAGTTAAGGGAAAGCGATCCCGACGCAGTTGTCCAAGTCACAACGGCCAGGAAGTACATGGGAATAAGGGGAAACACTATAATGATGGACTTCAACTGGCACGGCGACGAAGGCGCATGTGTAATACTGAACTTGGTCGACGAGATCCTCGAAGCGGTTGAGGTTGCAGGCGAAGCGGAGAGGCTTGAGGTCATACGCGTGGCGGACGACGGAAGGCTCGTGAGGCTTCCGCTCTTCGTGCCTAAGCTCGACGAAGGTGAAATGCTGGAATACGCGGCTGAAAAGTGCAGCGTCGGAGACTACGTGGTTTTTCCTGGAAAGAGGGTGTTTAGGCGGACGGAGGACGGCTTAACGGAGGCAAGCTCAGCCGACATAGTTGAACTCACCATTCTGTAGGGGGGATGGAATGAGGAAATTTAAGGTTCCACAAGCTGAAAAAGGAAGCATCGCATTACATTGCGAATACCTGAACATCGACGGAAAAATGAAACCATGCAGTCTTGATCCGCACGAGTGTGTTAGGGGTTTCAGAGGGATGGTTTCGGAAGACGGATTAACGTTCACGCCGATAGAACAGCCAAGCATCGAAGCCACTTTGAGAAATTGTCCAAAACTGAAAAACCGAGTTTACAAATGCGCATGCAGCTGCGAAGAGGGAACGCAGATCAAGGAAAACATGCTGACAGACAGGCATGGACATCCCATACCGCTATAAAAAACGAGGCGATGTGATTGGCTCGGAGCAAGCCAACTATGATGTTACTGCGCTGCGAAAAACACGGAGAACCATGAGAATAAACAGTAAATCTTCTTGAAACTCGCGCCATGCGTCTCGTAAACCCCTTCTTTGGAGGTGATTTTCATGGAGAGGGAACTTGAAAAGGTTAAAAAAGCGCTTGAAGAAGCTAGACAAATTGGGGACAGTGTAGAAGAAGAAATAGTGAAGGATGCGTTCATGGACCAGGAACTGAGACGGATTTTGAGGGATTTCCTTAGGCATAAAGATGAAGATTTAGCAATGCGGAAGATCTACAGCCTCTTCTCAGCAATTGAAGAGCTCTAGTTCACCTTGTAAACGCGCAAATGCGCATTTTTGAGGCAATTATATGGGGACAAGAGGAGAAGTTTACGTTAGGAACTCGAGCTCAGTTATAGAGCTTTGGCGCCACTACGACACCTATGCAGAGTACATGGTGCCGTACTTCAAGGACTTCGCGAGGTACGCGGCGTGGTGCGCTGGAAGCCAGAGACATTGGCTGACATACCCTGAGAACGTCGCGGCCATGCTCATAGCCTACGACCACGAGCTCGCCATTGCCAGCCACCTGCGCTTCGCGCGAACAGGCCTATGCGAGGCTGCTCCCGACCTAAGGCCTAGAGGATGCATAAACGATTTCGAGAAGGTCTGGATCCTCGACATCCCAGATGTAAACCAAACGGGCGACGTCGTCTGGCTTGTGCGAGGCTTCAACTTCAAGTATGGAGCAGACGTCGAGGAAATGAGGGAGAACATAAGGAAAGGGAAGGATGGCATGCTTGACATCTACCTGGAGAAAGTTGTGGAGCTTCGCATCAGGCCGCTGAACGGCAAGGGAGGGTGCAGGCTCTGCGGCTACCCAGGTCCCCTTATCGTCGTGGAGGACCCGCCCTTCTGCATCTTCTGCCTCCTCAAAAACGCGATGAGGGACGACTTCTTCAAGGCTGAAGTTGAACGATTAGTTAAGGTCGCTCCCCTAATAACGCAGATAAGCCGTTAGAGGGAAACGGTATGGAGTCCGTTTGGGAGTTCGAGGTTGAACTTGCAAGGGGCCTTGCTTGGAAGAGGGAGTACGTTAGAAGGCTGCTGAACCGCACTTTGAAACAGCCAAGCCAACAGCATTGCTGAAATCTGAACCCAAGGTGGGCTAGGAGCGTTTTCTGGCATGCGCGTGAAGATTGTGGAGGTCCCTAAACCACGGACGTTGATGAAGGACAAGTTTCGTGCTATCAACGTCTGCGAAGTCGACAGCAGCCAAGTCTACGTGTTCGAAAACAGCAATTATAGCGAACGCGAGGTAGTCCTGATGGTTTTCCCGGAAGGCGTTGATGCTTTCCAAGTTATTGGCGGCTCCTTCTCAAAAATTGAAAATCCGCGCGTCACCGTTGAAGCGTTGAAGGGCATAGGTTTCAACCTTGGTCTTCTGCCTAAACAGGCGCGGAAGGCGCTGGCGGTCCACTCCATCCTCTAGGCTGGCAAATAATGAAGCGTGAGGTCTTCCTTGTTTAGAATTTTTGGAGGTGATTCCATGTCGAAAGCGTTTGTGGTTAAAATTTCGCTTTCTAGGCCTATCGAGTTCACGGTTGAAGCGGAAAGCGAGGATGAAGCGTACTCGAAGGCTGAGGAAGCAATTCTGAGAGCCATGGAAAAGGGCGAATTTTCAGTTAAAGTTGAACAAGCGAAGTAGCCTCGCGGAAATCCTCCTTTTTGAAAATCCTCAGGAGGTGATTTCATGAAGGCTTACGAGCTTGCTGAAATGTTCTGGAAGGCCAAGCCGTGCCGCCTAGGCTCAAGGGACAGGGTTGTGGTTGAGGGGTCAACGGTCAGGTACCTCGTCTGGGGACACGAGGTTGCAAGGTGGGACAGAGACGCGGACATGCTAGAGGTCGACGACTGCGGCTGGCAGACTTGGCTGACGAGGGACAGGCTCAACAACATCCTTGGAGACATCGACTGGGAAATCTACAGCGACAGGAGTCGTTGGTTCATCCACCACCGCTTAACCGACAGGAGCTACGTCTGGGAAGGCTGCCACAGGATCCACATAAGCTCAGGCGCAATTGAGCCTGCCAAGCTTAAAACTGAGCGACGAGACATATCCAACAGCCTCAAGTACTACTACAGAAGGGCGCTTGCAGCCATTAACGCGAAGCGCAGGAGGCTTATCATCCGAACTCTCGACGGCGCGCTCTACGTATTTGTGGATAAGCCTTACAGGCGCAGAATATCAACGCTCGTTGTCGAAACGCACTCGCCTGAGTTTGACGCTTGGGAGGGAAGGCTTCACCTCTCAACGATATGCTCAGCCTTCATCAGGTCGGATGTTTCAAAGATCATGAAGGAGTTGAACAAGCGGCTCTGGAGGATCGAGGACAGGAAAGCCGAACGCGTCCTGTCACAGTTGAGAAGCATGAATTTCAAGCCTGAGGACATCCCGGAACAGCTGGTTCCCTCCCTTGCAGTCGCAAAGCTTCTGGAGTTTTAGGAGGCGGTTTTATGGGTTACACGCATTACTGGTACCGACAAAAGGAGATCGACTCATACACGTTCGAAAGGATTGTGGAGGACTTCAAGAGGCTTCTGCCCGTCTTCAAGGTTTTAGATGTGAAGCTTGGAAACGGCTTAGGCGAGGGAAAGCCTATAATAAACCGTCGCGAGGTCGTCTTCAACGGTTTGAGGAACTGCGGCCACCCGAAGAACCCCAACCTTGTCATACCCTGGCCGGCGGAAACAGTAAAGTCGGGAGTTGCGCCGAATCCTTGCCAAGCCGTTGTCGGCTCATGGTTTGCCGGCGTCGTGCTTAACCAGCGCACCTGCAACGGCGACTGCAGCTACGAAACCTTCTACTTTCCAAGGGTTCTTCCCGACAGGTACACTCCTGTCCAGCGCGTTATCTACTACGATGTCAACGGCAGGCCGGTCTGCCACGACGAGCAGCACGTCGGCAAGTACTTCCAGTTCTGCAAGACCGCTTTCAGGCCATACGATTTGGCGGTGACGGCCTTCCTCGTCATAGCTAAGCACTATTTGGGCGAAAGGATACTGGTGGAAAGCGACGGAACAATCGCACATTGGATGGACGCTGTTAAGCTCTGCCATAACGTGCTCGGCTACGGATATGATTTCGAGCTTTCAAGGTGAGGTGGGTTTTCCTTGGAGCGTGAGGCGAGGAAAATATACATCTGCGGCGATGGGGGACCCAGAAAAACCTTTTTCGCGTGGATGTACTGCGAGGACAACGGCGACATCATCCTCTGCACGTTTTCGGAGTGCGGCGCATATTTGGCAGGCGGCTTGCAGGAACGGCTGTGGAAAAAGACGGGCAACAGGAACGCTAGGCTGAAAGTCGTGAACATCTGCAGGGTTCTGGCGGAAAACCCATTCGTCGAGGTTATTGCAAACGGACCTGATGCTATGAACAGGCTCATCAACGACGAGCTGAAAGCGAAAACGGCGATAGAGCTGCTTAACAAGCTACTCGACATAATCGGCGAAGACGCACTGGACATTGAACCGTTGCAAGCCTCAGATTGAAAAACTGCGCCACGCGCGTGGCAATCTCTTAAATCCTGCGACGTCCTACCAGCCAACGCTAAACTGGTGTGTGAGCGCATGAACGCTTTTAAAGCTCTGAAGTTTAGGCTTCTATGGTGGTCTCTTTGCGGACGGGCCTCTGCGCTCTCTGCAGGGTCGCTCACAGGTGCCCAGTCACCGCGCCTCGCATAATTGTCTTCAAGATCTACTGCTACAACTGTGGAAGCCAGGGAGTCTGCTGCCTCCCGCCTGAGAAGTGCTACCCCTACCCTAAGCCTTTCTGCCTAAAGTGTGGAAGCGAAAACGTCACGGTCCTCCAGTTTCAAGAAAGCGAAAAGTGATGGGTGCTCACGCAAACTCGGCGGCTTTATTACGCGCGTAATAATCTCTTAAATCTCAAGACGCGAATGGCCTAAGGCGTTAAGAAGCCTGATTTCAATTTGTAGACAATCTTGCTAAAAGTTTGGGAGGAGGTGTTTTTCTTGAAGGTTTTTCTCGTCCCTTGGTTCAAAACTTACTCGGGTGTGGCGCTCCGCGTATATGTGCAAGGCTATCAATACCTGAACGACTGCAAAGCTGAAATTTCAACGGTGAAGGGTCAGAAGGTTGCGCTTTCGCTTGTGCAGGCGTATGCTTCCTCGCTGAGGCTCACAACCTTTGAGCTTATGCGTTTCAGGATGGCGGTTGAAGCCGACGTCCCAGACGGCGTGGCGGAGAGGCTCCTCTTCGCACTTTCAAAACTCGGCAAAATACCACTTTCAAGGCAGATCCCTGACGCGCTGGTTGAACATCCCACGCTTGAAAACGTTGAACGCTTCCTCTCGATAAGGGCGCTTGCAGGCTCGGAGACAGCGCTCAAGGACTTCACCACGCGCGTGGTAAAGTCTTAAATCATGCGACAACGGGCTAAATGCTCCGTCGAAAGGTGTTTAAATATGCGAGGCAGTATGTTTCTAACGGGTAAACGTATGTCTTCAACTGTTGTTGAGGTGGGAAAAAGCTTTAAGATTACGCTGCCAAGTGAAATCGGCAAAGTTTTCTCAATCTCAGATGGCCAAAAGCTGTATGTGCTTGCCTCCGAAGATTTGCTAATCTTGAGGAAAATTCCTGAAAGACCTTCTGACAGGCTTGATGAGCTTATAGGCGAACTCACGTTCGATAAAGACACGAAGAAGCGTGCTGAAAGATGGCTGCTCAATCAAGCGGAGAAGGCTTCCTAGTTGAGTCAGAGTTCCTTTTCGCATAAAGAAGAGCGACAAGCATCACGGCGAGGCAACGAAGATTCTTGAACTGTGCAAGAAGGGTGTGGTTAGGCTTCTGGTATTATCTTCTGCTGTGATGGAGGTGAAGGCCGTGATGTATTCCCAAGGCTTCAAAGGAAGACTTGTCGAAGAAGTATGCTCGCTTGTGGATGCACAACTCGTCCAGGCCGGCGTAAGCGAATATGTGCCAACAACTTTGGCGGACGCAGTGTTGGCTGAGGTCTTGAAAAATCAACATCCTTCCCTAACGTTTTTCGACGCTCTTCACGTGGCAACGGCCAGAAACCTCAACATGCCCCTCTTGTCGAATGATAAAGACCAACGTAGCGCTTGGACAAAAACCATCACATTTAGGAAATTTCTTGAAAACTTGTTTTAGTCGCTGTTTACTCGGCACGTTGCTGCTGCTGTAATCAGAACGCTTGAGGTAGCTTCGTAAGAAGTAGCCTCCTTTTTCAAGCTGGCGGCTAAATTTGGAGGTGGTGTTTATTGTGAGGAAAATCCTGACACCTGAAGGCCTCTTCATCTACGACAGAAGCACAGGCCTATGCCTCTTTACGCCTGATATGCGGTCGAACATCTGGATGAAGCCGCTTTACGCTCAGGTCGCCTTAACTGACAGGTGCAACCTCTCATGCTGGTTCTGCTACAACCAATCCTCGCCTGACGGCGGCTCAGAGTGGGAGCTAGGCGGCCTGAAGAGGCTCATCGACTTCTTGGACTCTTGGGGGGTGCTTGGAGCGTCCTTCGGCGGGGGCGAACCTTTTGTCTACCCGCATTTAGCTGAGATAGCGAGGTACGCTTGGGAGAGAACCGGTTTGGACGTGACCGTGACGACGAACGGTCTGGCGGCTTCGGAGGCGAAAATTGCGGAGGTTGAGCCTTTCGTCAGCGAGGTGAGGGTGAGCATACAAAGCGTTGGCTCCCTCGCCTGCCTCAAGAAGTTCATGGGAAGAAGGTTCGACGTCGGCGTCAACCTGTTGCTTTTCAGAGGGGGAGCCGGAATGCTGAACAAGCTGGTTGAAGGCGCGCTGAAGCTCGGAGTGGACGACTTCCTGATAAACTCCTTCCTCGCGGTCGGAAGGGGGAAGGCGTACGCAGGCATGGAGCCTGAAGACGTGGACTTCGCTGAGCTCGCCGAAACAATCCGCAGGCACTCCGAAAAAGCCGTGTTCAAGGTCAGCACGCGAGTCGCCGAAGCCTTGAAAGGACGCGTTGAACGCTTTATACCGTTCGAAGGCGAGGCAGGGGGAAGGATGATTGCCGTCACTGCGGACGGGAAGGTTAAGCTTTCAAGCCTCAGCGAGGAGGCGGCTACCGTCAATGCCGTTGAGGAGATACCATGCGCCTACCGCAAACTGATCGACGAGAAGGATGAGCGCCTACTTTAGAGCTTTGCGGAACGCCGACTCTCAGTTTTAAAAATTACATCATGACTTTTTTCGGAGGCGATAACATGGTCGTGATTTTTCAGAGCGGGAAGGCTTTAGACCACCTGCTGCGGCACGGCGTTGTCTTCACTTTCAGGCTTCACCGGAGAAAAGCTGGGAGGGACTGGGTAACAGACAGGCGTGGCGGACGCAAAATAGCCGATGTGATTGTTGAGGAGGAAGGCGAGTTCACGCCCAGCAACCCCCGCGCGCGCGGAGTACAGCGGCTTCAGCACGCTTGACGAATGGATCGAAGAAATCTGCAGGTTGAACAGACGCATGCCTGAGAGGGGCTGGCTCTACAGGGTTACGCTTGTGCGCTGAACCTCCGAGCATAACGTTTCGGTGGAGGTGGAATTATGAATGCGACGGTTGCCGAGGGGGGAACCCTCTTGGCAGAATTTGCAAGTTGGCTGAAGAAAGAGCGAGCATGTGACTCTGAAACTATTGAGGAACTCCTGTACGAGCCGTGGGATGGAGCCTACCCCGAAGCGGTCCTTGGCGATGACATAATTGTGGACATAGAGAACTTCCTTCACGACATGGCCATGTTCGCGGTGGAGAAGGTATTCGGAGAAAAAATAGACCTTGACCGGAGGTTTCTGGTGCTCATTATTCCATACGGAAGCTATGAAGACTGTTCAAGCGTCTACGTGCTTGAGATGAAGACGAAGACTGTCCTGGCGAGCTTCGAGGAGAAAACATGGCACTTCAATCCGCAAGCAATTGAGGAAGACTTGAAGGATCTTGTCGACCAGCTTGAGAAGTCGAAGAGCCTGCTCGCAGTCAGGCTTGTGGCCGACGCTTAAGGGGGTGAGATCGTGGTTAAGGTTCGGTTTGAGGTGGGCGCAACATCGTTTTGGGACCACGTGCGCTTCCACTTGCGCTACGAGGTTGAGGACGGACGCTTCAAGGAGGTGCTAAGGTCTGACCTCGCAGCCTACATAGTCAACAAGTACGCAAAGCAAATACGCATTTCAAAGTACGGCTACGGGTACGAGGCGGACCTTCCTCAAAACGCTGTCTTAGCTGTTGAATATTTGTGTTACACGGAGAAAACATCCTTTGAGGAGCTTGACGAGATAGCCGCCTCGGGGAGGACGAGGCTTCACAGCCTCCGCGAGGAGCTCGGCTTTCCAGCCGACGGCATATCTGTCCAAGACCTGTTCTTCAAGGATGTAGGAGGAAAAGGGTTTAGCCTAAGCCTCAGAGACTTCCCGAAGCTCCTGCTGTACGCGGACGGCGGTTCCGTACGCGTTGAGTTCAACGCCGAAGCCGTCGACAGGAAGTTCCTGAAACGCGCGTTACACGGCGAGCTTGAAGAGGCTGAGGTGAAAATGCTCCGCGGAATAACGGTTCTCGGAAAGAACGCGCAGGCAAGGCACATGCAGCAACTTTCAGAGGGGAAGCTTTCCGTGGACGAAGTTGCAAAAGCCGTCTTCAAATCAGCAGTCCAAGCCAAAAACAAGGACGTCTGGCTTGTAGCTGCGGACTGGCTGAAGGCAAACGGCTACGGCAAACAGGCAAGCGAAGTCGTTGCAAGGAAAACGATCTGCAGTTAGGAGGTGGGAGGATGCGCGACATTCACAGCGTCTTCAGCTTCATCCAAACAGTTCAGCGCGAGAGGGTTTTCAGGGTTAAAGGGGGATACGTGGTCCAGAACTTCCGCGGCTCCTATCTCGTTTCAGAAGACGGGGCAGTCTTCAAAATCCACGGGAAAAAGCTTTCAGAGGTAAAGGACAGGCGTGAGCTGACGGTCGTCGGAAAGGCAGTTGGAAGGGAGAGGCCCGACCTAGCCGTCGTCGTGGTTCCGTGAGGCGCTCCGCAAAGTTGCCTGTGGAGGGGGTTTTTCATGCTCTATGTGTTCACAATGGATTATAGAAACCACACGTCCCTTGTCGTGCGAAGGTACATACGCTTAAACGATGGGACAATCAAAGATACGTTGGACGTCGAAATCCACGGTCCCTCGCGGCTTCAGATAGCTGTGGCTACGCTGAACAACTACGCGATGAAGCTTCAGATGCTCGAAGGCAGTCCAGCTGTAGTCGTTGAGGCTGGGCGTGACGAGGAAAGGCTGTTTAAGGCGCTTCAAAAACTGCAGGAGCTCGCCTCCCCAGTTAGGCAGGATGCTGACTTCCAGGATTTGCTCAAAAAGCCAACAGTTGAACGCCTCGAAGCCTTCTTAGCGATAAAAAAGCTCCTTGAAGAGAAGCGCACCTCATGAAGCGGAAAACCCTGTTTTGTAAAACCTTTTTGGAGGTGATTTCATGAAGAAACTGGTTGAAGAGTTTTTGAAGGCCAAAACGGATTACGTTTCCGCGAAAGCCGCATACGAGGCGGTTAAGGAGAGAGCCTCAAAAGCGAACAAGCGCTTGGACGAGCTGCTGGAAGGCGGCGTGATAACAGTCGACGAATGGGCGGATAAGACGACGGACATAGAATTCGACATGGGACTCGACGAGGCTCTACAGCGGCTCATCAAAGCGGAGGACAAGCTTATCGACGCTGGAAGAAGGCTGTTGGAGACGCGGATCACCGGCGAGGAAGCGGAGAAGATCAGGGAAGTTTGGGACTGCAGGTTCGTTACGATCCGCGAAAAGGTTGTGGACGTCCTTTTGAGATGGGACCCGAGCGCTTAAACGGGAAAAAGAGGTGAAGTCATGTACACTCTGACCTTATACGAGTGGGCATGCAGCAACTGCGGCACGGTCTTCTACGTCGACGAGGACGAGAAGGCCACGTGTCCGCATTGTGGAACTCCGGCGGTGAAATGTGGCAAGATTTCCTTCGTAGTCCGCGACCAAGAGTTTGAAAGCCTGATGGAGGATTTGATAGCTCAGGAGTGCAACGATGGCTGCTGGGTCTACGAGGACGGTGTGACGGAGGAGAACGTTGAGGAGGTTGAGGCTGTCGTCGGCGAATGCGCAGTTGCGAAGTTGAGGAAGGCGCTGCACGGGACAGGATGCCCGGTTAAGGAGGCTCAGCGCTGTCCAACATAAAGCTCACTATAGACAGAGGCTTACGACTGCATTTCCACCTCGACGTCGATTACCACGGCAGGTACCTGCCTCCGAACCTCAACAACAAGGAGCAGCTGATGCTGCACTTGATCAAGGATCTGAGGTGGCGAATCAAGTTCTTCGACGGCGAAGAAACCGGCAACCACCTCTACAAGAACTCGGTGGAGCTTGAAGCTGACGTTGACGGAGAGGAGGCTGAAGAGCTCTCAAACGCTCTTAAAGCTCTTATGAAGATCAAGGGACTGCGCAAAAACGAGGTTGAAAGGCTGAAGGCGCTTCCACTGAAGGAGGCATGCAAGGAGTTGGCGGTTATGCTTCTCCTTGAGGTGTGACCTCTTGGCTAGGCTTTACGTTAGGACGGAGACAAACCGCTACACGCGGATTCTCGTCGTAGAAGGCGGAGGGAAAATCAAGCTCTACGGCGACCCTGCCAAAGCTGTTGCCTCGCTCCTGATATTCAACAACTCCAGCATCAAGGGCTGGGTTAGGGAGAAGGGGTTAGAGGTTGAGGCTACGCCGGAAACATGGGGGGCGCTGAAGGCTTTAAGCGCCAAACCTCTAACGTGGAAGCAAGCGGCTGATTGGGGTTTCCTCCAGAACCCGACAGCCGGGAAGGTTCTCCAAACCCTCTCCCTCAACGCCTTGGTTTTCAAATGAACGGAAGCGAGCTTTTCCGCCAAGTCGGCTTTTGGAGGTGGTTTCATGAAGTTGCTGCTGGTCCCATGGTCTGACAGTTGGAACGTTGTCCTCCGCGTATATACGCAGATACCGAACCGCGTGGACGATTACGAAGCGGAAGTTTCAACGAAGAACGGGCAGAAGATAACGGCTGAACTGTTGCGGAAGGAGGCTTGCAGCGTGGAGCCAGCCTTCCTGGATTTCTTCAGAAGGGTAGTTTTTGAGGCGGAAGTCCCGGACGCTGTTGGGGAAAGGCTGCTTAAAGCGTTTAAAGCGGTTGGATGCTTCCGAGAATCAGCGCAGTTCCCTGAAAGCCTAGTGGAGAACCCATCGCTGGAGAAGCTTGAAAAGTTCCTCAGGGAGGCTGGAGCGTGGGAGTACTTGCCTCCGGAAGAGGCTGCCAGCATGGAACAGGTTCAACAAAGGCTGCGGTTTGAGCAGAAGCCGGTAAGGGTCGACGGAGGCTACATCGTCACCGTGCTTGGCCGCAAGCCATACTTCATTTCAGACGATGGGGAAATCTTGGAAGTCCGCCTGCCTAGGCAGATGCTCTACCAAGCTGCTCTCTACCGCGTCTGCACAGGCCGCATAAAGTTAAACGTTAGACGCAAAACAAAAGTCCCGGCGAGCGTTCTGCACCGGATCGCGCACGCTCTGGAGGAGGAAGCACCTCAGCTCCTCCCAGTCATCCTCCCCTAGGGAAGCTTGAACGGACTGATGGAGTGCGCTTCAGTTTAAAAGGTTGCGTGCCTTGTGTTTGCGGTGGACAGGGTGAAGTCTCCTGAAGTTGCGGCTTTCGCGCTGGGAACGGTTGGGGTTCTGCTCATGTTGACGCACTGGGCATGTCTGTACGTTTTTGGAATAGAGGCACCCGGAGTGCTGTACGCTGCAGGGTTCGCACTAGCATGGGCTGCCTTCGCTGCCCTTCTGTACCTTGCCTTTATTCGCGGCACTGAAGCGGATCCGCTGGAGGCGTCTAAGCGAAGAAAGCGCCATAATGCAAGGACCAAAGAGCAGAAGAAAAACGCCAATAAAAAGGATTTCACGTAATCGGGGACATCCGGTAGGAAGCACACGACAAGCACTGAACCAATTGAATAGTTCGAGAGGCCTAAGCTGTATTCCCGCAACGAGTTCGCAGCCACTTGATCACCCCCCTCTTTTGGTATTTGTGAGGTGATGCCGCATTTAATGTTGGAGGTGAGTTTTATGGATGATTTGTCCCGCTTCATACTCCAGAGGATTAGGTGCAGGTTCCACCCGTATATTCCGCCTGAAGCAGGCTGGCGCAGGTATCCTCCGCACGTGGCTTCCCTTCTCGAAAGCCTTGAGCCGCTCCACATAATAGCCATCGGCCCAACTTGGGTTGGCGTCGACGGAGCTTTTGTTGACGACCCGAGGGGTCGCCATGAGAGGCTTGAGCTGGTTGTTGAGATCGCCGAGGCGGTTTTCGGAGAGGCTGAGGAGAAGGCTGGAGCTGGAAACCTCGAGGTCTTCAGGCTCAACACAGGCTTAACGCGGTTCCACCTCTACTGGGGAAGCGTATGGTACGTCGCCATCTGCGCTGACCGCGTGCCTTACCCTTCAAGGTTCGCATGTATCGTCGACTCCTACAGGTTTTACGCGCCGCTGATGTCATGGAGCAAGAGAGACGCGTTCCCATGCGTTGTTGCAACCGTGGATGGTGCCAAGGTTGGCTTCCAAGTCAGCCGAGAGTTCCTCCTAGACCCCAAGCCCGAGAACGCAAAGCTCTTTGGAGACCTCCTCTTCCTAGCGCAGGCTGGGAACGGCTGGAGCGTCGAAAGGGAAATAGACGTCGACTACTCCAGCGACTACTTAGTCGCTGGAATCGCGTACATAGCGCACGTTCTTAGAGACTGCGAGGGGTTGGAGAGCTTCCTGAAGCACGCGTATGAGGAGTTGCTCGTCAGGGACCCACACGACGGAGGCTCGGCCGACTGGAGAGCCGTCGCTAAGGCTTTGGAGAAACGCGTGGTACTCGCACATTAAAACGCTGGAGGTGGTTTCATGGCTCGAATCTACGACGTTGTATGCCTAAACTGCGGCGAAACCTATGAATGGTGCAAGTACGACCCTCCCTTTGAGAAATGTGATTTCTGTGGCTGCAGGCTCTCGGACGGGGACTGGTGGAACGAAAACGCCAGAGTCTTCGGCGTATGGTCAAGCTCAGACGACGTTTACGAGGCTGCGAAGACGGCGAGGACAAAGTTCTTCGAGGAGAGACCCAGAGGCTACAGGTTCAGGCTTCCAAACGGGGTTTGGTGCACAATCAAGCCTAAGGAGATCGCTGAGTTCTGGTTCTGGTTTAGCTTCAGGGTTCGCGGCGAAAGCATATGGCTTCTCTTCAAAGCGCCAAACCTCGCGGACAAGGTTGAACTTCTTAAGAAAAGGGGAACGGTTCCAATAGAGGACTTATGCATGGTCGTCTATAGGAAGCAAAGCTACTCGCCGTCGCATCCTGCCGCGCAATCAATCGTTAAAGCCGTAGAGGAAAACGAGAAGCCTGAACTTGTTGCCGTAGCCTGTTTGTGAAAGGGAGGTGGTTTTATGGTGAAGGTTCTTTATTTCGATCCTGAAACGGTTGACTGTACTGCAGACCCTCATGAGGTCGAATACAGCTCGCTTAGAAAGGCGTGCGAGGACATCTTGAAGGTCTGCGAGAGCGACCTCGTTTACGGGATAGAGAAGGTTTGGCTCTACGTCAAGGGGGACGAAGAGCAAGCTCTCGAGTCAGACTGGTACGACGTAGACATGGGAAAAGGAGACAAGTCCAAGTGGAAGAAGGCGACCGGCAGGTACGCGAGGAAACACAAAGTTGAAGGCCTCTACTTCTACGAGGACGCATACATCTACGTGAAGGTGGGAGTTAACCCTGCAACCGGCGAGGAGATCTGCGAGAGGAGACCTATGCCTAAGGAGAGGCACCTGCCTCCAGGCTTGACCGGAGTTAAGGAGGCTGTCAGACGGCTCCTTCAGAACCCGGAAAAGTACTCGAAGCTCAGGATAGCAGTGGTCTGGAGCGCTTTCATGACTCACAATTGCTCCGACTACATAACGCTGGACGTAGACGAGCTGACCGTCGACTACTCAAACCAAGACTGGTACGTCGATGGCGAAGGATACCTCGAACACATCGAGAAGCTGTCCAGCCTGCTCGGCGTCCAGGTAAGTCCGAGAGTAGAATGAAAAGCAGCCTGGTGAGGCGGATGACGCGGGTGAAATGTCCCCAAGTTCGTTGCGCATTCAACCGTGCGGGCCTTTGCACCCGCAAAGTTCTAGAACTAGAACAAGAGCCATACCATGCTCCCGAATGCACCAACATGTCATGCCGTTGAAGCTTGTGAAGCCGCTTTGGAAGGGCGATCCAGAATGTGTGTTCTGAAGCTTGTGGACTGGAAGCGCAATGCGCCGCTTTCAGTCCACCTCTTGATAACTTCAAGGTGCAACCTGAACTGCCCGAAATGCTACTACAGAGGCGAAGGAGAGCTTTCCCTGGAAACTGTGACTCGGCTTTTCGACGAGTGGGCTTCCCACGGGGTTGTTTCAGTCGCTATAGGTGGAGGCGAACCGCTTCTACACCCTGAAATCGAGAGGATAACGTTTGAGGCGAAGAGGCGCGGTTTCTACGTTGCGGTGACCACGAACGGCACGGTCCTTAAGCGCATATACGCGGACAGGGTGCACGTCTCCTTCGACAGCATCCACGACACAAGCTTTGAGCAGGCGCGCAAGGCTGTGAAATTCTTCAAGGCGTTTGTGCCTAACGTTGGAATCAACCACATAGTGACGGACATCCCATCGCTGAAGAAGGCTTTGAAGCTCGACGCCTCCACAGTGACGCTTCTGATGGAGAAGCCTTCAACAAAGTTTGACGAGTGGCGGGAAGCCTTCCGATTAGTTGGAAGGAAAAGGCTGTGGGTCGACGCTTGCCTAGCTCAGAAGCTAGGTTTGAAAAATTGCAGGCAGGGGGTGACGTCCATGTGTGTTGACCAGAAGCTTACGGCGAGCAAATGCTCAAACACCCGCGAGAAAGTCGCTTACACAACGCTGGCTGAGACATGGAAGAAAGTTAAGGAGCAGACACAGTGTCTCCTAAAACCGTTAGCGGGGTGATTTTTCATGACTAAGCTCAACGTTCCTGAAGAGTTCATTGAAGTGTTAAGGAAGGTTGAAGCCGACGTGAAGCCTGAACACGTTATAGACGCGCTTGAGTGGGCGGCTGAAAACCCTGAAAAGGCAAGGAAGGTGGCTGAAGGCTTCAGCAGGCTCGGCTACCTAGGCAGGAAGGAGTTTGAAACATGCATTTGGGTTGGACACGACCCCGACTACGCGCTTAAATTGGCTGAGGAAAGGCAGGCTGACGCTTCCAAGAAGCGCTCGCTGCTTGGGAAGGCTTTAGCCGAAGCAAGGAGAGGCGGCTACAGGTTTAGAATGCCGAACGGTGTCGAGTGCACAGTGAAGTACAGAGCGGGACACTATGAGCTCACCTTCAACCCTGGCGGCGCTGAGGTAAAGCTGATCAGAGAAAGCGGCCGAGACCTCAGCTACACGCTCGCAGAACTCTTGGAAGGACACGTTAGCCGGTACATGATTCCCGTAGTAATCTACAAAGGAAAAGCGTACTATGCTGGTTCCAGTCAGGCAGAAGCCGTTCTGAAAGCGATAGAGGAGAACGTTAGCCCAGAGGTCTCAGCGGCCACCGACTTTTAAGCCTCATTTTGAATGAGGCAAAAGGACGCTGAATTTAGTTATTTAAAGTTGGAAAGGCATATAGCTTCGACTTCCGTCTATAAATAACGGGAGGGGTTTGCATGGTCAGTTTTGACAGGCACATATCCCTAGCCAAGGAAAAAGCTAAAATGGCGGATGTTGCACGTTCGATGGGATGTTTTTCCTCAATGTGCGATTTAGCCTTCAAAGCGGTTGAACAGGCTGTTCATGCTGAGCTTGCAAAGGTCGGCGATAAAGGAATCCATTTCAAAGAGCACGACAAGGTGTTAGATTGGGTGAACAAACATTACCCTAAGGAGATGGCGTCAAGGTTCAGCGATTTATGGCGGCTTTACTTGGAATTTGGCTATTCTGGCACAACGCCTGTAGGTGGACCTGAAAGAGCATTCAACCATATGAAGGTGTTGCTTTCATTCATAGGGAGGAGGATAGATGTCGACTTCGGAGTTTGAAGAGAAAATCTCCAATGCCGTAAAGACTTTGTACGGGATACCTGGCGTAGTCCTTTTAGCACTTTACGGTAGTGTCGCAAGGGGTGAACATGACAGGCGGTCAGACATAGACCTCCTCATGGTTTACGAATCCAGAGGCGCTCAAGCCCACGCCTACGACACCGTTTTGAAGGTGCTTTCCGACCTGGACGCGAAAATACAGCTTCACGAAACAAACATTGAGGACATGGCTTCTGAGGACAGCGTTTTTGTTGAAAACGTATTGAGAGAAGGAATAGTGCTGTTTGCGAAGCCGAGCTTCAAAATACCTGTTGAGAAAGTTCTAAGTTTAAAACCGTACAGCCTTTTCACGTACAGCGTAAGAGGGTTAAAACAAACGCAGGTGATGGCGTTACGCAGAGCACTGTACACCTATAGATGGGCGAAGAAGGTTGAAGGTAAAAAGTACTCTTACGAGTACAGAGGAGTAGTTAGCAGATATGGCAAAAAACTCGGCAAGTCCTGTTTCGCTGTCCCCAACGAAATTGCTAAAAACGTTAGAAGCATCTTCGAACGCATCGGCGTCCCATATGAGGAGATAACCATCTGGCTGAAGGGGGAGTTGCCAAGTTGAAGCTCAAAGCCACGAGAATGGTTGAGGTGGAGTTTGACAGTGAAGAGGAGGGAATATGTTTCAACCTGTCCATGAGTGCGAAGAAGCCGATAACTGTCAAAGCGGGCAACCAAATGTGCAGCGTCGGCGACATAAGGAGGGGAAGAAGCTGGGGCGACTACGGCGGACGGTACTGTGCGGAATGTCCGTACTTCATAAGCGACAGGTTCCTCGGCGAATGGGAGAAGAGCCTCTTAGAAGAGCTGGAGCAGACTTTAAAAGGACAGGCGGAACCAAAGGGTTAGGGTTCAAGGTTGAAGCACAAAGTTCAATGCGCAGTTTGCGGCGGAACCGCTACGGTTGAAATAGACGACGAGACTAAAGAGATTAAGAGCGAATGGGGTTATTGGGGGAAAGTGAAGCTTCCAAACGGGAAAGTCGCGGAGTATTAGGAATGCCCAAAATGTTTGATTTAGGGGTCGCCATTAAATAGATAAAAAAGAGGCGAGCGGAGAATTGAGCTTAAACGAGATTGCGAAGAGAATAAAGGACGTCTGTGTTGCTCATGGATTTGCGTGGAACGTTGACGACCCAAAGGACATCGCAACTTGCCTGTTGCTCATCCACAGCGAAGTAAGCGAGGCAGCTGAGGCTCTGAGGGATGGAAAGGTTGACGAGTTGAAACTTGAGCTCATTGGCGTCCTTATTAGAACGCTGCACTTGTTGAGTTTGTTGGATGCCAACATCGACGAGTTGCTCAAGTCCGAAATCCAAAGGAATGCAGAGAGGCCTTATAAGCATGGGAGGCTATACTTCTGAACGCGGCAGGATGTGCTTTCCTCCTGTGGCAGAGGGTCTCCGAGGATCCTGCGCTTATGGATTGGGTCAGGAGCAAGCTTGCTGAGCTCCTCCAAAAGCACGCGTGGCACCCATCATGAAGAAGCTGGCAGCCTTCCACATATTGCTGCTCTGCTTGGCGGCCGTTTCAACGCTTGCCACGCGCTCATACTGCTGGAGCAACGGAGGCTTCAGCTCAAACCCTTACAACCCAAAGTACGGGACGCATGACTGGATTGCCGAGCACGCCTTGGACTGGCTTCCGGCGGAAGCTAAACAGTGGATCCTCGCTAACAAAGCGCTATACCTTTATGGAACTGAGCTACCTGACAACGGGCAAGCTTCAGACGGAATAGGCGACACGCAGCGGCACCACATCTACTTCTACGCCGACGGCAGGCTCATGGACGACTCGTCGGCCGTCAGGGCAAACGCAACCTACCGTCAAACGCTGACCTACATGCTTGAAGGAGACTTCGCCTCGGCTGCGAAGTTTGCTGGCGCTATGACGCACTACATATCCGACGTGGCGGTCTTCGGTCATGTGATGGGTAAGAACACGCCTTGGGGCGAAGAGGCGCACCACGAAGACTACGAAAGCTACGTTAACAGCAAAACGTCAAGCTACAATGCCGAGTTCAACGTCTACCTCCGGTTCGACGGGAAACTCGAGGTTTTAACGGCCTACAACGCAGCAGTCAAGCTCGCCTACGACACAACTTTCGACAGCTCAGGAAGGGGTTTGACATGCGTCTGGATGGATCAAAACTACGACTGGAGCAACCCAACGTTCAGGGACAGGGCGGGAGAGTCGCTAAACCTAGCAACCAACTACGTGGCAGACATCCTCTACACGCTTTACGTGGAATACACACAAGAGACGTCAGCAAAGCTAAATGAAACTTTCGACTTCACAGTATCAGTAACCCCCGCCGCCGCACAGATCAGGAAAGGAATGACTTCTAGCTTCTCGGTCAACGTGGAGCGCGTCAAAGGCATAGCTGAAACCACATCGCTTTCCGTTTCAGGTCTTCCTCCAGGAGCGACCTCTTCCTTTAATGTGCGTTCAAGCCAGCCTCCGTTCGCAAGCATGCTGACGATAACGACGTCGTCGAACACTCCAACGGGAACGTATCAAATAGCGGTTGAAGCCTCCTGTGGAAACCTGACTAAAACGGCCTACATATCGCTCACAATCACTGATTCCGAGCAGCAATGGTCCCCCGAGCAGATCCTCACGGCAGCGTTCATCTTCGTGGTTGTCATAGGAGTCATCGGCATACTTCTTAGGCTAGGAAAGCGCTGATACGGGGCGCTTCTGCCTTTCCCCCAATTTGCCTTTTAAGATTACGCTCCGCTATTTCAAGTGAGGTTTAAAGATGTCGCAGAAGGACTTCATCGTCGAGCTCATGGAAAGGATCAGGAGAGGCGAAGACCCATTCTGCGCCATCAAAGCCATAAGGGAGTCAAGAACCGTCGACATTAAGGATGAGAAGGGAAACGTCGTAGGCAAGCTGATAATCGTGGAGTGATGACGTTTGCCTCCTAATATTGAAGTCGTCAACAAAGCAGGAGTGTCTGAAGAAAAATATGGAACTGTTTTCCGTGCACTTGCGGCGGCTCTAAGAAATGTGGTTGCGGATGCCTTCTACATTAAAACGGTCCGTGGCGTGATCGTGACGAGTATTGCTGAAGAGCTGAAGGACAGAAAGGAGCTGGCGCTGAGAACAACCCTGACGGAAAATGTCAAGGCGGTGTTCAGCACCATGGCTCCCAGGGTTATTGAGGTTCTGATTCCAGTCAACTGCATCCCTGCAACTTCAGAGCTGTGGAGATTTGAAGGAACAGTAGCTCATGAAATAGCGGAGGTCAGGTTGTGCATTGAAGAGGAGTTCTCTTGGCGGGCTCCGCGCTTACTGTTTTTAGCACCATCCTACGCGACTCACATTGAAGATGCTGCCCGAGAAAGGCTTACAGACGTGAGGATTTGCCTTAAAGGCTACTCAGGCTACGTGTACCACGTGTTTTTGGAGGATGTCCCAACAATAGCCTCCGAGGTCGGTGAGTCGCCATTCATAGACCCAATACTGCTGAAAATAATTGTGCTGTGCGGAGACAAGTCCGTTAGCCTTCAGCTTGCAGGGCAGAACGTGCTTGGAGAACACGCGTACAGCGTTCTACGTTCGGAGCTCAGCAGGCACAACTCAAAGCTTTCAGAATCCTATCATTCCTTCCGGAAGAATCTAATCGCGTCAGGCGAGATTTCGCCGTTCAGCATTGAGCAAGCTCTCATTAGCACGACCTAACAAGTGCTGGAAAGCTTCCACTTTTGTTGGAGCGACAGAATTTCGGCGTTTTTCGAGCTTCTTTCCCAGTCTTCAACGCCTAAGCCGCTCAGAAAACTCCTACTTTTAGGCGAAAAAGTAGGAGCCGGCAAAACTCAAGCCATAGCCTTCGCAACTATTGTTTGTGTCACGACGCTTCCGTCAAGTGAGTAAGCCGTTATTGTAAGCGCGTAGCTGCTTCCAGCCGTGAAGCTGAAAGGCGCGTTCGTCCCTTCGTCCATTGGATACCATGCGACGAGTCCGCGGGTTGGAGGCAAGCCAGGGTTGGCGTTCGAGAAGGAAACTTCGCCGTCGTCAAAGGCACGGTTGTAAATGCGAACTTCATTTGCAACCTCGTTGACAAATTCACCCAACCATGTGCTTGCGCCTATTACGAAACGCTTGTAAAGACCGGGGTATCTTGCAGTGCCGGGGTTCCATTCGAGGATCGTTTTATAATCACTTGGTATGGTTGCAGAGTATTTCAATGCGCCGTTTAAGTATCCACACCGCAGCCTAGTCGCTAAGTCAAAAGTGTCCACGACAAAAACCCATGTGTCTAAAACATTAACACCCCAATTGTAACCTGCGGGTGAGCCGTCAGGCTTCCTCGTCACAAACCACATGGTAACGCCTGAAACCGTGTTAGTGTTAGGATAACCGTGGAAAAAGCATGGGTAATCTGTCCAGTAGTCTCCAATCATGAAGCTTTTACTCCAATATGTGTTAGGCTTATAGCTCGGAAGTTTAACCCAGCGGCATATTGATATCCCACTCCAACCGTAAACACTAAAAGGACTGACTATAGCATAGTCGTCCACACCGTCGAAGCTTAGTGCCTTGCCGTATATGCCATCAACCCAAGTAGCTCCGTAAATTGTGCCGTGGTTGTTGTTTCCAGAGGCGTCCAGCACAATGTTTGAAACGCCTAACGGGATTACGAGCGTGTTTCCGCTTGCCTGTCCAGGCTCTGCTGGAGAGAGCGCGAGCTTGAAAGGCTTCCCGTTGTCGTCGTATCCTGTGACGACTATTCCTGCTAAAGGCTTGTTTCCCGTGTTCTTGACGCTTACGCTCAGCAAGGCCTTGTCGCCTGCGATGACGAGGTCGACTGAGGTTGGCTGTACGCTGAGCATCGAGCTGTATATGCCCATCCAGCCTGAAAGCATGGCGTAGACGACTAGGCCTGCAGAAAGAACTATGGCTATGAGGATTATGGTCGCAAGCAACGGGCTGACTGCTCTAAGCCTCAACGTAAGCATCACTATAGCTGAACATGAAGACTTAAAAATTGCAGCCTGCAGCTGTTCCTTTCTTTAGCTTAAAAGGCTGCGCTTCAGTGATTTATGGAAACCTTCGGAGGGATTGTAAATGGAAAGTGAAAAACAGTTGTCGGGTCGCGGTGGAAAGTTAAGATGCCAGCTGTCAGCCTTATACAAGCAGTTGGCTGTTTCAATAAATAAATCAAAACGTTGGAGTTCGCGGTACCTCCTTTCAAAGGGAAGGCGCAGCGAGGCTTTAGCCAACGCAAGGGGCTGCCTGGAAGATGCGTTGCGCCGCTTGGCTGAGTTTCGGAACTCAGAAGCGACCGTTGACGAGTTGAAGGCAGCGCTCTACAAAGCGAATTGCGACTGGGACGGCTACGAGGATTTTCTGGTCAAGTTCTACAGGAACCTAGCTTTGTACAGCCGCAACGAGCAGTGGCTCACCTTCCACAACCTACTAAACATGATGTGGTGCCTCTACCCTCGAAAATGTCTTAAGGGTTTGTCCATACTGGAGTGCATTGCGAAAGCCAACGACCCTGAGGAGTTCGTATCCCTTTCAATACCTTCAATTCCAGGATCGCCGTATGATAAGATCAAGAAGGAAGGTTGGGACGGCGAGTGGGTCGTTGGAGTATGCAAACCCTTCAAACGCAAGCGCTGGGCCGACCGATCCCTGCAATGTATGGAGGCCGTCGCAGCCTTCGGGCTGAGGTCGGGAGCAGCTTTCGGCTTCGCTTTCGTGGAAGATGCGTCAGCGGCTAAACTGGTCAGACGGATGGTCGCCTCTTGGGCAAAGTGGCCGCAAGTGCTTCCAGACGTGATTTACACCAAAGGTGCCGACCCGTTCTTCGACGACCGCGGGAACAGCGTGCTTCAGCCAATGCTCAACAAGTTCGCCATCACTCATAAACCATGGAATACTGACATTGCTAAAAGGTTCAACGCGTTAATCGAGGACTCATCATGGAATATTGTCCTCCTCGACAACGTGCTGTCTGAAAAAGCGCCACCCAGTTGGGCGAGCATCATAATGCGGTAGCCTGCTTCTGTGTGCGGCGCTACTGTTGAGAAAAACCACTCCTGAAACAGAAGAACGTAGGTGTAACTTAAAAGGACATGACGTGAAGGGCTGAGGAAAGTAGCGCCACATCGCCTTTCCCTTCCTTTCCCTTCCTTTTACACGTTCCAGCTATGCCTCCGTCTGCTGTTGATTTTTCACTTAAAAGCTCTCGCGCTTTCTGCTTGTGGACACGCAGTTGCGCATTTCAAACCTAGGCTTCAAGCGGCGAGGCGGGGGAGCTGCACGGCCTAGGAGAACCCGCCTAAAACAGGTCAGAGGTGGTGCCTATGTGTTGGGTGAAGCGAAACTGGAAGTGGATTGTGGCTGTCGCAGCTTTCGCGGCTTGGGCTGTTGCAACGCCGTTGATCGTCAAGGCTGTCTCGTCGTTCGTCCCAGGATTCGAGAAGGTTGTGGAAGGCTTCATCATGAAAGGCTTCTGGAGGTGAGAACGTGGCGAAGGGAAGGATTCTGACGCATGGTTTCCTAACGGACGTTGACGTGCCGTCGGAGGAGAGGCTCGCCATACACGTTGACGTTTCAGGCATGTCAGACATTGTGCACATGGAGTGGGTTAGGGGGTTGCAGGACCTCCTCAGGACGGTTGACGTGAGCTACAAGGCGGCTGTAACTGGTAAAAGCAGTGAAAAGCTTCCGTTGAAGAGGAGAAGCGTGAGAGTCCGCTACGTGAAGGATGAGGCTGGAAACCAGGTTAAGGTGGCGACGTTCCACCCGTACCCAAGCATGCTCGTGAACCGGCTGAAGGCCATAAGGCACAGGGTCTACGACCTGCTGAACCAGAACTGCCTCATCCTCCAGGAGGAGCGCGTTGGAAGGATGAAGAGGAAGCTTTACTTCCTCCCAGCAAGCTTGGCGCCGGAGGTCATGGCGAAGGTTGAGGAGCTGAACGGAGAACTCAAAGCGCTGGCCGGCGACGTTGCGGACTTCGAGGAGAGCGGCAGCTTCAGGGACATAATGGAGCACGTGGCGAAGGCAGGCTCAGACCCGAACGGCTTCAGCGCAAGCCTGACGCAGATAAGGGTTTCACCAGTCCCGCTAAGCTTCTCCAAAGAGTTCTTCACGCAGTACCTTGAGGACGAGAAGCGTAAGGCGCTTGCTGAAGTAGACGAGAAGCGCAGGGTCGGCCTAGAAGCTCTTGAAAGGGAAATCCAGCGGAGGCGGGAGGAGATGCTTGAAGCTTTGAAGCGCGACCTCCAAGGGAGGTTCTCCACGGTCATCGCGATGGCTGAGGAAGCGGTCAAGGCGGCTTTGAAGGGGAAGAAGGCAGCCTGCCAAACCGCGTCGAAGCGCCTAAGCCAGCTTTCAAGGCTCGTTGAAAGCGTCGGCGTGGACTTCAACCCCAAACCTTTCGAGGCCTTGGGCAGCGTCCTCTCCGCGGCAAACAGCAAGAACGCTGAAAAGATAAGGGAGGCAGTGGAAGAGCTGGCTGAAAGCCTAGGCATCCAGCCTTCAGGCGACGCTTTAAGGGACGTCCAGCTAGCCTCGAGAGCGGCGCGTGGAAAGTCGCTTCTGCTGCTCACCATAGACTAGAGGCGACTCAATGGAGCAGAAACTCACAGTTGAAGACGTTTTGGCGCTGGCGAAGGAGAAGGCCGAGGAAGTCGACGAGGCAAAGGTGTACTTCACGCTTCGAAAAATGAAGCTCAAACACCTCACATCCTCCACGGTTGAAGCCGTTAAGTACGCCGTTGCGCTGACTGAGCTTGGACTTCCAATAACAGCTCCGTTTATGACAGCCTTGCTCAGGAAAGTGCACGTGTCAGTTTTGGCTCAGCTCCACAACTTAGGAGACAAACACATCTTGGTGTTGAAAAGGTCGGACGTTGGAAGGCGCTGCGAGTGGACGCTTTCTCCCGTCTTCCGCCAGCACTACTACGGGTCAGCAGAAAAGGAGGATCCCAATGGAGTGGAGACCTGACTTCGAAGACGAAGAGTGGAGACAGCGTCCGTTGCCGAAAACGTACCCTTGCAAGTACTGCTCCGATTATAGGCATGTGCCAGTGAAGTACATGTTTGACGGGTGGAAGGGGTGGCAAAAACACGTCCGCTACCCTGATGAAGTTGTCGGTGAGCTTCTGCGCAGCATGGACAAGTTCTTCCGCGTTTGGCTCGACTCAGACTCGAAGAACCTCAACGTCCTGATTGTGTGCACGAAGTGCGGCTACCACCTTCTGCCGATCGAGGTGCGCTATACAGAGGAGGAGAAGGAAGCGCTGAGAAAGCATAGAATGCCGACGGACCACCATGTTGCAGGCACCATAATTCACCCGGACGGCCGAGAAGAGGTTGACATAATTAAGGCGGTTTTCCTCCCGCGCGGCTTCAAACGCGTAGGGAAAAACCTTGAACCCTTGTTTTAGGAGGTGGTCGGCGTGTCTTTCAGGGACGCTGTTGAAGGTTTGATTGAGCTTCCTGAGGCGAAAGCAAGCGGGTGGCTGGCGGTCGTCGACGAGCTCCACACAGTTTCAGCTAGGCAGCTGAGGCAGCTCGCTCTCGAAGCTCCGCTTAAGGCTCCGGATATAGTGGTGCCTAAGTCGGCCAGAGCCTTCGACGTTGAAGCTGCGAGGCGCTACTTCTCCGACGGCTGGGTGCCTGTTGAAGTGCCCGTTGAGGAGCTTAGGGCGGTCATGCCCAGCGGGGTTGTGAGCAGGAGAGCCTGGCGCGTGGGAATTTCGCCTTTGATAGTTGAAGTCTTCGAGGGAGGCTTGGCGGCCAAGCTTGCGTCGGTCGGCGAAGGCGTCCACTTGGCTCTCGCCGAGGACGGAGCGGAAAAACGTTTGGCGACTGTTTCCGTTGAGCGGAAGATCCACGTGTGCCACTGCGCCGAGTTCGCTGAAAAGGGCTTCTGCAAGCACCTGCTCCTGGCGGTATTCCACTTCCACGAGGCGATCCTCGACCGATGGGGGAAGCTTCTAGCCTCGCCTCCTGAAGAGTGGCTTGAATCCTTCAAGCTTGCGCAGCAGCACCAGCACAGGAGGACGATGCTTTGCAACTGGCTCTACTACTTCACAAAGGAATGCTACGCCAGGCTCGAGTTCAAAGCTGGAAAGTACAGGTTCCAGAACTCGGTTAAGAAGGCGATAAGGCAGATGGAGGTGAAAGCATGAGCTTCGAGGACGTTTCCCAAGCCTTAAACAGGCTCGTCGGCACAGTCGCCGAAGTTTACAGGGGCTACCACCAGCACGCCATGATAGAGTCGGTCTTCAGCGGACTGCTGATGGCTGAGCCAGTGCTGCTGATAGGAAGCCATGGAACCCTGAAGACTTCAATGGCCAACTTCGTAGGGAAGCTCTTCGACAAGCCCGTCGTGACCGTGAGCGAAACGTTCAGCGCTAGGGGGAAGCTTGAAGGCTTCTTCGAGGACTTGGGCGAAACCCTCGGGGTTGAGGCTGAACGCTTGCAGCGCAACCTGGTCGACGGAGTGCGCGTCGGCTACGAGCAGGTTGGAAAAGCCGTTAAAGTGACGGTTGAAGTGGACGCGGTGAAACACTCAAACGCTGAGAAGCTCGGAGAGCCCAGCAGAAAGCCAATAGAGGTGTTCAGCATGCAGGTGAACGACCAAATGGACCCTGAGGACGTGTTGGGCTACGGGATAGACCATCCGGCTGTCTTAGGCCTTAAACCTCCTCATGCCGTGAAGGCTGGAAGGCTCGCCGGAGCAGACTACGTGGTTTTAGACGAGATCTTCATGGCTCCTCGGCTCTTGGCAAAGCTCCACCATGCGTTAAACGAGAAGGTCACGGACACGGTTGTCGGTCCGGTCGAGGTTAAGCCGCTCGGCTGGGTCCTGTGCACCAACCCGCTCAACCAGTTCTACCAGGCGAACGTCAAAATAGTCAACGCTGCAACCCTCGACAGGTACGCTTTAAGCGCGAGAAGCATGCCTCCAAGCGTCCAGGAAATACTCACAATGGCTGAAAGGTGGCGCCAGCTCAAGCTCAGGAAGAGAGCGCCAGTTGAGCTCGTGTACGAGGCTAGAAAGCTCATGGAGGAGGTTGCGGTTCCGGAGGAGTTCACAATATTCTGCCTCGGCCTCGTAAGCCACCTGTCGCGCTGCTACTTCAGCACGGCCAAAGGTCAGAGGGCGGACGAGAGCAAAGATCCTTTCGAGGCTGAAAGGGACTGCTCGCTCTGCATTTACGGAGGCGAGTACCCATGCGGCATAGCGAACGTTGGAAAAGTGAGGGCCACGATAAGGCTTCAGCAGGCTATGAAGGCTCACGCGCTGCTAAACGCGAGGAGGCAAGCGGACGAAAGCGACTTGGCCTTCGCCTTGGAACACGTCCTGCCTCACAGGCTCTCATGGAACAGCCAGGAGTTCCTAAGCGAGCACGGAAGCATATTCACCGCCACAAAGGCGCTTGTCGAGAAGTACGCCTCCCTGTTTGCAGCTCAGCATACGAGGCTGAGGGAAGTTGAGGAGCTCATTAAGAAGCCTGACCCGGCGAAGGCTGTTGAGTTGAAAGCGAAGTACAGGGACGCGCCGATAGTCAGAAGCATGCTTGACGAGCTCATAGACATGATGAAGGAGTCAGCCAAGAAGAAGGGCGATTCCGCGGCACTTCAGGCGCTTGAGCCGCCGATGAGGATAAGTGAGGCACTCACGGCTATGAAGGCGGCTCAGCAAAAGGCCTGAAAAAGCCTGCTTTCGGCAAAATAAGCCTAATTTTGCTCTCCTCGGAGGAGCAAAAGAAAGCTCCTTTTGGCGAAAAGAGCCTGATTCTGCCCGCTTTCAGGCAGGCATAAATCCACTTTTTGGAGGTGGGTGACATGATCAGCGGAAAGCCTGTTTCGGTTAAAATGCTGGGGCCAGAATGGTGGCACCGAATGATAGACGTGTGCGGTATTGGCATGTTCAGGCGAGATAGGGAAAGGCATGGCTACATAACCCACCTAGATCCCGACCATCTTCCGCTTAAGGAGTATGTTCTGAACGCAAAGGTGCGTTTCTTCACGGCTCCAAAATTTGTAGAAAAGCTCAATGCCTTTTACGGCAAGGCTTTCAATATCTTCGAATACAACGACGTCTTAATGATGAAGCACACGACGTTTAGTGAGGGGAGGTTCGTCGAGAAGGACGTATGTGCCATGTTTATAGGAAACGCAATGGTCATACCTGAGTCTGACAACCCTGACAAACTCATAGAAGAGTACAGGCCAAAGTTCGCCTTCATGTTCGTAGCGTATCAGAGCCACCAGCATCCCGTAAGCTTCAACAACCATAGAAAGGACGTCTTCATCCTTCACAATAAGATTTGGAGACCTTACGCGCCGAACATAATACCGAAGATAGTGTTTTCAAGCACTGAAGAGGATAAAGAGCTATTTACGAAATATATCAATAAGAAGCCCGATTGATGTATGAGTGGCCTATATAGGAAAGTGCCGTTAAAAGCCTTTCTCCTATATAGGTTGCTCATACACTTACAGGAGGTGAGCCTATGGAAGCTGGTTTGCCAACGGTTCCGAGAGAACTGTGCATGAAAGTTACGTTCCCAGATGACCCCAGGATATTCGAGATTTTCAAAAGCCTCCCCCCGATATTCGAAGTCGAGAGGCGAGAAAGCATGGTTACAGTTTACTGCCCCATCGGCTATGAATTTAGGAGGGACTTCCACGACTTCAAAGTCAGGGAGTTCTACAGGGTCTACAGGGCGCTTCAAGTTGAAAACGGCAGGAAGATTTGGAAGCATGACTCGATAATCCTTGAGCCGAAGAAGAAAACGGTGCTCGTGTTCATGGCACCAGGCGAAATATTCCTCTTGAAGGTGCTTGCAGAGCGGGCTGACGAGTCTCTTTCGGAATACATTAGAGTTGCTGCGCTTACAAGGATGGCAAGGGAGCTTGGGCTTTGACGTCCCAGCAACACGCCTAGCAGAGTAACATGACGATCTCAAAGACGCCTCTTAAAAGCTGTGGCGCTTTAACCGGGTGAGGTGGAGAACGTGGGAAATTTGGAGATGAAGTGTCCAAAATGCGGCAACAAGGACCTCAACTACTTCTCGGTCTGCTTCCTCGTTGAGGCGGCCGACGGAATAACGTTGGAAAAGCTTGAACAGCTTCAACGGGAATCAAAACATCAAACTTTCCCAGAGGCCTGGATCGACCGGAAGCTTTTCTGCGACGAAACGACGATCCCGAAGTTCCTATACTACTTGAAGCACAAGAAGACGTATCCGTACGCCATAAGGGGACAGTGGATCGTCTTAGAGGTCAAACATGTCACGTGTCAGAAGTGCCAAACAGAGGTCAAGCCGACGAGGTTCGGCGTTTGAACTTAAAAGGCGTCCAGCCTTCTCGCGTAGGAGGTGAGAAACATTGAGCGAGGAAAAACTTTCGCAGGAGTTTAACTCCGTTGTCGGCCTTTTCACGCCTGTGCCTCCTCCTTTGAAGCTCAACGTTGAAAAGGTTCCAACGTTCGCTGTTGACCTCTCAAAGATGCAGGTTAAGGCTCCGGAATATTGGAGCGAAATTGAGCATTTGAAGGAGCTTTTAGGCCATGAGGTCAAACACGCGTCTGGCGACGGCCTACCCTACACTTACAGGGACGCCTTGCGCCACGAAGCTCTCCTTATGAAAAACCTCGGCGTACCGCTCGCAGCTGCGAGGAGCCTTCTCAACGTTGTCTACGACGCGGTCGTCGACCTGAGGGTTGCAGCCGAAGGCCTCGACGCGAAAGGAATGTGCGACGAGTGGCTCAAGCTTTTCCCAGTGAAGGACGAGGGGACGAGCTACCACCTTCTGCAGGTGCTGTACAAGGACTTCTTCGAAGCCAGCCTTCCGGACTCAGAGTACGAAAGCTGGTTGAGGTCTCAGCCCGGTTACAGGAGGCTCAGGGACCTCGTGAAGTTCATGGCTCAAAACAAACAAGCGGCAAACGAGCTTGACGGCGTCGTCCTCGAAGCCGCTCGCCTCGTCGCCGAGCTTTCAAAGGCTGAGCCTCAGGCGCCGCCGATGGACGTCGGCTTCGACAGGGGAGACCCGAACGTGAGAGCTGACGCAGCCGAAATAGGCTTGGACTTAGGCTTGAACAGCCAACAGCTAGCCGAGCTGATGGGCGTAGGCGAGCAAGAGCTTGAAAAAGCGTTGGAGGAGGCTGCAGAGGACAAGGTTAGGGCGGCGCTTTGGAGGAGGATCCTCGGTTTCAAAGAGCTCTTCTCGGCAACCTCGCTGTTGGAGGTTAAGGAGCCTGTTAGGAGGCGCTGGAAGCCATACTCGAGGCGAGTTGATCCAGTTTCAGTTGCGAAAGCTCCAGACGACCCTAGAAGGTGGATGGAGCCAGCCGTTGAAACCGTGTTGACGGTTGAGCAGGAAGGCGATTCAGGAGGCTTCACGAAGCTTCTAATGCTGTTGGACTGTTCAGGAAGCACCTCTGAACTTCACCGAGGCAGAACCGTGCTCGGCTACATTAAGGACGCAGCCTACGGCCTTCTCGCGTACGCTAAACAGTTCAGCCTTCCAGTCGCCACCATAGCCTTCAGCACAGACGCCTGGCTCCTCTCGAAAGAGTCTAAGAACTACGTGGAGCATGGAAAGCGCATATTCGCGTTGAGGCCTCTGGACTCAACAAACCTCGCGGACGCCGTCAGGCTTGCGTTGACGCTTAAGCCTGAAAAGGCCCTTGTGGCGCTGCTCACGGACGGAC
>Ga0272449_1001048_pt1 | contig 29904 bp, 35 predicted proteins | sample YNPCB0241_FD_198679 | JGI IMG/M metagenome (GOLD analysis project Ga0272449, IMG submission 198679) | Hot spring sediment microbial communities from Yellowstone National Park, WY, United States - YNP-CB-024-1 | ecosystem: Environmental > Aquatic > Thermal springs > Hot (42-90C) > Sediment... | reverse complement strand
GCGCAGCGTTTGGAGAATGGGCAGAAAAGCCTTTGAAAACAAGTTCTTTGTCATAGCGGACTTGGCATCTGTAGCGTTAACCCTTGGAATAACTTATATACCAATAACGCAACAACTGTTCCATCTGACAGGCCTAAGCCTAACAGACCTCGCATATGTTATAGGCGTGGCCAGCTGGGGACTATTGATACTCCCGGAAATTTTCATGGGCAGGAAAGTTTGGAAGTGGGAATAGTAAGAGGCTAAAATCTTTACGGGTATATGCGTGTCAGCGTTCTTGGGAAGGGTATTGTTTCGCGTATGTGCTTTAGTTTGCAAATCCACATGACTGTGCGCTCTATTCCCAGCCCAAAGCCGGAGTGCGGCACCGAACCATACCTTCGCAAATCCAAATACCATTCATAGGCTTGTTTTGGCAAGCCAAACTCTTCAATGCGCTTTTCCAGCAATTTCATGTCGTGGATACGCTGACTTCCACCTATTATTTCACCATAGCCCTCGGGCGCCATCAAATCTGCACAGAGTACGACTTCTGGGTTTTCTGGGTCTGGCTGCATGTAAAAGGCTTTAGCCTTGGCTGGATACCTGTGAACAAAGACAGGCTTTTCAAACTGGAGGGAAATGTACCGTTCGTGGGGTGCTCCTAGGTCTTCTCCCCATTGTATTGGGAAGCCCGCCTTCTGCAGCATATCAACAGCCTCTGTATAACTTATTCTTTCGAAGGGCGGTTCCGCCTTCTTCAAGGGCGCAATATCACGCTTTAAAGTCTCAAGCTCCCTCCGCCGCTTCTCCAGAACAGTCTTGACAATGTAGGTTACCATTTCCTCTTGAATTTTCAAGTTCTCTTCAAAGTCGCAGAAGGCCATTTCAGGCTCAACCATCCAGAACTCTGTCAAATGCCTCGGCGTCTTGGATTTTTCAGCCCTAAATGTTGGGCCGAAACAGTAGACTTTTTCGAAGGCGGCTATTGTGGCTTCAACATAAAGCTGTCCGCTCTGGGTTAAGTAGGCTTTTTCACCAAAGTATGGAACTTCAAAAAGGGTTGTTGTTCCTTCGACTGCTGCTGGCGTGAAGATTGGGGCGTCTGTCAAAACAAAGCCTCGGCTGTCAAGAAAGTCTCTACAAGCCTTTACAACTTCAGCCCTAATCCTTAGTATGGCCGTCTGCCTTGGGCTCCTAATCCACAACTGCCTGTAATTCATTAGGAAGTCTATGCCATGCTCCTTCTTAGCCAATGGATATTCGCGTTCCGCTAAATGCACAACATGCAAATCCTTAACCCTTATCTCGTAGCCTCCAGGCGCTCTCTTATCCTCCTTAACAATACCCTTCAATATTATAGAAGATTCTTGAGTCAGCGTTTCAGCATCCTCAAAAACCTTTACTGGAACTTCGTCTTTATGGATAGTTGCTTGTATAAAACCTGTTCCATCGCGAACTATTAAAAATTGGACTCCCCCGCTTGAACGCTTGTTGACAAGCCAGCCTTTTACTTCAACTTCTTTTTTTGTTAATTTTCCGTCTAGAATGTCGCTTATACTCATTATGTTATACCTCCCTCAATAAGCAAAGAGAAACCAGTCTACATGGTCGGGTGAAAACTTTATAGGTCTTTGATTGCTGGGTTAAAGCGTTCACCTTGCACTTTAATACCCACATAATCATGCACAGCTCCCATTTTAAACATTTTTGGTTTATAATAATGTTTCATAAGCCTTAAATCCCTAGCCTTTGGCAATCTACTTGAGCATAATGCAATCTGGCGAAAAAAGGCTTAAAGCCCTAAAAATTTCAGCCTGCGCCATTTCAAGCGTTGTAATTGTAGAAACTGTGTTGGGTATCACTGCTGGTAGCCTAGCAATCCTAAGCGACGGAGCCCATGCGCTTCTCGACGCCATTTCAATGTTTATTCTCTTAATGGCCACCAAAGCTTCGCTGAAGCCGGCAGACGAGGAACACATGTACGGGCATGAGAAGATTGAACCGTTAGGTGGGTTAATGGGTGGAATAATCCTCTTCGGAACAGCCATTTTCCTACTCATAAGGGCTGTTCAAAAAATTTTGCAGGGAGAAATCTCAATAGTGCGGGAGTGGGAACTTGCCGGTTTTGCTGCAATAGCCTATACCCTCTGTATCGACGTTTTAAGGGTTGGGGTTTTACATAAAACTCGAGGAGAAAGTGTGACGGTAAAGGCCGGCTTTTATCACGCCTTTGCTGATTTTGGCTCAACCTTGGTGGCACTCTTTGGTTTTGGAATGGCGACGCTTGGATTTCCCGTATTCGACGTTCTGGCATCCCTTGTTTTAATTGCCGCAATAAGCTATCTAAGCATTAAAGTGATAAAAACAAGCGGGATGGAACTGAGCGATGCGATATCAAGAGATTTCGCGGAGAAAGTCCTAAAAGAAATAGCGTCCACCAAAGGAGTTTCTAAGGTTGGAAATCTGAGGGTCAGAAAGGCTGGAGTGAAAACCTTTGTTGAGGCAACAATTCAAGTCCCAGATTACATGAGCTTGGAAGAGTCTCATGCTCTTGCCTCGCAAGTGGAAGAGAGACTAAAACATACTTTAGGGGACGCTGAAGTCTTAATTCATGTCGAGCCCCCAGAAAGGGAGATGCTAACCAGTAAGTTTATAGAAAAATTGGCGGGAGAAGTTGAAGGCGTTAGGGAAGTCCACGAGGTAAATGTTGTTTTCGCTCATGGCAAACTTTACATAACGCTGCACGCCTACGTTGACCCCTCCATGTCAGTTCGTGAAGCTCACGAACTTGCGGAGAAAATAGAGGATAAGTTAAGTAAGGAACTGGAAAACATTGGAAACGTAACAGTCCACATTGAACCATTTGACAAAAGACTCCAACGTGGTCCAGTGGTGGATGAAAAGGAAATTCAGCAGGTAATCTACAAAACAACTGAAAGTCTGCAACAAGGGTTCTCGGTCAAGCGAATAGTCACATATGTTTTTGGTGGAAAACGTTACATAAACATAGACTGCTGCTTCACAAGCCAAATTTCAATAGAGGAGGCCCACAAAGTTGCTTCAAAAATCGAAAATGGAGTGAAGCGGCGTTTCACAGAAACCATAGTAACAGTGCACATAGAGCCAAAAAAGGAATAGGAAGGTTAGGAGAAGAATATTTCCTTTTCTAGCGAAAGGTTTCCAGGCAATTTACTTTCAGCTTTCTCTCAGATACGGTGTAAAGCATGTTCTCAAATGTATAGTGCCCTTTTTATCCAGTAGTGTAATCCCATCCGCTAACCCCGCTTTCAATGTGTGTGATTTTTCCCTTCACACCAATTTTAACCTCGCCAACAAGATAATAATGACCGCCCACATCCTGTTTCTGGACTAGATCTATTTCCCTTAATTGTTCAAGATGATGTTGCGCCACGCTTAGGCTGCTAAAAATGTAATGCTTTTTGCACTTCACGCACGCTCATCGGGCGGCCATTCTTCAATAAAAGCCAATATACTTTCCAAGCCTTCCCGCGAAGAGCATACTCAAGTTTGTCTTCATCCTCAATGCTCAATTAAGGCACTTCACGGCAATTCATGAGTCTAAATTAAGTAATAGCTTGACCACTTATTAATACCAACTTTTAGAGCAGTTAAAACTCCATAAGTGGGTAATTCTTAATGTAGACTTCCCACGATGAAGGCGATTAACCCTACAAGAAACCACGCCAAAATTTGGTTTTTCACTTTTCTAGCATTTTCTCGTGAACAATTCATTAAAAGCATTACTGAGGACAACACCAGTCCAGCGTCTGTTATGGTCACTAAAGGGATGAACCAAAAATTGACAAGGTTTAATATTGGGGGTAATGGTGTCAACGCCACAGCAACCAAATAAAAAATTGTAGCTACAATTGTAGCTTTTCGCGGTCCAAAACGCACAGCTATAGTCTTAACGTTCCGCATTTTGTCGCCCTCGACATCTACAATTCCTTTAGTTACTTCTCTCCCGGTGTTTGAGAGGAAAACCATAAAGACGAAAATCAAGATGTTCATCGCAATGGTGCCTGTTACTGCCAAGCTTCCGTAAATAAATGGGGCTGAAACACATGCGCTGACCAAAAAGTTTCCCAAAAGCCCAGTCCGTTTGCCGACGGTAGCGTATACCACTGAAATGAGCCAAAAAATCAGGGCTGTTACGAAACAGTAGATACACGCTGTGGCAATGCATGTTAGAGCTGCTGCTGTCAAGCCCGAAGCTGTGAGCGAAAAGGAGAAAACCAGGGCCTCATTTGGTTTTACAACGCCGCTGGGAATAGGCCTAGAGGGTTCGTTTATTGCGTCTATTTCCCTATCATAGTAGTCGTTTATGGCCATGGCTGCCGCTGTTAACAGAAAGCCAGTAAAAAAGCCGGAAATAAGGCTGTTCAGCGAATCTGCTAACGTCCTTGAATTTGCAATTGCAGCCCCAACGATCACCGCGAAGCCCATCATAAAACAGTTTATGGGGCGCATTAGACGGACGAAGCCATCGATTTTGTTCATGTCAGTCAAGCCTTTGCATTAAAATAAATTGGCTTTAGTTATAAGATTCGCGTTTCTTTTAGAAAGTTTAATACGCTTAACCATATTATGCATTGTAAAGTTGGTGGAAGCTTTTGCGCCACAACTATGATCCGGAAAGGTTAAGGGTAATAATCCCGGTTGGGGGTAAGGCCACCAGGCTTTTACCCTTAACAGCTGAAACAAGCAAGGCGTACATTCGCCTACTGAACAGACCATTAATAGAATTCTCACTTTTGTCTCTAGCTCGCCAAGGAATAGGAAACTTCATTTTTGGTGTTAAGGGCTACACAAATTATAGAGATTTACATGACTATTTCGAGTCCGGTTATGGCTTTTCATCCCGTTATGGCTTAACTCCGCGGGTCCACATCAAATACCAGCCAAATGTGGATGACTTGGGAAGCGCGGACTCTGCGAGAATAAACATAGAGTACTACAATGTGAGGGACCCGGTTTTCGCTGTTCAAGGAGACAACATATTTGATGTCAATTTAAAGGAGCTCATCGAGTTTCACCGTGAAAAAGAAGCTGTAATAACAATAGCACTGCGCGAGGTTGAAAATGTTGAAGGCTACGGAATAGCAGACATGGACAAAGACATGAGAATCCGAAGGTTTGTTGAAAAGCCTACTCCAAAGGAGGCACCGTCGAATTTGGCTAACACAGGTCTCTATATGGTTTCACCGGAGATAAGGAAAATTTTCAAAGAAAAAGGCGTTAAAAAGCTAATGAAAGAACGAAAACGCTTGGACTTTGGCTATGACTTCATTCCCTATGTAATAGAGACTGGCAGACCTGTATATGGTTACGTTTTGAGGGGAAGCTGGTATGATGTTGGCACTCCAGAACGCTATTTAGAAGCCATGAAGGATATGCTTGAAGGCCGCTTCTCATCGCTTACAGATTTTGGCGGAAGAATCGACGAAAAAACGAGGGTTTGGGTTCAAGGAGAAAGTCCAGAATCTATAAGGCGGAGAAAGGAAATAATAAAGAAAATTAAACAGGGAAAAATTGAGGTTGAAGGCTCAGTTTTGATTGGAAGACATTGCAAAATAGGTGATGGAGTACGCATTGCAAACTCCTGCATCGACAACTATACAAAAATAGAAAGTGGCGTTATAATAGAAAATTCCGCAATAATGGACAGGGCCATAATAGAGACGAAGGCTGAAATAAAAGACAGCATAATAGGTAGACACGTGACAATCCTTTCTAGTGCACGGAAACCGACGAAAATAAGCAAAACATCGGTCATAGCAGACGATGTGATAATCGCTGAAGGATGCATCTTGAAAGCGGCAAAAATATACCCTCATCAATACGTTAGAGGCGAATTTGTGAATCAAATAATAATGCCAGGGTAAAAAATGAAAATCGACTTGGAAGAAATCAGAAAGAAGGCATCACCAGTGAACCAGTATTTGGCGAACATTAACGGGCCATTCCGCCAACGATTTCTAGAACGGAAAAAAGCATATCAACTGGACGTCAAAGCCATCAACAAACTAAAGAGTTTTGCGAACAACTATGTGATAGTGGCTTTTTCAGCTGAATGGTGCAAGGATTGCGCTGCAAACATTCCAGTTCTAGCATTAATCTCAGAGTCCACAGGCTTAGAGGTTAGAATTTTTGGAGGGCTTAAAAAAGACCCATTAAGCCCTAACCGAAGATGGAGCATCCCGCCATCACCACCCGAGGTTGAAAGATTTCAGGTGGACAAAATTCCGTTAATCCTAATTTTTAGCAAAGAAGGGACAGAAAAAGGGAGGATTGTTGAAAATCCTAGGGTAGGATTAACCTTAGAGGAAGAGATTCTTCAAATAATTCAGGGAAATGCTGAAAAATTATAGCTAAGCTTTAAACCATTTGAATATTAAATACCTTATCTTACCTTTTTCCAAATCTGGCACCGCGATTATGAACCTTTTTCGCACGGTTGTTGCCAGTCTTCCGGCTTTCACAATTTCGGTAGCCGTCAACTCAGCTGCGGCTTTCTTAACGGAAACCATGTAGGGCGCGTGTTCCAGTCCGGGTCCATACTTGTAAACCGCGAAGTCGCATCCAAACTTTATTCCAGGCGTGACAATCATCCCGCTTTCTCGCAGGTCACGGTAAACCGCATATTTCTCGTCAAATTCTTCATACAAGGTTCTGGCTTTCTGCCTTAGTTTTTTTAGGTTCACTTTGCTTTTCTTAAAGCCTTCATAAACTGTTATTATTCCTTTTTCAGCTAAGTATAGGCCCTCCATTAAGTCAAGTATTAGGGGAACGTTAAATTCTGGGATTTTTGGTTTCGCCATTCCAAGGGGTTTGCCATAAAAACCCATTTTGTAAAGTTCAGATCCGTCACTTGGGTTCCAAACCACTAGAAAGTTTTCGATGAACTCTACTGGTATTTTTCTTGGCATTGCTTTTTCCTTCCTTGTTTTGCAATTACATTATAAAGGATAAGACTCTTGCGGCGTCTGCGGCGTCTTCAGCCTTATCTGCGGCGTCCTCTAAGAGCTGCAAAATGTCCCTCAGAAGTATAAGCGCCGGGATTTCTAATTTACTATTTAGCAATTTTATCTCGAGGGTGCGATAAAGCTCGTCAACGACACGTTCAGCCGACTCAACCTCACTGGCTTTTTCCATGGCTTTCTCCGAACCGTAGGCCAAAACCATCATTGTCTCCCTAAGTTTAAGCACGGTTTCTAATGAAGCTTCTGAAAGCTTCAAAAGGTCCTTTTTTATGTCTGTTGGCACATTCCAGTTGTGCTCCATTATTTCGAGAATGCGGAAGGCTATGCCCTCGGAGAAGTCGGCGATTTCTCCCGCTAAGTTTGTGAACCTTAAGAAGTCTTCCCGGCTTAGAAGTATGGCGCCTATTTCTGCAAGCTCACGGGAGACAAGGCGTCTTGCGTTGTCAACGTCTTCTTCGCCCATTCTAATTTCATTGTAAATTTGTCTAGCCTTTACCTTGTCATTTTTTATGAAGCAGTCGATCATCTGTGGAACCTTTCGTGTTAGGTCAAGCACTTTTCTTAAGTGTTCTTGGCAGACGCTTAATGCTCTACGTTTAACGCGTTCCTCTGTTTCTGCTGGAAGCACCAATTTTCTTCCCGCCGCAAAACTGGGCAAGATTTTTCTAGCATTAATATTATGGAAGTATTAAAAAAGGTAACGAAACTATTCCTTGACAAGTGTGCCTAAATCTTCAAAATCTATTTTCTTGTGGAAGTATTTGTGCAGAAGCTCTGGTAAGACATCTATGCGATTTCTAACTTGTCTCCAGGTGTCGCGGTCTCGGATGGTAACGGTGTCATCTTTAAGGGTTTCATAATCAATTGTTATCCCCAAGGGTGTGCCCGCTTCATCTGCCCTTGCATATCGCCTTCCAATGGAACCCACCTCATCATATTCCACAGTGAAGCCCTCATCAACCAGCATTCTATAAACCTGCAACGCTTTCTCTGGCAAGCCGTCTCTGCTGACAAGGGGGTAAACTCCAATTTGTATTGGGGCTATGTCCCTTGGAAAGCTTAGCATTACCCTATCATCTTTTACTCGATAGGCATATTCAAGCGTCACATAAACAAGTCTGTCTGACCCAAAACTGGGCTCGACAACATGGGGTATGAAGCGTCTTCCTCTTTCCTCAACCTTGCATTTTGCAATTTCCACGTACTCCGGCAAAATTTTATGTTTTCCAAGCGTGAAATAGCCCTTCTCCTTAAATGATGCTTCAACCTCTTCTGGGTTGACCTCCGAAAGCATTTCAGCAACTTTTTGTGCTTCTTCTTTAAACGTTGGTCCAAGCTTTGCCATCAAGGGTTTTACAACTGTTTTCTCTACAACTATCGGCTTTTCGTATTCTTTGAAAACTCTTGTGTCAGTTCCACTAAATTGCATGTGCTGCTTTAAATCGTAATCCGACCTGTAAGCGTGACCGGAAACTTCAACCCACCCCCAACGCTCAACGTAAACCTCTTGGTCAAAGCTTTGTAGAGAATAATGTGCTCGCTCCCATGGAAGTTTCTCAATAAACCTCTGTTTTTCGGCAGGAACGCCCAATTCGACTAGGAGCCTTTTTGCCAAAGCCATGAAAGCAGCTTGCCAAGGGACTTTTATGTAGCCCTTTTCAAGGGCCTCCTTAACCGTAACTTCAACTATTTCTTCTGAGCCGCGGAGCTTGCTTTCTGCAAGAACAAGCCTTAAAGTCTCGTCGCTAACATCTTTTAATAAAAAGCATTCCGGGTCTTCTGGGTCGAAGAAGAACTCTATATCTATAATGGTGAATTCCCTAAGTCTTATCAAGCTTTGCCTCGGCGAAATTTCATTTCTTAACGCATGCCCTATTTGCATAACACCGAAAGGCAGTTTTTCCCGCGCCATTTCATATAAACGTCTAAACTCTACAAATATGCCTTGGGCAGCTTCTGGACGACCGTAGCCAACAGCTTCAGAGTAGGGGCCGATAGTGGTCTTAAACATTGTTAGGAAGTGTTTTGGTTCGCTAAAAGTGCCTCCGCATTCTGGGCAAGGTACATTGTACTTTTCAATAGCTTCTTTTAGCTCTTTTAGGCTTAATTTTTCCACGTCTGACTCGCAAAGTTTGGCTTTTTCTTGGAGTAGGTGATCTGCGCGGAACCGTCTTTTACATTTTGAGCATTCAACCATGGGCTCTTTAAAATGTTCAACGTGCCCTGAAGCTTCGAAAACTTTGCTTGGTGCGATGATTGGGGACTCTATCTCCATGATTCCCAACTTGTTGACGAATATTTCCCTAAGCTTATTTTCAATGTTCTGCTTTAGTTTTGCGCCCAAAAAACCGTATGTAACAAAACCGCTTACTCCTCCATATATCTCATAGGACTGCCAAAAGAATCCTCTTCTACGGGCTAACTCATTAATTATGGTGAACTTGTCTGAAGGTTGATTTTCCAAGTTCTCAGCCACCTTTTAAGTGTTAAGATTGAATCTTTAAGGCTTCTCAAAGTGGTGATGCTTAAAATGTTTAAGCGGCAGCCAGTTTATTCAGTTTTTCCTATTTTTAGATGTTTGAAGATTTCCACGTTTTGGAGTTTTCCATTTTCGTTTATTTCAAATTCGAGGAGAACTCTGTCTAGAGCATTCTTTTTGCTGTTGAATTCCTTTCCGCACTCTCCGCATTGAATATCTGCCTCCATTTCTATGACATACCATGAAGCTTCAACATAATGGCGTTCACAGTTTGGGCAGCGTAGAACCGAAACATCTAACCATGTCTGCATTTTTATCACGCTTAACTGGTAATGGATGGCATAGAGCTTTATAAATCAGTATGCAATATGAAGGAACAAAATGGTGGCTTAAACTTGCCAAGCATAAAAGTGGCTGTAGTTGGTGTTGGAAACTGTGCATCCGCCCTCATTCAAGGGTTGCATTATTATAAGAACTTCAATAGCGATGATGAATGCGTAGGTTTGCGGCACCTAATCCTGGGAGGTTTTCACCCTAAAGATATCCAAATTGTCGCGGCTTTCGACATTGACAGTAGAAAAGTTGGTAGAGACCTTTCAGAGGCCATATTCACACCGCCTAATAGTGCCCCTAAACTCATGGATGTGCCGCCATCTGGCATATTGGTTCATAAAGGGCCGGTTTTAGATGGCGTTGGCGAATATACAAAGCAAATGATTCAAGTTAGCGATTCAAAAGAGGTTAGTGTTGCAGATGTGTTGAAGGAAAGCGGCGCTGAAATTGTGCTTAATCTGCTTCCTAGCGGTGCTGTTAAGGCTTCTGAATGGTATGCAAGTCAGTCTTTAGAAGCCGGATGCGCCCTCGTAAACGCTACACCTGTTTTTATAGCAAGCAATTCAGCGTGGGCGAGGCGTTTTGAAGAAGCTGAATTACCCCTTGTAGGCGACGACCTAGTAGATCAAATAGGTGCCACAACACTGCATAAAACGTTGCTTCAGCTTCTTTCTAGGCATGGTGTTCGTGTAACGGAAACATACCAGCTTGACGTTGGTGGGGGAGCGGAATCCCTTGACACGTTGGAAAGAACACGCGAATTAAAACGAATAGTTAAAACAGAAACGGTTAAGGCGGCACTGTCTTATGAGGCAGAAGTTGTTGCGGGTTCAACGGACTATGTTGACTTTTTACAGAACAGACGTGACAGCTACTTTTGGATTCGAGGGTTATACTTCTGCGGAACACCTATGCAGATAGACATGCGCTTATCAACTGTGGATGCGCCGAACGCTGGTTCTGTGCTCTTAGATGTCATAAGGGCTGTTAAAATAGCATTAAACCGAAAATTGAAGGGAGCCATACTCCCCATATGTGCTTATGCCTTTAAGCGTCCTCCACAGCTGCTATCGTTGGAAATTGCTGAAAAAATGTTTGAAGAGTTTATTGCCCAAAGATTTTAGGCTTAATGGCATTTCCTTGCAAAGCTTTGCAGCTCGTCGACAATTTTTTGTTTTACACCAGTTTTGGCAATTTTATCCTTAAGTGTTGATACCGTCTTAACTGGTGTTGGGTCAACACCTCGCAAAATCGCTAAATAAACGCTTGTAAAGTCTCCAATTAGCATCGTGGACAGCATTTTAGCCAATTTTCCTTCGCCTCTACTCCAGACCTCGTAGATTCTCGCAACTTTATTGCTTAGCAGTTCCTTCGCTGCCTCGATTCTGCATCTGATCTGTTCCGGTTCGGCCTTATCCCTTATAATTACTACTGAAAAGTGGTTCGCTAGTTCTCCAGCTTCTTCCCATCCCACAATTTCGTTATGGTTTAGCTCTGGGAAAGTTTCCCATTTCGAGGGAACCTTACTATTCTCATTAAATTGTTGTTTGAAGCGTTGGGCAACGGAACGGTAAAATCCAAAGCCATAAACAACCGGAACAGTTCTGAAAATATTGGTTGCAAGCTTTTTAGAGAGGTTTTCTTCAAGGGGCTTTTCCGGCGTGTTCTCGTCACATATTTGCCTTATTGTTGCGATGGCTTCGCGGATTTCAAGCTCAACTTCTGTGATTAAGCCGATTTTTCTCAAACATATCAGCATGGGAATGAAAAGGTAGGGGAAGGCTGTCCTTGGCGGAATCCCTGCTGGAACACGAATGTTTGAAACGTTTATTTTCTCTGCAAAATTTAGTAAAGTGCCTCCTGAGCCTATGCAAATCACCATGCTTTTTCGCTTAAGTGCTTCAAGGAAAACGCTTAACGTTTCTTCAGTTTCTCCAGAGTAGCTCACAATGAATGTTAAGGCGTCCTTGTTAACATAAGCTGGCAGCGTATATTCTCTACAAACCTCTACCGGAACTGGTAGTGTATCATATGCCCAATCTTTTAGGAGTTCCCCGCCTACGGCTGAGCCTCCCATGCCAGCCACAATTATCGATTTAGGTTTTGGATAATCGACAGCGGCCTTTTCAGCTATTTGAGCGGCCTTTTCATAATGTTTTGCGGCGTTAACGCAGAAGGAAAGCATACTGCTTTTGTCTATCCTTTTAATCTCGTTTATATCGTCTAGAATTGAAGCTTTTGGCATTTTGCACCGGTATCAGTTATGATTGCCGTGCTTTTAGCTTTTAAGTAAAACCGCCAATAAAATGTGAATGGTGTAAAGATTGCATGGAAAGAAAATCTCGATAGCCATTCCAGCATCTGTCGTTTCAGACACTCCACACCTGCGAGAAAAGACCTCAAAAATAGGTTTAATTGGGCGGGCTGCCGCCATTTTCGGAGTTGATGAAATAATAATCTACAAAGACGAGCTTAAGCTCGACCAAAGGGCCGACATGGATTTTATTGCCACATTATTAGGTTATATGGAAACTCCACAATACCTACGAAAGAGACTATTCAAAATAAGACCTGAGTTGCGTTATGCCGGTATTCTTCCACCTTTAAGAACACCACATCATCCCCTAGGCAAAAGGGCAGTAGACTTGAAAGTTGGCGATTTTAGGGAAGGTGTCACCGTTGCGAGAGTTAAGGAGGGCATGCTTGTAAATATAGGTGTGGACAAACCCGCGTTGATTTCGGGAAAGCATTTACCGCTGGGAAGGCGGGTGACTGTGAAAATTGATGGCGTAAACAATTATGTTATGGCAAGTCTTGTAAACCGCAACGAGATTCCCCACTATTGGGGTTATACGGTGACCATATGGGAAGACTCCTTAGGAAAATTAGTGCAGAGTAGGCCGTTCGAACTTAAAATAGCCACATCAAAATATGGTGCCCTTTTTCCCGAGGTTGAAGGGAAAATTGCTGAGAGATGGGAGAGCGCAAAGGACTTATTGATAGTTTTTGGGGCGCCGACAAAAGGGCTTTATGAAATAGCAAAACAAGAAGGGCTTAATCTAAACCGAATTGTAGATTTTGTTGTCAATACAATTCCCGGTCAGCTGACTGAAACGGTGCGAACAGAAGAAGCTCTCATCGCTACTTTGGCAGTTTTTAACTGCGCCTTTTGGTTTAAGGTTTAAATGTCTGTTTGACTTATGTGCGTTTATGTACTTTGACATCGCCATGCCTTTAACCCTTTTCGCAACAACGCTAGCATCTGTACTATTAAGTGAAAAGCTTGAAGATAAGTTGAAGGTAGTTTTTGAGGAGAGGCAATTCACAAGCAAGGATGCTACGTTACTAGTGATTTTGATGAGTGTTGTAATCACATTGGTCGCCACAAGTTCACGTTACGGCTTCATCAATCCACTAATGATGCTTTTTCTCTTCTCATGCTCCGCGTTGCTTTTCACGTTCGCATATCTACTTTTAGACAAACGCTGGTACTTGGCAATGCTACCGCCCGCATTTTTCATCGTGTTATATGCGCTTTTAAGGGACTCTCTTATTTGGTCCTTGTATTTAATGAATCTTTACGCGGTTATTTTCGCCATTTTAGCCACCCTTTATCTTGGAAGCATATTCACATGGAAAGCCACATGGGTTTTCGCCATCCTAATTACTATTATAGACGTAATTTTAGTGTTTGTGACAAAGTCGATGATCGAGGCTGCTAAGGCTGGTTTGGAACTAAAATTACCCATTTTTGTGATTATACCCACTTTTCCAGTTGTAGGTAAGATAGGACTAGGTTTGGGCGATTTCTTCCTCGCTGGGCTTCTTTCCGTGCAACTTCTAAAGAAGTATGGCAAAAAATACGCTACTTTATCTGTGGTAACTATATCAGCCGCTTTCTTCATCTTCGAATTATACTCATTTAATTATCAACCTCAATGGTTTCCGGCAACTTTAATAGTAATTTCCGGATGGTTACCAATAGCCTTATGGAGAAGCAGTATGAAATCAAAAGGATGTTAAATTCCGATAGAGGTTATTAATTATAGTTCCTTTTCAGAGATTACTTTGATTCCATTCTTCTTTAATAGGGCTGTTGTTACTCCATCGCCTTTTATTGTTTTGCCTGAAAATGTCCCATCGTAAATTTCACCGCAACCACAAGAAGGGCTTCCCTGCTTCATTATAGCCTCCTTTATGCCGTATAATTGTGCTATTTTCAAAACTTCTTTGGCTCCGCGTTTGAAGTTTTCAGTGACATCTCTTCCAGACCTTGTGATTACTCTTTCTCCTCTGATTTCTGCGGGTTCTCTTGGTGTTGGTAAGCCGCCAAGTTGTTCTGGGCAAACTGGTATTAGGGTTTCCGCCTTCAACAGCATGATAACTTTTCTGTTTCTGGCGCTTTTTCCGTCATATCTGCATGTTATTCCTAACAAGCATGCACTGCAAAGTTTCATATTAAGCGATAATTTGGGATTTGTTTATATCCATTACTAGGCGTTTGAATGCAGAGTTTTAACAAGTTGCAAAAGGGAGAATATATCTAGCCGAAGAGTGCCCCAAGCCCCTCGAGTGCTGCTTCTTCTTTGGCTTTTTCCTCTTCTTCTTTCTTTTTCTTCTCTTCCTCTTTAGGTTTGGCCTCTGCTGCTGGTGCTGCGGCTGCAGGTGCGGCGGCTGGTGCTGCCATCATTGTTGGAGCCGACTTTATAACCTCGTCTATGTTGACCTCAGCTAATGAAGCAACTAAAGCCTTAACTCTGACGGCGTCAACATTTATTCCAGCAGCTGTCAAAACCTGTGTTAAGTTTTCTTCGTTTATTTGTTTTCCAGCCTTGTGGAGGAGCATTGCAGCGTATATGTATTCCATACCATTTTCACCTCTACTTTAAACTATTTTAACCTTGCCGTGTTTCCCCTTCCAAATTGGGAACTCTCATACTTAAGCTTAACATTTCAGCGTGAGCTTTTCTAATAAGGTCTTTTATTGTTTCCTTGGTTGGTATGGCTGCGCCTAATGAGAGGGCATATGCCTCTTGGTGGGCAATTTGGATCAGTACTTGTATGTTTTCTTTTGTTGGGTAGGCCACACCTATTGAAAGTTTGAAGGCTTCTGCGTGGGCGGTTTCAAACTGTTTCTTGGTTTCCTCTAAATCTATTTTGAGCTGTTCTCCCTCTATGATTAAGCCTTCGTCATACACCACTTTCATTATTAGGCCAGCTTCAACCGGTTTTATTCCAAGCTTTGACAAGACACTTGCAAGTCTTTCTGAAATCACTTCGCCTTTCCGCGCCACTAAAGTGTCCTTTGTTATCCAAACGCTTCCAGACTCAATCCTCGTGGGCAAGCCAACAGCGTTCAATTGGCTGATTATAGGTCCAGGGGGTTGTCCAGTATTTCCAGCGGGAACTATGACATCAAAGGATGCTATGTCACCGGCTTTTGCTGTTAGTCGAACTTTCCTCTTCTCAAGAAGCAGTGCCAATTTGAATGGGTTTAGGTTTGTGAAGAGGAAAACGTTTGGACCTGTGAGATATTTCTCCAGTCTTTCAAGTCCTGGTTTCTCTTTGCAGTTTTCAACGGCTCTTTTCATTAAAGTGTTTTTTACGACCCGCATGTAAACGTCTGCCGCCAATTTTTTCTTAAACTCTTGAAGCTGGGAGGCTCTAACTTTTTGAAGACTTGCTATGCCCACCACTTTATATTGCCTTAAAATTTTCGTTATCTCTTCAACTTCACTGATTTTTTCTTTCAAAACTTGTTGAGACGGCAGACTCTTCCCCTCTTTATGGCTTAATTTTTACTGGCGCGCCCATGGTTGTTTTTATGCAAACTGATTTAATGTTTTTTATACCTCTCTTCAGTTTTCCTTCAACAACCCTTAAAACTGCTTGGATGTTTTCCGCCAACTCCTCCTCCTTCATGTTTCCCGTTCCAACGCGACATTGGATTACGGGCTGATTACGCATTCTAACAACAACTGTTCTTCGATATTTATTCAGCAAACTTTCAATGTCTGCTGTGGGGGGAACTGGTATGGGCATTTTACCTCTCGGCCCAAGGGCTGGACCCAAAACTTTGCCTACCAGCGGCATTAAAGGGGCTTCAGCTATGAAGAAGTCATACTCGTTGGCCAGCTTTCGCAATTCCTTCTTTTTTCCTGCTAGTCCCTCAAGTTCAGCTCTGTCCAGCACCAGGTCTGCGTTAGCCCTTTTCGCCTTAAGTGCAAGTTCACCTGTGGCAATCACGCAGATCTTGTTTGTTTTTTCCACTGACGGATATGGTAGTTCAACGTTTTCTTGAAGTCTTCCCTCCGGCGATTTCATGTCGATGTCTTGCAGATTTAGGATAAGCTCCACTGACTGAGTGAAGTTTCTTTTTCCACCTCTTTCCTTCGCCTCTTTTACAGCTGACAGCAGTGTTTTCTGCTCTATCGGCATTTTTGTTTACTCCGTGCCATTGATGGATTATAAAGCCATTATAAAAATGTTCCTTTAGGCTTCGCTTTCAGCAAATATTTTGTCATATTTCCCTTCATCGATTTCTCTCATAACATCCTTTGGGTCTTTACCCTCAACAGTTACGCCCATGCTGACGCATGTTCCCAAAATTTCTTTTACCGAAGACTTCAGCGTTTTTGAAAGTAGTTCTGGGCGTTTTATCTTTGCTATACGTATAAGCTGCTCCATCGTCAGGTTTCCAACTTTCTGCGCCTTCGGATTTCCCGAGCCTTTCTCAATTTTCAGTTCACTAACGATTAAGGCTGATGTTGTTGGTGTTCCAACACTAACTTCAAAGGTCTTGGTTTCCGGGTCAACAGTAACTTTCACGGGAACTTTCATCCCAGCATAGTCTTTTGTGAGCTCATTTATCTTATTAACCACAGCCATAACGTTCACGCCGAGGGGGCCCAAAGCCGGACCTAACGGTGGACCAGCGGTTGCTTGTCCCCCGCTCACGAGCAATTCCACAACTTTTTTCTCGCTCATGCTATGTGCCTCCTTTATCCTTTGCCTTCTCAACAAGTTTGACGTAGTCTGAGTGAACCGTTATGGGCAAGGTGAAAGTTGCTTCAAGAAGTTCCAGCGTCACTTCCTCCTTTGTTCTGTCTATGCGTGTGATTTTCGCCCGCATCCCCTTGAAGGGTCCATCTGTAACCTCAACAATATCGTTCTCGTTTAACTCCTCTATTATGGGCTTCCTAACAATATACTTCTCTATCTCTGAGAAGTTAACGAAGTCTGGGACTCTTGACCTAACGTGTTTTATGCCGGCTATGGCTTGCTCAACAAAGTGGGGGCCTTCCGCCTCCATAAAAATGTATCCTCTTAAAGTGTCTGGGACAAGGATGGCTTTCACTGGTATTTTGTTCATCTCTATTCTTGTTGCAACAAGTTTAGCCACGTTTCTCTCTTGGCCTGTTGTGGTTCTTACTGCAAAAATTTTTGTGGATGGTTTTTCCAATGTTTTTCCTCCGCTCCATTAACTAGAATGTGATTAGTCTTGTTAGCATTGCTATTATAAATCCTATGAGTCCAACGGTCCCTATGCCTAAAAAGCATATCTTTATTGATAGCCAAAGCTCGCTTTTTCCGGGTTTCACTGCCAGTTTTAATGTTCTGGCGCATTGCGATAGGAAGGACCTTAAACCCATTTTGCCAACCAGCAAGCTGCGCCTTTGATAAGATAAACAAGCATTTTATAAGATTTCTGGCGAAATCTCCAGCACACCCCCTTTTTCTGTTCCTGCAACGTGAAGCCCTACGCGTTTAATCTTTTATGAACCCACTAAAATGATGAGCGCTAGGCTTCTGAGCCCTTTGGGGCTGTGAATGCGAAGGCGCTCGTCTGATTATGTGGCCTTCAATACCAACCACTAGTACTTCCGCTTAAAAATACCAACTGCTGGTATTGCTGAACCTTAACGGTTGAAGTTTTAAGGTGAAAACTTTGGTGGTTGAAGTTGGAGAAAAGAGTTGCGCGCGCATCGCAGAATTCATGCACGTAAATCTTCTGGAATGCCCATTATGGTTAAATCGACATGTGTTCCCATCCTCGATATACGACTCATAGCCTACTCGCCTTCACTAACTTTGTTTATCAGTTTTAAGTCGGATTCAAGTCTTTTGACTTTTTAAAGTTTAGCTATTTGTCTGGAATCCAATCACTTGCACATTGCCAACATGTGCCATCTCGTTCAGCCATTTCTGCACACATTTCCAAACAATATTTCCTTCCACATTTAGGACATTTAAAAACTAAATGAGCATTTCTATTAACTTTTCTATCTAGACATAATGGTAAACCGAGGGCGAGTTGTTAAACCTTTTGGAATTCCAACTTTATAGTGTTAAGCATGTTAACAATGTTTGGTTTATCTTCGCCCTTTATTCCTTTCCAGTCTAAAATCGCAAATTCAACCTTTTCCAATGTTCTTTCAACGCATTGCTTCAGAATTGCCTCATCAATTTTGGCTATAGCGTATTTTGGTATCATATGCCCGAAGGCTATGTCGCCTTCTAAAGCCATTTTAGTGAATTTTTCGTTGTAATGTGGGCCTCCGATGCCGAGTATCGCCCTGCTTTTTTGTTGGCTGAAATTTTTAACGGCTTTTATTGTAGCATGTGCAACAACTTCTGCTGCTTTTAAATCTTCCCATTCTTTTGATGTGCTTCCCAGTTCGGCAAACATTGCTGGCACATCCAGTGATGGACCATGATGGGTGCATTCATAGGAAACTTTGTATTTCAAATCTTTTTCTTCAACAAGCCTTGACATGGTGCTTAATGCAGCTTTCATGGCGTTCGCTGGTGCAATGGACACTTTTCTTGGGATTCCACCCAAATTTGCATCTCCAAGGTTTCCGGGGGTATGCACTGACAGCGTGGGGGTTCCGCTTAAGCTGCTATGTCTTGAAATGAAAATGATTAGGTCTAGTGTGGGATAAAGCTTGACTATGTCTTGTGCATAAACTAGCTCTTCGTCTAACATCCTAAGTTTAACTTTTTGGCCGGAAATCTCCGCGGTGTACCCTTTTTCGCCAGCCTGTCTGAATGGATAGGTGCTTAGAATTTTTCTTGCAATATTTACGCTTGCCGGGTCTTTCGTTGATGCGACTATTAAGATCATTTTGTTCACGATAGCAATGTGCCCTTTTAGGGATAAAGGTTTCCATAAAACTTATAATGCCTGAAACTGTTGAAGCTTTAGGTTTAAACAGCTGGAAAGTGAAAAAATGCACCTAATTAACTTCAAGAAATTGTCTGGTCAACAACTTTTAGAGATTATCGATAAAGCTATTGAGGTTAAACGAAATCCTGAAAAGTATAGTAGGGCTTTGGACGGTAAATCCTTGGCCATGATATTCCAGAAAACCTCAACGCGAACCAGAGTCTCTTTTGAGGTGGCTATGACTCAGCTTGGGGGTCACGCGCTTTACATTGATTGGAGAACGACAAACTTTACAATAGCCGACATATACGATGAAACCCAATACCTTTCGAGGAATGTTGACTGCATAATGGCGAGACTATTGCGGAACGCCGATTTGCAAGTTATGGCTAAGGCCTCAAGGGTTCCAGTGATTAACGGCTGCGATGAAAAATATCATCCAAGTCAAGCAATAGCCGATTTAATGACTATGAAGGAGAAGAAGGGCAAACTTAAAGGCTTAAAAGTTGTCTACATAGGGGTTCATAACAACGTCTGCAATTCGCTTATTGAAGGTTGCACAAAAACCGGTGTGAAAATAACCACTGTAACGCCGATATTCAATGAACCTTCAAGGGATGATGAACTTCTTGAGGAGGCTAGGAAAACTGGACTGTACGAGACCACGTTGGATGTTGAAGAAGCCATAAAAGATGCAGACTTCGTTTACACTGACACTTGGGTTGACATGGAGTTTTTCACAGACCCAAAATTCGCCGCTGAAAAAGAAAAGCGCATCAAACTTATGATGCCCTACCAGATAAATAAGGAGTTGCTGCGAGGAAGCAGCGCTTACATTATGCATGACATGCCGATTCACAGAGGCTACGAGATAAGCGAAGACGTGATAGAAAGCCCAAACTCGATTATCTATGAGCAAAGTGAGAACCGCCTTTATTCGGCGAAGGCTATACTGCTTAAGCTGCTCGGAAGGTTCTAGCTATAGCGGTTAGTGTGGCTGGAAATTTAAAGGCAACCAGCTGAAATCTCATTCCAATGGATTTACAAAAGTTCAAGGAATGCGTGTCTAAATTTGATGCGAATTCCAGTTAACCTTTGGTGATTTGCGAGTTATTTGAAAGCAACGCTGTTTCCTTGTTTATGCATCTTTTGTGTTGAGTTTTAGGCAGCAAAAAATTTATAAAAGGAAAATTTTTCGGGAAAAATTTCAGAGGATAGAAAACGTATGCATAGTTGCCTCAAGACGATATGTGGAACATGCTTCCGAAGTTCGACGATAATGTTGGGTGTTCGATATGGGCATCCACATTATCGCCGAGTTTCGGGGTGTGGATCCCCGGAAAATCTCAAGAGTGGAAGATCTGCGGGTGGTTTTGGATAGGGTAGTCGCTAAATCTGGTTTGCGCGCGGTCTCTTCAAGTTTCCACCAATTTGAGCCTCATGGGGTTTCCGTCATCTATCTCCTAAGCGAGTCACACCTTAGCGTTCACACATGGCCGGAATATGGTTATATGGCTTTAGACATTTTCACATGCGGGGATGATGAGCCAGCCCTGAAAGCTTTTGATTTGCTGGTGGAGGAATTTCAGCCTAAAAGTGTCGAGAAACGTGTTATAAGGAGGGATGTCCTTGGAGAGGCTGGAAGCCAAAATACTCCGTGAACTTGCAGCTTCGGGGAAAACTTTCTGGGAGCTTCTCGAAAAAGTCAACAGTCCCTTAAAAGATTTTGTAGTTGCCCTTAAGCGGCTTAATGGCGAAGGACTCATAACTGTTGATGAGAGCGGTTTTCATATAACCGAGAAGGGTAAAGCAAAAATTAACTTAAGAAGCCTAGACTTTGAAGGTAAAGTCTGCCCATCATGTCTTGGCAAGCGAATAATTCCGGAAGCGAAATTCAAAGAAATTCTTGAAGAGTTTAAACGGATCGCTGAAAAGAGACCAAGCCCATCTCTAGACTTTTTCCAGGGTTATATGCTTGAGCAGGATGTGGTCGCACGGACAGCCTTAATGCATCATTATGGAGACTTGGATGAAAAAGACATTGTTCTGATAGGTGACGACGACTTGTTGAGTGTTGCTTTAGCCCTAACTGGTTTGCCTTCCCGCATAACAGTTCTGGACATCGATAAACGTTTGGGCAATTTCCTAGGTGACGTCAACAAGGATTATGGCTTTAACATAGAGTTTGTCAATTACAATGTGGCTGAGCCACTACCTAAGGAGCTTCGAGGAAGGTTCGACGTGTTTTCCTCGGAGCCGCTCGAAACAGTTTCTGGCTTGAAGGCTTTCATTGTGAGAGGCGTTTCATGCCTTAAAGAGAACGGTGTTGGATATTTCGGCTTAACCCACTACGAGGCTTCACTGAAAAAGTGGTTGGCTGTTCAGAAACTGCTTGCCAACATGAACTGCGTCATCACAGATGTTATTCAAGGCTTCTCCGTTTATCCAATGGATTATGGCACTGCAGACTACGAGGAATTCGCTTACGATTTAGGCTTTAAAGTGGACAAAAACCCTGGAATCAACTGGTATAAATCCGCCCTATTCAGGTTTGAAATGCTTGGCACGGCAGAACTGCCAGCCAGTGCGAACAAAAAATTGCGGATTAAGTTTATCGATCCTAATGAGGATTTAACCCATCCAGAACTGCGCCATGAAATTCTTAAGAAATTAGATGTGGTTGGTGGTGTGTCTCGTTAGCCTGTTTTGGAAGGGAGGTTTTGTGCCGCTTAGCAAAGTGAAACAGTCAGACACTACTCTTGTGAATGTGAAGATTCGGCGCGCTGATGAAAAGGATTTAGAGGAGATTGTTAGGCTTTCGAAGAAGCTTGGAAGGGACGAAAGTGCTATGGACTCTATGATTTCGCCTTTGCCCAGCGAATTCCAAAGCCCAAGCTGGATTCTTAAAAATATTAAAGGCGAGAATACAGTTGTTTTTGTCGCCGAAGTTGATGGGAAGATTGTAGGTTATTCGCTTGGATGGATTAGCCAGCCGTGGGCTTACAAGGGTAGGAGAGGCTATATTTGCGACTGCTTCGTTGAAAAATCTTATAGAAGACGGGGTATTGGAATGGCCTTGGTTAAAGCTATGCTTGAATGGTTCATTAACAAGGGCGTGGAATGCGTTGAAGCTGATGTTTACTCTAATAATGTGCCATCCTTAAATTTGTTTAAAAGATTGGGGTTTGAAGAAGTTTTTAAGAGATTGCGTTTCACAGTAAACAAGCAGAAATAACCGTTTATTTCAGTATCATGTCAACAAATTTTTCAGGTTGAAACTCTTCTAAATCGTCATATTTTTGACCGGTTCCAACAAACAATATGGGTTTTTGCGTGACGTACGTTACGCTTAGAGCCGAGCCGCCTTTAATATCAGCATCCACCTTCGTTAGTATTGTTGCGTCTATACCGACGCTTTTATGAAATTCTTCTGCCTGCATTACAGCGTCGTTCCCGGTTAAAGAATCAACCGTTAAAATCGTCAAGTCGGGGTTTACCACACGCTTGATTTTTGCAAGTTCACTCATAAGGTTTCTATTTGTCTGCATTCTTCCAGCGGTATCTATAAGAACAGCGTGAATTCCATGGGCCTTTGCATGATTTATCGCGTCATAGGCTACTGCTGCCGGATCTGCCCCGTACTTGTGCTTTATCATCTGTATGCCTAGACGTTTGGCATGGGTTTCCAGTTGCTCAATTGATCCTGCTCGATAAGTGTCGCTGCATGCGAGCACAACAGTATAGCCTCTGCTGTTTAGGAGTTTAGCAACCTTGGCTATGGTTGTTGTTTTTCCAGTACCATTGATTCCAACAAAAACTATAACGAAGGGCTCCTTTTTCTTTCGTTTTTCCTCAATTGCCTTAAACAGGTCTATTTTGCTATTTGTGGGCATGACCTCCAAAAGTATTTCGCGTAGGTGTTGTTCTACAATCTTCTTTTTGTCTTCAAGTCTTTTAACTTGAACGCCGTTTAGACGTTTTTCCATTTCTTCGCATATACGTTCCGCAACTGGAACGGCAACATCATTCTCTATTAGGTTTAGCTTAAACTCTGAAAGTATTGGGTGGAGATTTTCCGGCTTAAGCTCTGTTGTTGTAATCTTGTTTATTAGGCTGTTTAAGCCAGACTTTAGCCTCTCAAACATTCTTGGAAGGCGTCTCCTTCCTTAATTGAGCTGCCAACTCCTCAAATCGTTCCCTATCTTCATTAATTCTATCAATAACCTGTGAAAACTGCTGTTGAAGGGAGGCTCTGCTTTTCTCTAGGTCATCAAGCCTTTTTCTGATTATCTCCTTAGCTTCTTGTAAAGTCTTTTCCACTGAAACTCCTGCACCGATTCCAACAGTCACTTTGTCTGGGTCTTCAAGTCTCGCCTTTATGTAGGAGTTTCCCCCTATTGGAACTAGGAGCTCCGCGTTTTCCCTCCGCTTTTCTAAACCCTCTAAAGTCATGTTTGCATAGGTTAGGTCTGTTATCACGGCGTTCACCATGCTTATTCGTGATTGTAGGGCCTCAGCTGTCTGTTCCAAGATGCGCATTTCAACGCTTAATCTTCTAAGCTCTTCTTCAGCTTTTGCCGCCAACTTCTCCTTCTCCAATAACCATCTTTCTTATCAACGGGTCCTCAATTTCTTGCGGTGAGAGTTCTTCCACGTGGCTTATTTTAATGTGGAAACGTTTAACACGGTGTTTACTGCCCAATTCTGTGTAGACTTTTTCTATGGCGTGTTCTGGTTTAACTGCTATAACCTCTTTTCTGAAGTGAGTTTTCAGGTTTGGTTTTCTGACTTCTCCCGTGACTCTGAAAACTTTCACTTCACACATCTTCCTTTACTACACCCAAGGCGTGTCCAATTATAAACATTTCTGGACCGGTTGTCAGCGAGCCAGCAACAGCGGCGTGACTGTTGGCTATAAGCCCCGTTCCAACGTACGGTATGCCGCAGTTGATTGTGCCGACATCCACTGGCACTTTGAGGACGTCTTCCAAAAGTTTACGTTCATCTTCTGTTAGAAGGGGATGTGCCAAAACTCCCTTGCTGGTTGCAACCGCCAAGGAGCCCACATATGGAAGTTGGGCTATTTCTCCAGGAACAGCCTCAACACCCAAGGTGTCTGAAATTTTTCTAATTTCAGATGCTTTAAGTCTTGGATCAACGATTGCCCCGTAATCGTTTGCCAAAACCATGTTTCCATACGCGGTTTTCTTGGTTTCCATCACTGTTATGTTTCCGTCAAATACAGCCTTTATTGCCTCGATTTCGTCGTCTCTTACAAGGTGGGGAAGTAGAATTCCATTTGAGTTTGCACATGCTAGGGCGCCAACTAGGATTGAGCCGCCTATAGTTGTGTGTATAAGCTTAACCTTAAGCCAATTTTCAATCCTTTCAGCTTTTTTTATGGGAACAAACTTTGGTATTATGAGCATTTTCTCGGTGGCTAGTGAATATACTCCTATGCTTGCACTTCCAAAGAGGCTTGTAAGGTAAATTGCCAAGCTCAGTCTCCTTCAGCCAAATAAACAGTAACGTTTCCATCCTTGTCTCTGGCGACTCTAACACGTATTTTCCGCAGAGGCTTTTCTATGCCCCTACTCCAAACTTTCTCGTTTACCTCATTACTTATAATAAGCCTTTTAGGCTCGGCTTCTTCCTCTTCTTCACCTTCTTTTCTGGCTTCCAGCTTCATGTGTCTCTTAATAAAGTCTCGTATTATCCTAATGGCTTTTGGCGCCCTCTTATTTGGGGGCATAAGCCAAGCCTTACCTAAAGGTATCGTGTAAAACCTTTCTTCAACAATTTCTTCCTCAATCTCCGCTTTTGGAGGCTTAACTTCCTCTTCTTTTATTTCTTCAGCAGTTTCCTCCTCTTCTATTGGTTTTTCAGCTTCTTCCAACTTTTCCTCGAGAGATTCCTCTGCAGTCTTTTCTTCTTTTGCTTCTTCAACAATTTCTTCTCTTTTCTGTTCGGTTTTTTCTTCGCCGGCTTTTTCTTCGACATCTTCCGCCTTCATGATACTTCACCTTTAAGCCTTTATTTTCCTGGTTCTCCAATGCCTCCTTTTAGGATGGGTTCTGAATTTTCCAGCAGTTTTTGCTATAACCCATGTTGGAACAGCTTTTCTCTGCTTTCCCGCTTTTGCGAGTCTCCTCTTTTTTGCTGTTGGTTTGAATCTAGCCATACTAAACCCTTCTTATCTTTATTTCCCGCTTTTGGGTTTGCAGTTGAATTAGTATTTGTTTAAGTTGCTCGTCGGTTAAGGGCACCGGCAACTTTCCCGTCTGGGCTAGTTGGATTAGCTGGAGCTCCAGCTGCGCCGTAAACTCTGGCTTAACAAGTTTAAGGTTTGCCAGCCTTTGCCTCGCTTCCGGCGTTAGGATGGTTTTTAAAATGGCTTGTTTTTGCATTTCAAGCTGCTGTTCCATTTGGGCTCTTCGTTGTTCCTCGGCTATTCTTCTCTGCAGTGCCAAAAGTTTTTTCTGGCGAAGTTCCTCAAGCTCTTCATCCGACATCGTTAATCACTCTCCTGGTACTTTTCTAGCTCTGGAATTTCCTTCAATAAGTCCTTCTTTACCTCTTCAGCTATATCCTCCAGAAGTTTTCTCCCTTCCTTTGTTATCCGTCTTCCCTTATTCTGAAACTTTTCCACAAGCCCAGCGTTTTCAAGCTGCTGCAAAGCCTTTCTTATTATTGCTCCACCCGCCTTAACGGCGTGTTCTGGTCTAACGCCGAAGTCTTTTCTACCGCCATATTCTGCGCGAAGGCGCTCTATCCCTATTGGTCCATGAATGTATATTTCACGCAGCAGCGAGGCGCATCTTACATACCACCAGTCCGGATTTTCCGGCGGTCTCTGCGTGTGGGCACCCGTTTTAACTATGCTCGCCCATGCCGGAGGTGTTATCTCGTCAACATTTTCCTTTAGATAATTGGCTAGTTTTTGTATGAATTCTGGTGCTGGCACATCATTCGGAGTTGGCAATTCCAATCTTTCCCCGCTGTTTTCCTTCAGTAATTCACTAAGCCCAATATAAAGGCTTTCACGTTTTTGACGTTTTTCTGCCTCGTTTGTAAAGGATAAAAGTGTGTCCCCTAACCTCCACAAGGTCTGCTTCAGTCTGTTTAGAAATTGCTGTTGCTATTTCGCTGGCTTTTGTCTCTTGTAGGGCACTTTTCAAAATTTTGATTTTAACGATTTCCCTTTTCTCAAGTTGCTTTTCAACCTCTTTTATGAGCTCGTTGGAAATCTGCTTTTTCCCGATCCAAATGGTGGGTTTTTCTTCACCGAACTCGCTTTTTATGCGGCGTTTCATTCTAGGGGTAAGCCCACTCATTCCTCTTCTTCCTTTTAAGGGGTATGCGCATGTGCTTCCCACATTTTAGGCATGTAATAACCACGTGGGTTTCTCTCCGCTGTTTTATGCGGACACGACAGCTAACACCGGGCAAGATAAAGCTTTTGCAGTGGCGGCAAACCATGCGCCTATACTCTGTTGGAAGACGAATTTTAGCAGCCATGGCTATTCTACGGGCTATATCAACGTAGCGCTGAGCCAGAAGTGGATCATCATGATAAGTTTCCCTAGCTAAAGTAAAAAGGGTTTGAATTCGCTGTCTGGCTATACGCCTTGTCGCCTCATCCATTGTTTAACCGACACTATTGTATTTTGCTACGGAGCTAGTAAATTATGGACATTCTGTTAGTGCGGGGGGTGGGATTTGAACCCGCCTTAGCATGGCGAAATCTCCCGCAAATCCCCCCTCTTTTTCTGTTTTCCATTGTATAGGTGTTTCTCGTGCTTTTTAAGTTTGATTCTGAGGTTTCGGAGTTTCTTTCTATTTTGAAGCCTGGAGCACGCAATGTTCATGGTCGGGTTTTAGCGACTTTTAAGAATTTTACTCAAGCGGATTAGGGTTCCACACCTTTTGGCATTAAGGTCGTTCACAACATTTTTGGACTGCGCACCATGGAAGCAATACAAGTAGTTGGTATTTCAACTCAAAAATACCAGTGGTTGGTATTAAGAACAACCGGTCCTTTAAACTACTTAAGGATTATTTAGCTAAATCGGAAATTTGAAGAGGATACGCTGTGCCCTCGGGGTTGTGCATGCCTACTTCCGCAAAACAGCTCACGCAATTAGATGAGCACGGGTTTTCTGTTTTTGTACTTTTTACGATTTCGATAAACATTTACATTTCTTCCTTCTTAGTTCCAGGTTCTTTTGCATTTTTTCACAGCGTTTGTACCATAAGATTTCATAATCCTTTTGAGATACAATTCTGGTTTTGAGGTCAGCTATTGTGCGAATCTTTTCTTTCTTACACCATTTAACGCATATTTTGTAGGCATCCCAGTCAAGTTCTTCGTTTTCCCAATAAACTGGGACTTGAGAAAAGCCGTGTAAGAATGCGGCAAAGGCTCTTGTATGTCCATCTACGAAGATGATTTCGTTTCCAAGTTTCTTTACTGGTATAGGCTACATTGATTCTGGGTTTTTTGGGTTAAAGGTTTTCATTACTTCGGATAGCTTTTCTGAACTGATGAAGAGTTGGGTTGGTTGTATTTTGTCAAGTTTCATCATGAATATTTTAGCCATGGTTTCACGTTTATGTTTATAAAAATTCGAGATATATTAGCAGTTTGTGTTTAGAAAAAAGAGAAAAAGATTTTGTAAGTCTTCCCAGTCTTGAAGTCTTTTTCTCCTTCAATCTTTTTGATGTTACTTAGGTCTTGGGTTTACCTTGCGTACACTTAAACCTTCAGAATGATTTTCCGTTAACGATGACTAAAAGAAGACATAGTTGCAGATAATATTATCAATGCTTTTGGAGTGTGTTGAAAACTGCTAATGGCTTGGATTAGAATTTTTTAATTCTCGCGCGACAAGCAAAATCTTATTTTGAATATTTATGGTTTCCTCATGTGCAACGGAGTTGAACATTTTAAGGAAAAACATAAATATTTTTCAGAGCTGTAATTGTTTTGGGCATGGTGTCGTATATATGCAAGCTGGTTTGTCATTTGTGAGAATAAGTTCTTTAAATAAAAACAGCTTTCTGAAAGCAGATTATTTTTTTGGGGGTGAAGGTTGAACAGAAATATGGTTATTTCTGTTCGGGATCTTGTTAAGGATTATGGTGATGTAAGGGCTTTGGATAGTGTTTCCTTTGAAGTGTTTAGGGGGGAGGTTTTTGGTTTTATTGGGCCTAATGGTGCTGGCAAAACTACTACGGTCAGAATTCTTACAACCTTGCTTCCGCCATCTGGTGGGGAGGCTTTTGTTTTGGGATTTAATGTGGTTAAGAACCCCGTGGATATTAGGTGTAGGATTGGTTATGTTCAGCAACAGTTAAGCCTTGAACTTTTCATGACGGCTCGGGAAAATCTTGAAGTTTATGGACTTCTATGGGGAGTTGACAGGCAAGAAAAGAGGAGGAGAGCTGATTTTCTGGCTGAGATTTTCGGTTTGAGGGATGTCATGGAAAGGAAGGCCCTTGAGCTTTCGTTAGGTCAGAGAAAGCGTTTACAGGTTGCAAGGGAGTTTATGCATGACATGGAGTTGCTGTTTTTAGACGAACCTACTGTTGGTTTGGACCCCATTGTTAAGCGGACGCTTTTAGATTTCATACGGGAAAAGGCGAAAGGGGAGGGGTTAACAGTATTTTTCACGACCCACATAATGAGTGAAGCCGAATATCTATGCGATAGGATAGCAATAATAGACAAGGGGAAGATTTTGGCATGTGGCACCACTGAGGAATTAAAGGAAAGATTTGGCGTTGAAACCATTTTAGAGCTTGTTGTTCAGGAGGGGGATGGAGAAATAGTCAAATTACTGGAATCTATTCATGGGGTTAAGGAAGTTCAGCCTACTGATTCAAAGTCTATCAGGCTCGCGGTCGTCGATCCATATTCCAAAACTCCTGAAATACTCAGCCTCCTTTCCAAGGAGGGATACCATGTTACAGAGTTGCGTGTTAAGGAGCCAAGCCTTGAAGACGTGTTTATAAGGGCGGTTAGGCGGAGGGAATCACGACATGAATAGGCTGGTTAGGCTTCTTATACGTGACCTTAAGGGCAGTGTTGGCCTTTCATGGCATTTGCTTGCCTCCCAGCTTGTCATGCCAATAGTTTACATCTTTATCATGGGGTTAACTTTCGCCAACATCATAGGAGGGGTGACAATAGGCGGAGCGAGGGTAAGCTATGTGCAATACCTTGCAATAGGCGTAGTGTTCGGCCAACTCATGTTAAGTGCAAGCTATGCGGGTGCAATGGTTTTCTTCGACAAGAGAATGGGAATGTTTGAGCAGATACTTGCAGGTCCCTTTAGGCGATGGGAATACTTCTTAAGCAAAATCCTGTCGGTTGTATTGCAGGGTCTTTTCGGATCCTCCGTCGTCATTCTTATAGCTTCACCACTACTCATCGGATTAACCCCCACATTTAAAGGAATACTCTACACGCTGTTCTCGTTGATTTTCGCCTCCCTCTTCTTCGGATCCCTATCCTTACTAATCTCGGCATACGTCAAAACTGACCAAACTTTAAACATCGTGTTTAACTCGATTCTCCCACCACTAACATTCGTAAGCTCCATTTTCTACCCAATAGAAGCCATGCCTGAGCCGCTCAAATACATCGCATTAATAAACCCCCTAACATATGCAGCTGACATGACGAGATACGGGTTATTCGGCATAACCAGCACAACCATCCTCTATGCACCCCTCCTTCTGCTAACACTATCCACGATAACATTCACATTAGCCATGCACGCAGCATACAAAATCAGCCTATAAAAAACCAGACCACGTCTTAGGCTTTTAAAATTATTTTTAGGCTTCTGCAGACTATCCTCTATGACGTTCTGTTAGGAGACACTAAAAGAATAAGTCAGCTTCATATTTGCGTGCAAATGGGATAGCCTTGT
>Ga0272449_1001046_pt1 | contig 29960 bp, 24 predicted proteins | sample YNPCB0241_FD_198679 | JGI IMG/M metagenome (GOLD analysis project Ga0272449, IMG submission 198679) | Hot spring sediment microbial communities from Yellowstone National Park, WY, United States - YNP-CB-024-1 | ecosystem: Environmental > Aquatic > Thermal springs > Hot (42-90C) > Sediment... | reverse complement strand
GAAACAAAGAACGAAGAGATAATAAAATCGATTGAAAAATTATTAAGAAAGGAGGCGAATCTTGGTTAGGTTTATTTTGACAAGACGATTCTATCTATGGTTAGATTTATTTTTGACTTGACAGGTATTTTTAACCGAAATTTAGATTGAAACAATTAAGGCCTCTCGCAAACCCCTTCTTTAGTTGGGTGAGAGGCCTTAATATATTTATAGCAGATTATTTCAATTTGTCAAGGGGTATTAAAACTTTGTTGACTGAATTTTTTCACCCACTGAATTTTGAGTAGAGATATCAATCTTTACTTCTTTTGAGACCTCCTTAGATTTAAAAGGTGATGCAACCTCACCAAATTCACCATCACCACAAACATAATACACAACTTTCTGCTGAATGTCCTTTATAACCGTATGTATTGTCCATTTTAACTGAACCTGCATTGACGCTATAGGATCTTCATGTGTTCCAATATTTGCTATGGTTGAATCCGGAACTTCTGCAGTTAGACTAACCTTATAACCCCATGCGGTTTCAACGCTTATTGGCTCTATCGTAACTCCAGTTAAAAACTTTCCTTTTCCCTGATAATTCCCGTTATATCTGAACTGCAACTGATACTTTACCTTTACTACTTCAGCACCATAAACATTTTTGGCTGAAAAATAATATGTTTTAGTCTTTGGCTTAGACCATCCCTGAAGTTGTGTCCAGTGCTGGATACCATAGGGAACTGCATTTGCATAATTTACCTGTATATTAACCACTGGTTGATTCTTCTCTATTATCTCCCATACCTTTTGAGCAAGGTTTATTATCTTATCAAGCGTATCAAGAACAGGATTAACATCGTTGTTAAGAATATCCCCAATACTGCCACCACCAATATTGCCTGGGTCTATAGTAGGTGTTGATGACTGAGGAGATGTGGAGACATCAGGTGGTTTTGGAAGTTCGCTTGGCGCTGGAACTGAATTTCCACCTTTAGTCAGCACACCAGCATCTTGAACCTCTTCAACCTTTACATCCATTATTGTAAAGTACTTCTTATCGTAGTTATTTTCAGCCCTAAGTATCCCTCCTATTACAAGTAGCAGAGTAAGCATAATTATTTTTTTCATTTTCCCTCCTTTAATCTAATTTAATATTTTCCAAATTGGTTCTTATTGTCCTAAATGGACTTGCAATCTCTTCAAAATAGCCATCACCCTGAATATAATAAACAGCGGTTCCATCATATTCTTTCAGAACACTTGAAGCTGACCAACTAACCTTTAACTGCATTGCTGCTACGGGATCTTTTGCTGTACCAACATTGACAATAGTAGAATCAGGCACATATGCCTGCATACTAAAACGAAAGCCCCACCATACATCTACGCTTTGAGGTATAGCCCAAACTGCTGCAAGATACTTACCTTTGCCCTTGTACTTCCCACCATAGACATATGTAATTTTATACGATACACTTATAACATCTATACCATACAAATTCTCAAAATAAAATGAAACAATATAACTCTTCGGTTTCGACCAACCATCCAGCTCAGATGGTGATGAAACCCCCATAGGAAGTGCTACAGCATACTTTGTATCCAGATTTACAACCGGCTTATTATCAACAATCATATCCCAAAATTTTGAGGCGATATTTACAATTTTTTCAATCGTCACAAGTGTATTATCTATACCCTTATTTGGAACTTTGGTGCTATCAGGCAGTTTAATATCCTCTTCCACTACCTCTTTAATCTTTACCTTTACACCCTCTTTTAAAGTATAAAACTCAGGGTCTCTCTTTGCTGTTTCAATAACCTCTTTATCAAATTTGGAATACCTAATATTTTTTAAACTCTGTTCAACTATTTCTGAAGGAGATTGAGAATATAAGATCTGCACCCCCATCAGAAGTGCTATTATCAGTTTATACATAACCTCCTCCGATTATGTTATAATACAAAACATATTATAAGTCAAGTCCTTTAATCACATCCACCAATTAGGACTTAGGTCCTATACATCTTTTCCTTAGATATTCATAAAAAATAGGCATTACAGAAATTATTATTATAAGGATTATAATACAAGAAAAATTATTCTTAACAAAAGGAATATTTCCAAAAAGATACCCCGCACCAAAAACTATCAGACACCATAAAAATGCACCAAGAATATTAAATGTGATAAATTTACTGTAACTCATATAACCAATCCCAGCAACAAAAGGTGCAAATGTTCTTACTATAGGCACAAATCTTGCAAGCACAATCGTTTTTGAACCATATCTCTCATAAAAACTATGTGTCTTTTCAATATATTCTTTTTTAATTATATATGGATATCTCTCCATAAGTCTGACTCCCACAAACTTTCCTATATGATAATTTACACCATCACCAATAACCCCAGCAATAAAAATTATGGAAACCGCCTTTAAAGGAGATATCATACCTACGGATGCGAAACTACCACATGCAAAAAGAAGTGAATCACCAGGCAGAAATGGTGTTATAACAAGGCCGGTTTCTGCAAAAATTATAACAAAAAGTATAAGATAAAACCAGTTATTATAGGTATTTATAACAAAAGCGATATGTTTATCAATGTTTAAAAACAACTCAACAAAACTATCCATATCTAAACCTAATTCTTCTAAAGGCATAAAACAATATAATTACGAATAAACCGTGTGAAATTATAAATATCATAGATGGGCTAATGATACCAATATCAGATGTTCTTTTAACCATAACCACGAAAAACCACATAAAAAATGCAATCAGTGTGGCGGTCGAAATAGCCCATACCTTCTGTCTTATTAAGTCCATTTGAGAGATTAGAAAAGAAAGAATAGCAAAGATTATGTTTAAAAACATAAGCGAGATCTTAAAGTAAAAGAGAGAAAGTTCTTTTTGTGCTTCAATGGAAAGTTTGAAAAGTTTTTTTATTCTTTGAACAAGAACAAAAATATCATAATAACTATCAGATACATAATTTTCTATCACAATCTCCTCAAATGGCGGGAGAATATTAATCTCATACTCATCATAAAAACTTATAAAATGATTGTTTTTTTCAATCACCTTTGCATCATATGCAAGCCATTTATCATTTAAAAAAGCAAGTTCCTTAGTAATTATGACTTTATCCCTGTTTTCAATGTATACATCAAATAGTTTATTTGCGATTATTTTTTTAGCACCAAGATAGATATCGGAAAAGTAAATATAATAGTTCTCAATTACATTGACATCATGTTTTATTTCATAAACCTTTCTATACATATTTATGGCAAACCTATCAAATAGAGTAGATGAGAAAACAAATACAACAAATGATAGAATAAAAAGAGGTTTTAAAAAAACCGAACTTGAATAACCTGAAGAATAAATTGCCTTATGCTCATTTGTGGATATAAAATAATTAAAACTCATTATCGCACCAAAGAGAGTTATAACTGGAATAATAAGTGATACAAAATATGGTGTCTGATAAAATGAGGTTCTAAGAATCCAATTCATATCAAGTCCTTTCCTCGATGCCATATTCATATTCTCAAAAAAATTCACTAAGAATGTGAAAAAGAAAATCACTATAAAGGAACTAAGAAAGAATGAAACAAACTTTTTTACAAAATACTTTGAAAGAAGTTTCATTTAAACCTCAGTTTAAAAAAATAAAAATAAAATCCAAAAAAAAGCATAAAAATGGAAGGGATAAAACTAATCATAACAAGATGATTATTTTTTCTGAATATAACATCGGAAATTATTAAAAGGGAATAATAAAAAAACAGCAGAATTAAACTTGAAAAGAAACTGAAATACTTACTCTCCCTCTCATAATAAAAGGAAAGGATAATAGAAACAAGGAAAAATAAAAAAATAGAAATCCCGCTATTTATTCTGCTAAAAATTTCTTTCTTTATTGCCATTTTTTTCTTAAAATCATTTTCATAACGAAGAATTCTATTAAGTTCAGTTCCACTCATATGTTTGTAGGGGATGCTATAATTTGCCTCTTTAAACTCGAAAGGAATAAAAACATAATAATCCTTAAAACTACCTTTGTTTAAAATATCAGAACTCTCTTTAGTAATATCCATAATAGTACCATCTGAAAGAAAAATATCAAGACCCTTTTCCTTTACAAATCTAAACTCCCCTCTTTTAGATTCAACCTTGAATATATGCTTATCACCATTTTTAGATTCAAAATCCCTAAGCATTATCACATCTTTCATAAAATTACCATCCACATCCGAAGAGTATATCACAAATGTTGAAATCTTCTGAAAAACCCTGGGCTTTATGTTTACATTGGTCATTCTATTCATCATTATTCTTAGATACTCCCTCGATTTTAAAGAGCATACCGGTTCAATATAGTTGGCAAGTATATAATAAAAGATTGAAAAAATAACAGCATAAAAAAAAAGCAATCTCACCATCTCAAAATAAGAAAAACCACCAACCTTTATCGCAATCACCTCCCCCCTCAAAGAAATATCACCAACAGTGAAAAATATAGAAAAAACTACTGAAAAAGGTATTGTAATAATAAGGATATTGGGAATAAGATAAATTATGGTTCTTATAAAGTAATAGGGAGAAATTCCATTAACAATATCATTTGAACTTATCACCTTAAAAAACGAAAATAAAAAAAATATTCCAGAGAACACAAACAAAGAGAGAAAAAAATATCTAAAGAAAACTTTCGATAAATAAACCTCTATTTTAAATATCCTTAACATAAACTTAATAACTATTATATATAATTTATTTATGTTATCTTTCTTTGCCACAGGATTTATCGTATTATTCTTACAAACAAACACATTTGCTTTTGAGTTTAATGACTTTTTAAAAAACATATCCTCATATGAGGAATTTCAGACACAAACAACAACCTACATTCAAATAGAAGAAACAAACCAACAAAAGGAAAAAGAAAAAACTGACTACAACGAGGTATTTAGATGGGAAGAGAAAAAATGGGAAAATTTCATAAAAAGAATGGAAAAAGGTGAGATTACTGAGGAGGAAGAGAAAAAAGAAAGAGAGGAGGTTATAGTTATATCATCCCATCCCACTCCACCGCCACCACAGATTGAGTTTTTAGATAGCGGAACATCATTAAATGTTACTGGCAGAAAGGTCATATCTATAAATTACTCTGGGAAAAAATATATAAACGAGCAGACAAATACCATTAGGAATAGATCAACAAGCTTATTCGATATAACACAACAACTTCAGATAAGAATGCAGGGAAAGATTGGTGAAAAGATAAATGTAAATGTTGACTATGATGATACAAAACCAGATAAACAGGATATATCAATAACCTATAAAGGGGACCCGAATGAGGTTGTTCAGAATATATCATTTGGAGATATAGACCTCTCGCTTCCAGCAACTGAGTTTGTCTCATACAACAAACAACTATTCGGAATAAGGGCTGATATAAAGTCCAACAGACTTAAAGCAACAGTTATAGGTTCAAGAACAAAAGGACAGACAAAAACAAAACAGTTTAAGGGTTCAAATCAGTTTCAGAGTGTGGATATATATGATTCATCATATATAAGAAGAAGGTATTACGATATAACTTTTCAAGGTCAGGTTCAACTTCCAATAAAAAGTGGAAGTGAGATAATATTTATAGATAGGCAGACAAACGAACCTGTGGATGGAATTATAATCTCTTCAATCACTGCAGACGATTTTAATAAACCAACAACTACCTACACAGGTAGATTTAGAAAACTTGTAAGAGGTGTTGATTACTCCATAGATTATAACAGAGGATTTGTTATATTTGATAGAAGTCTAAACCCACAGGATGTTGTAATAATAGATTATCAGGATAAATACAACCAGTATATTAGTTCAAATACACAAAGACCTAAGATTTTAAAAACAAAAGACGATATTTATATATCAGATCCTGATGAGGCTGGATGGAGAAATGAAATAAAAACATATTACTTCATAGGTCAGACAAATATAATAAGGGATGATGGAAACGGAAATTTTATACTCAGAGTTCAGAATCTAAACAGGCAGGAGATAGGACCTTCATTAAATCCGCCTCAAAAATATCCTGATACGATAGAGGTCAACTTCGAAGAAGGGATAATTCATCTCTTAAATCCATTCGGTGATGAAAGCGGTCATCCTGATCCAATAACTTATTCACCAAATCCAATTCCAAAAAGAATAATCCATGTTGAGTTTTATTCAAAGGTTAAAACATTCTTTCTTGAACCAAATATCGTTCCAAACTCCGAGGTAATAATCCTTGATGGAAAAAAACTAACTAAAAATTTAGATTACTATCTGGATTATGATTCAGGTTTTCTAACATTTTATAATACTGAAAATATAACAAACTCAAGCACCATAGATGTAACATATGAGGTATCACCATTTGGTGGTTCAAACCAGACACTTGCAGGTGGAAGGATATCCTATGATATATCATCCAAAATGACCATAGGTGGAACGGCAATATATCAGGGCTCATCAAAATCAAATAAAGCACCATCAGTAACTGACATAGCGAATAGTTTAACAGTATATGACTCTGACCTTGCAATAAGAAACCTAAATCTATTAGGAATACAATCAAATCTCTCTGCAGAAATAGCGTTATCAAGGTTAAATCCCAATATAGATGAGTATGCCATAATCGACAATATGGAATCAACCAAGCAAGAAGAAACCGCTTCAATGGATAAAAATTTTTGGCAGATCGCCTCAAATCCAACAACTTCCCCGGCAGATCCAAATGCTGTGAACTGGGATACAGTTGAGATAAACTCAAAGGATATAAACCCGAACAATCCAGAAAACTCAAAACAACAAATTCTCGTCGTTCATTATGACTTTACAATATCAACAGAGGTTTCGCTGGTATATGTATTTTCAAAAACAGGTCTTGATTTTTCACAGAAAAAATCATTTGAAATAACTCTTTCCGGTGATAATAATACAGGAGGCCCTCTTTTAAATCTAACATTCGGTGAGATAAATGAAGACAGCGATGGAAGCGGTGGAGCTACATTAGTTTGTTCTAATGGAAAGATAATTTACAATGCTCCAAAAACTGAAGACATAAACTGTGATGGAATTTTATCACCTGATGAAGACAAGGGATGGTTATATTCACCACCTGGTTTTAGTTCAAAAAGATTTGGTGCAAATAATGGAAGAATAGATACCCAGGACCTAAATGGAAATGGAAGGCTTGACCCTGGAAATCCAGCTATAGGTGGGTCATTTGGATATCTCACAAACACTTATTTTATAGATATAACATCATCAAATATGGAAACAAACGAGATCAATTTTTCAAACTGGCATACACTTGTATACCCGATAGTAATATCATCAACTGAGGCCTATAAATGGTCAAATATTAAACAGATTAGATTGAGTTTGAAAAAAGGTTTAAACACACCACAAAAAGGAACAATAAAGATAGCTAAAATATCAGCTGTTGGAAACAACTGGAATATTCAATCATCAACATACACATCTGAAAGTATAAAAGTTTTATCCATAAACAATATTGATAATCCCGACTACATTCCAATATATAACGCCGGCGGAAGAGTTAGTGATACTTACAATAAACTTTATGGTTCGGTTTCATCACAGAAATCATCCACAGGATATAAGACCATACAGGAACAAGCAATTTTAATAACAATTTCAACTCTAACATCAACATCAAAATCATATGTATATAGAAAATTTGCAACACCGATAGATATATCACAGCATAAAAAAATATCATTCATTCTTTATAATAAGGAACCACAAAACGAGATAAATTTTTATCTTAAATTTGGAACCGAAGATAATTATTTTAAAGCATCTGTTCCGCTTAATTTTTCAGGATGGAAACTTTTTGATATAGCACAGATAGATACAAACAATGATGGAATTGCAGACTCATGGCAGGCACTTGATTCTGATATAAGCACAAGAGTTTATGGAAATGTTTCTCTCCAGCAGATACCGCAGATTATTGCAGGATTTGAAACATCCTCAACCTCAACATTCTCACATACGGTCTATTTAAACGATATATTCCTATCCGAACCATTTATAAGAAATGGAATAGCAAAAAAAGTAAGCGGTGATTTTGAAATTCCATCATTTGCAAAATTTGGAGCAAAACACAGGTTTGTTGACAGAGCATTTCAGACACCTGTAACAGCAATAACAAATCAGGATAACGAGCAAAATACTGCCTATCTAAACCTTTTCAAACCAAAATTCTTTCCAACAAGTTATACTTACTCAAAACAAAACACAAACACACCAAACACCTACAATACTGGAAACAATAATCTTGTAAATCTACTATGGCAGGGAAAGGTAAAGAAAGAGGATTTCACTGCCTCGGGGCTTTTAAACCTTCCCCTAATTCCACAAACAAATCTCAATTACTCTAAAAACAATATAAAATATGAACTGATAAAAAGAGAGGATGACAAAAATACCTACTCTGCCTCTACAAATTTTGCACCTCCTATAAACATCTTTTTTGTTCCGAAAAATGTTTCACTTAATTACACCTATATAACCAACAAAATAAACTACAGTTCATTTGTTCCAACCTCAAACTATTACAGCAGTGATGAGAGAACAAACAGTTATTCCATAAAACTCTCTTTCACACCACTTAAAGACTTCAATATAAATCCATCGTATTCCCTTACAAATGTAAGAGAAACCAGATGGAGTGATATATCAAGATTTTCATATCCCAAATCAATGCAGCAAAATATTGATGTAAACTCAAATATAAAATTGCTCAGATGGTTAAATCCCTACATAACCTATAATCTTGCAATAACAGAAAATAATAACATATCACCCACAACGGTAACACTTGCAAACCAAACAACATATTACGCTATTGGTGAAATAAAGACCGTAAATAGAAGCGCAAATGGAAATATAAATTTGACACTGAATATTAACGATATTTTTCCAAATCTAAAACCGATAAGGTCAATCATAATAAACTCAAACTATCAACTGCAGGACGGCGATACCTGGTCAAATATAGAAAAAGATTTCAAAACAAAAGATAAACTCTGGATAAGAAACTCATTAAAACCAAAATCCCCTTTTGCACTAAGGAATACAGCCACATACAGGGATTCGTATAACTCATCATTTAGATGGCAGCCATTTGAGGCATATATTTTTAAAAACGATAGATTAAAACCTTTATCCACACTTTCAATAACCAATAACTTCAACTACTCAAAGCAGGAGAGTTATTCAAACAATGTTCTTACACAAACCAAAAACAAAACCATCCCAGACCTCATAGTTTCATTATCTCAGGTGGAACAGATACTTGCACTTAAAAAATGGATGAGTTATGCAACATTGAATTTAAAATATAACCGAAATACAAATACAGTGGTCAACAATTCTAAAGATACATCAAATTCATTTGGCAGCGATTTCAGGTTTAATCTTCTAAACTCAATGAACACATCAATTAGTTTTAACAGCAGAAATACAGAAAAATATGACTTAAAACTAAAAAGAACATTATCCTATACAAGACATAGGGACTTTTCAATTCAGACAACATTTGATGTAAAATCTTATAGATTTACTCCAAAAATAGATTACTCAAATGATTACTCCGAGACAACCCTAAAAACGGTAACAGCAAACACCACAGTAATAACACCCTCTCTATTGATAAAGACCGATGTAAAGATACCAAAAACATTAAAACTCCCTTTCATAAGTGAAACCACTTTTGAAAACAGAATAATATGGACAACAAATATAAGTTATTCAATCAAAAAATCTCCAATATCAATAAACGATAATAACAAACTATTCTCGCTGAACTCAAATGCTGATATAGAGATGAGCAAAAATCTCCGTTTAAGTTTTAATTGCACCATTCAGAGGTACTGGCATAAATATCTAAAGCAGGAGGATTATCTCTCATACCAACTTGGCTCAAATATAATATTACAATTCTAATTGTTTGAGTTTATAAATCCCCTTTTTCATTTTTTCATTTTCCCCGACGTAACGTCGGTGGGAATAATGGGGATTTAAGGTTTTGAATACAAGATATAAAAAGTTAAAATATTAGTATTATAGGAGCATCATCAAGACCAAAGGTAAAATATATAGGACAAATTAAATTTTTTGGAGGTATTATGAGAACACCAATGATAGCTGGAAACTGGAAGATGAATCTTACAAGGAGCCAGGCAAGGGAACTTGCTTTATCAATCAAAAAAGGACTTGATCCTGATATAAAGAATGAGGTTCTTCTTATTCCGAGCTTTACAAACCTTGAGACGGTGAAAAATGTTATACATAATTCCAAAATACTTCTCGGTGCTCAAAATGTTTTTTGGGAAGAAAATGGAGCATTTACAGGGGAGATATCTCCTTTGCAATTAAAGGATATTGGTTGTGATTATGTTATAATAGGACATTCAGAGAGAAGAAAAATTTTATTTGAAACGGATGAGATGTTAAACAAAAAAATAAAAGCAGCACTTAGAAATGATTTAAAAGTAATATTCTGCATAGGGGAAACCTTAGAAGAAAGAGAAAACAATCAGACATATAGGGTTCTACAACTACAACTACAAAATGGTTTAAAGGATATAGAAAAAAAAGAACTAAATAAAATAATAATAGCATACGAACCTGTATGGGCGATAGGAACTGGTAAAACAGCAACAGGCAAGCAGGCTGAGGACGCTCATATATTCATAAGGAAAGAAATCTCAAGATTATATGATAGCGAAATAGCAAACTCAATAAGGATAATTTATGGTGGTTCTGTTAAGGCAGAAAACATTGATGAGTTAATGGCACAAGAAAATATTGATGGAGTGCTTGTTGGTGGAGAAAGTTTAAAGTCGGATAAATTTTTAAGAATAATTCACTACAATGTACTTAGAGAAACTCCTCCAAGTCCATCTAACCCCGATACATCATGTATGGAACTTGCATCTATGATAGACCATACACTTCTAAAACCAGACGCAACTCACCAGGAAATAGAAAAACTCTGTCACCAGGCAAGGCAGTATCATTTTGCATCTGTATGTGTAAACCCTGTCTATGTTTCACTTGCAAAGAGACTTCTTGCTGGAAGTAATGTTAAAGTTTGCACTGTCATAGGATTCCCACTTGGTTCGACAACTCCAACGGTTAAGGCAATTGAGGCAAGGGAAGCCATAGAAAATGGAGCAGATGAGATAGATATGGTAATAAACATAGGCGCTCTAAAATCAGGTAATGACTCTTTGGTTTTAGAAGATATAAAAGCGGTTAGAGAGGCAACTAGAGGAAAGGTTCTTAAGGTTATAATAGAAACAGCATATCTTACAAGAGAAGAAAAAATAAGAGCATGTAAACTGGCAAAAGAAGCACAGGCAGATTTTGTAAAGACATCAACCGGATTTGGTCCTGGTGGTGCTACTGTTGAAGATGTGAAACTTATGAGAGAAGTGGTTGGACCTAATATGGGAGTAAAAGCATCAGGTGGAATAAGAGATTGTAAAACTGCATGGGAAATGGTAAAAGCAGGAGCAACAAGGCTTGGAACAAGCGCAAGCATTGCTATAGTAGAAGGAAAAAAATCAGAACCTACAAAATACTAACGAATAAAATACCACCACAAGAAATGAAAAAGTAAAAAGTGAGATATAAAAATTCCTCTTACCTCCTCATTTAATAAAGGAAGAAACGAAAAGGAGGATTTAACAAATCAAACCTATTTTCTTATCATTCTTTTTTTAATTGCAGTTGCAAGTCTTTTAATTCCCTCTTCTATCTCATAAAGGGTAGGATATGAGAAATTGAGCCTCATTGTATTTTTGCCGCTTCCATCAACATGAAATGCAGAACCTATCACATAAGCAACATTCTCTTTTATTGCATCTTCAAACATATCATCCGCACTTATATACTCTGGAAGCTTAACCCAAAGGAAAAGACCACCTTCAGGTTTGGTCCAGCTAACTCCTTCAGGCATGTATTTTTCAAGAGATGCAAGCATCGCATCCTTTTTCTCTTTATAAACTTTTTTCACTTTCTCAACATGTCTATAAAACTCACCTGTTGCAAAGAAATCAGCAGCAATCAATTGATTTAAACTTGATGTGCAGAGGTCAAGTGATTGCTTGAGTATAACCATTTTCTTTATTATCAACTCATTTGCAAGTATAATTCCAATCCTAAGGCTTGGAGCAAATGTTTTGGATAAGGTAAATATAGAAATTATATTATCACATTTCACTGTTTCCTTATCAATCCTATAAATCATTTTTGGAGCTTTACCCTCAAATCTTATCTGCCTATAGGGAGAGTCCTCAACTACTATAACACTGTATTTTTCAGAAAGTTCAACAATTCTTTTTCTTTTCTTCTCTGATAAGGTGACACCACTTGGATTTTGAAAATCTGGAACAAGATAGACAAACTTATAATGTTCATCCTGATCTTTAAGCCATTGAAGTTTCTCTTCAAGTTCTGTAGTTATTATTCCATCTTGATCCATCCTTACTCCGACAAAATCACAGCCATATGACTTAAAAACCTGCAGACCTCCCATATAACTTGGAAGTTCAACAATCACAGGATCTGATGCATCTATAAAAAGCCTTGCAACAAGGTCAAGAGCCTGTTGCGAAGCTGTGGTAATCAAAAGGTTTTCATGTTTAGGTTTTATCCCCTCTTCTTTTTCTAAAAATTTTATAAATTCTTCTTTAAGTTCAGGCAAACCTTCGGTTGGACCATACTGAAGAGCAATTCTCCCCTTCTTATCCATAATTCTTTTAACCGAATCAACTATAAAATCATACGGAAAAACCTCAGGGTCAGGAAGTCCTCCAGCAAAAGATATAACACCTTCTTTATTTGTAAGTTTCAAAAGTTCCCTTATAACGGATGCCTTTGTTCTTCTAGGAGCGGTTGCAAGATTTTTAACAAGGTCTATCATAAATCCTCCTTAAAAACAATTTACATAATTTAAAATAAAATTTCAACTTTTTTAAATTTTAAAAATTTTATATAATCCTTTTATGGAAAACAATAACGAAAATACTAAAAATCAAGGGAAAAAAGTATCAGTTTTAAACATTCTAATACTACTGACAGTATCTCTTATCTTACTCTACCCTACACAAATACCAACTCTTTTCTACCTTCGTGTAAAAGATTTTATATATCCATATACAAAAGAAGGTAGATTAAGAAAAGCAGAATTAAATGGAAGTTTAGCTCTCAATAATAAAGAATATGAAAAAGCGATAGAAAATTTTAATCTTGCGATCAAAATCAATCCAGATGACCCTCAACTTTATTATCTAAGAGGATTATCCTATGAAAAAATGGAAAATTTTGATAAGGCAATAGAAGATTATACACTAGCCCTCAACCTAAGCACCGGAGCCACTCTATATGGTGTATTGGTTGATACACAGATATACACTGAGGCATTGGCAGATGTAATCTTAAAAAAAGGAAAAGAGTATTACAAAAAAGGTAATATAGAAGAGGCTATGAAATATTATGACAGGGCAGTTAAACTGGATTCCAAACTTATAATATTTACGCTTCCGGACTTTTTAGAACATGTAGATAAAACAATTAAAGAACTAAAAAAAAGCGAGGAAGAGGCGGATAGAGGACAATTTGAAGCAACATCTGATCTTTTACTTGCATATCTTTATATGGGTGATTGCAAAAGTGCACAAGAAGAATATAAAAACCTGATAAGTAAAAAAATAAAAGAAATTGGTGGAGAATTTTATATAAATATCGGAACATATTTGTGGAAGTGCAAAAAAAACAAATATGAATCCCTAAAATACTTTGAGAAGGGATTTCAGAAAGGATTTAACAAGTTTGACGAATTATACTCAAATGATAGTTACGGTAGATTGATTGAAGGGTTAAACAATCAAGAGGAATTTAAATCACTTGTAAGAAAATACAGAAATCACTAATCAAGGTCCATCGGGTTTATAGGTTTTGATGGGTCATCCTTTGCTTTCTTTTTTGACTCTTCAAAATGTTTATCAAGTTCTTTTATCTTCTTATCCATATTCTCTTTTGCTTTTCCAAAATAATCATCCAGTTTTTCCTTATTCTCCTTTGTTTTCTTTATCATATCCATAAGGGGATCTTTTGAAGAAGATATATCCGGTTTTGGGAATTTGTTAATAATTTTACCGGTCTTTCTATCTATCTCAAGACGAACTCCACACTCAGGGCATTCCACTATAAAACTATCCATAATTTAATTATCTAATTTTTTTTAAAAAATTCCAAACATTATTTTACATTAATCAGTTTATGAATCTGAGGTAAAAACCTTACATTAGAAAGTTTTCTAATAGCAATAAAATAAAGTTTATCAATAATATTAAAATCAATTTTCTTACTTGAGATCGGCTGAATGAAGAACGGAATTTTTTTTGAAACCTTTGATACAAGATTTACTGCTTTTTTAAAATCCATAATATCAACTTTATTATCAAAAATAACCTTAACATAAACTTTATCTCGCGATACTTTTAAAAACTCAAAATGTTCATTAAAAGTATCTTTGCCAGTATACTGAGGAAGCTTTATATCCATAGAAACAATATCAATAAATTTAATTATTTTTTTTAGTTCTTTATAAAATACACCATTTGTCTCAAGCATGAATTTATATCCATTGAGTTTCTTTATTATACTTTTTATCTCATCAACATATAAAAGCGGCTCGCCTCCTGTAAAGGAGACCGTTTTTATGTTTTCTTTTTTGCTTAATTTTTTAATTTCTGATACTATTCTTTTTGTATCATAAACTTCATACCTCTTTTCTATTTCATCGCAGTAACTACATTTTAGATTACATCCGTAAAATCTTACAAATATCTGTTTTTCTCCTGCATAAAGCCCTTCACCTTGATACGATGAAAATATCTCAGAAATTTTAATCTCACTCATAAAGAGGATCTTTTAGCCCTGCTTCTTCAAATCCCTTTGCCCTTAATTTACAGGAATCACATTTTCCACAAGGTTTTTCCCCTCCGTAATAGCATGACCATGTAAGTTTTAGTGGAACACCAAGTTTTACTGCAAGTTTAATAATCTCTGCTTTTGACATTTTTATTATCGGAGTAAGTATTTTTATTCTTTCCCCACTTGCATAAGTTTTGCTACCATAATTTATTGCTTTTTCAAGTGCCCTGTAAAACTCTGGTCTACAATCTGGATAACCCGAATAATCTATTACATTTGGACCAAGAACAATATATTTAGCACCAACAGAGTCAGCATATGATGCAGCAATTGAGGTAAAAACAAGATTTCTTAAAGGGACATAGGTTGATGGAATTTTTCCTGATAGGATTTCTGAAAGTTTTAGGTCAGGAAGTTTCTTATTTTTTGAAACAAGAGAACTTACACTAAACCATGGAAACCTCAATTTTATTTCATAAATCGGAACCTTGTAATAAGATGCAATTTTTTTTGCAGACTCAATCTCCTTTATATGTCTCTGACCATAATCAAAAGTTAACGCATAACATCTATAACCCTTCTTTATTGCCCAGCCAAGACAGGTTGAAGAATCAAGTCCTCCAGATAAACTAACCACCGCCTTTTTCATTAAAAACCTCTTATCAACATATTTCATCTTGCTTTACACCAGTTCCCTTCAAATGTAAAATTTATTATTTTGTTTTTTTCATCTGTTACAAAAGATGTCTTACACCAGTTAATTCCAGATGATGTGTCAAAAGCAAGTTTTTTAATCGTTGCCTCATAACTTCCTTTTGGTATCAGGTTTTTGCCAACCCAAAGGTATGTATAAATCTTATTTTTACTTGGCATCGTATACTCATAACTTGGCTCTCCCCATTGCATTATAATCCCATTTATATCGTTCCCAAGCCAAAGTTTGAGTTTTTCTCTATAATTTTCGGTTGTTGCACAAGAGACAAGAAAAATGGATATAAAAAAAAGTTTTTTCATAAAACAACCCCCTTTCGAATGTATTTTTCTGCCTTTAAAACCTTAACATTCTTAAACTCACCTGCCTTTGCTCTATAATTTGAAACAAAAAATCTACCATCCACATCTGGCATATCCATATAACTTCTTGCTGATTTTTCATCATCAAACATAACCTCATAAACTTTTCCAATCATATCCTTATTCATTTCATCAACAACTCTACTCTGAAGTTCAAGAATTTTATGGTATCTTTCATCAATAACCTTTCTACTAACACCATCCATATAAAAAGCCCTTGTTCCTTTTTCTCTTGAGTACTTAAAAAATGAGATATAATTGAACCTAACATCTTTTATAAATCTTAAAAGTTTTTTAAAATCATTTTCATTCTCTTTTGGAAAACCAACTATAATAGATGTTCTAAGTGCAACATCAGGAATATATTTTTTTATCATCTCTATTTTTGAATAAATATCCTTTGATGTATATCTTCTGTTCATTAACCTAAGTATCTTATCTGATATATGCTGGATGGGCATCTCAAGATAATGAACAATTTTTTCGCTGTCTCTTATACATCTGATAAGTTCAGTATCTATCTCAGAAGGATAGAGATAGCAGAGACGTATCCATCTAATACCCTTTATTTTCTCCAGTTTTTTTAGGAGTTCTACCAAAGATTTTTTACGATATAGGTCATAACCATACCTTGTTGTATCCTGGGCTATAAGTGAGATTTCCTTTGCTCCATTTTTTGAAAGTTGCTTTGCCTCAGTAATTACCTCATCAATACTTTTAGACCTAAAGTTGCCTCTTATATGTCCAATTGTGCAGTAGGAACAGTTGTTATTGCAACCATCCGCTATCTTTAGATAAACTGAGTGAGGTTTTGTAAGAAGTACTCTTGCAAGAAACTTAAGTTTACTTTTATCTCCAAAAACTATTCTTTTTTCCCCATCTATTACTTGAGAAACCTCATCGCACAAACCAACCCCAATAAAGCCATCAACATCTCTGTATTTTAAAGAAATATCATCACCCATCCTATCAACCAAACATCCACTAACAAATATTTTTTCAATTCTATTATCTTTTTTAAGAGAAATGAAATACTTAATAACCTCATCTGATTCCCTTATAGCAGATTTTAAGAACGAACAGGTGTTTATCAAAACGCAATCTGCATCTTTTTCATCCAATACTATTCGAAACCCTTTTTTTATAAACTTAGAAACCAATGTCTCAGCATCAACAAGATTTTTAGGACAACCCAAACTTACAATATAAAGATTTCTCACTTTTCAAAAATTCCCTTCTTCTCAAGTTTCCTAAATATAACAAAAATAAGATATGCAATTATTATGGAAAATACTAAAAAAATTCCCTGTGCAAGACGAGGATTTTCTATACCGATTATTCTTTCTATCTCTGACATACCACCCATTGAAGCAAAAAAATTAGGTATAGCGATTGCAATTGTAATTACTGTAAGCGTTTTAAGCCACACATTCATATTGTTATTTATTATTGAAGCCCTTGCATCCATAAGATTTGAAAAAACCTGAAGATATATCTCAGATTGCATTTTTGCCTGGTTGTTTTCTATTATTATATCATCGAGATATTCAATACTCCTCTCATTGAAACCAAATCTCATAGCCTGTGACCTCAACTTCTCCAATACAAAAGAATTTGATGTAATTGCAGTTGTGTAATAAACAAGCGATTTTTCAAGTGTAAACATATGCATAAGATATTTATTATCCATTGACTTTGATATCCTTGTCTCAATCTCATCAGCAATTGAATTTATACCCTTAAGGTGTCCTATAAAATGGTATATTGAATTATAGAGGAGTTTTAGAAAAATTTCTTTTATCCCTATAACACTCTTGAAATACTTACCACTAAATATATCTGTATCCTCACCCATAACAATTATTAAATGCTTTGGAAGAAGAAAAAGACCAATTGATTGAACTTTAAACAGATAATGGTCTTTTGATGAATAATTCTTAGGCTTTTTGAATATAACCTCAATCCTGTCACCCTCAAACTCAATTCTTGCTGGTTCTTCCGGGTCAAGTGATGAGTTTAGATTATGAATATCAATACCATATTTGTTTACAAGATACTCCTTTTCTCCATTTTCAGGGCTAATTGCAACAATTATTTTTTCATCATCTCCTGTAGTTTCAACTATACTATGATTTTCTATCTTATATTTTTTAATCATACCTTTGATTTAAGAACTGATGAAACAATCTTACCTGTCTCTGATAGATTTTCAATTATATAAACCCCTGCTTCTTTTAAAGCATTTATCTTTGATTGATGCGTTCCAGACAAACCCTCAATAATTGCTCCAGCATGCCCCATTCTTTTTCCCTTTGGCGCGGTCTTTCCAGCAACAAATGCAAAAACAGGTTTCTTAACATTTTCTTTTATAAATTTAGCTGCATCCTCCTCAGCACTTCCCCCTATCTCACCTATCATAAGTATTGCTTGAGTTTGAGTATCTTCATTAAACATTTTTATAACATCCACAAAATTAAGACCTTGAATAGGATCACCACCTATTCCAACAACACTTGACTCACCTATACCTTCCTGCGTTATCTGCCAAACAGCCTCATATGTCAGTGTCCCTGACCTTGAAACTACTCCAATACTTCCTTTTTTATGAATGTATCCCGGCATAATTCCACATTTTGCTTCCTCTGGAGTAATTACACCAGGGCAATTTGGACCGATAAGAAAAACATTTTTACCTTGAGCCTTTAAATAATTTAAATGCTTTTTTACTCTTGCCATATCCATTATTGGAATTCCCTCAGTTATGCATATTATAACCTTTATTCCATTATACGCACACTCAAGTATAGAATCCGCCGCATAGGGAGCAGGTACAAAAATCATTGCAGTATCAGCACCGGTTTTTGAAACTGCTTCATAGACAGTATTAAAAACATCAACACCAAGATGCTTTGTCCCACCTTTACCAGGAGTAACACCACCAACTATATTTGTCCCATACTCTATACATTGTTTTGTATGAAAACTCCCATGACTCCCTGTAATTCCACATACAATAACCCTTGAATTTTTATTCACAAGTATAGACATAAAATCCTCCTAATTAACATTTATCTTAAAATCCCCCTTTCCCTCTTTATAAAAGGGGGAATAAGGGGGATTTATTTAGCAAGAGCAACAGCTTTCTTGCATGCATCCCACAAACTATCTGCTCCAGCAAATCTCAAACCGGACTCAGAGAGAATTTTTTTACCTTCTTCAACATTTGTTCCTTCAAGCCTTACAACTATAGGAACATTTATATTAACATTTTTTGCTGCCTCAACTATACCTCTCGCTATATTATCACATTTCATTATACCACCGAAAATATTTACAAGTATTGATTTAACTCTTTTATCTTTGAGTATTATTTTAAATGCATTTGTAATCTGTTCAACATTTGCTCCACCACCAACATCAAGAAAGTTTGCAGCATTTCCTCCAGCAAGTTTTATTGTATCAAGCGTTGCCATTGCAAGTCCTGCACCATTAACCATACACCCAACATTTCCATCAAGCCCAATATAATTTATACCTATCTTTTTCGCTTCTTTCTCAAGTTCGCTTAGGTCCCTATCAGGAAGTTCGGCAATATCTTTGTGTCTAAAAAGTGAGTTATCATCTATTATGACTTTGGAATCAAGTGCTATTAACTTATTTTCTTTTGTTATTACAAGCGGATTTATCTCAACAAGGCTTGCATCACATTCTATAAAAAGTCTTACAAGATTTTTTGCAAACTGAGTAAAATCAAAGAAAAGTTCTTTTGGTATATCAAGATTATATGCAAGTTCCCTTGCCTGCCAATCAAAAACCCCTGCTTCAACATCAACCCCAACCTTTAGTATAAGATGCGGTTTCTCCTTTGCAAGTTCCTCAATACTCATCCCACCTTCCTTTGATGCAATAATTATCGGTGATGATATATTTCTATCCATAACAACTGATATGTAAATCTCTCTTTCTATATCACTTGCTTTCTCTATTAGTATTTCCTCAACAACAACTCCACTAGGACCAGTTTGATGTGTAACAAGTTTTGATTTCAAAAGTTTTGATACAATTTCCCTTACTTCATCAAAATTTTTTGCAATTCTAACACCACCTGCTTTTCCTCTTCCTCCGGCAAGAACTTGTGCCTTTATTACAGCAGGATATTCATCTATTTTTATCTTTTCAAGGTCAGAGATACTTTTTATAACACCATATCTTTTTGCAACAGGAATACCATACCTCTCAAACAAAATCTTTCCCTCATACTCAACAAGTTTCATAACTCCTCCAAATATAATTTTACATAATTTAGAATAAAGTAAAAATCTTTTTGTTTGAGATATGTTTTGTTATACTCTAAAAATTAACAACCCCATAACAGCGTAAATCTAATAAATATTCACAAACATCTCTCATAAGAGTATTATATGGAACATCAGAATATTTAATAGAAATTGCTTTGATAATTTGTTGAAAAGAACTACGACTATTTATTTGGGAAAATATGTCTTGACTTATGCCTTCAGTAGGCATTCTTAAGACATAATTACCAGATGAATTTATTGCAACATAATTGCTTTTATTATTTATAGTAGGAACCAGTGATAAAAGTTTTTTATAATATTGTAACTCGTGTTGTTTAAGCCATTCGCATTCAGGGACAATAAAACTATCATAAAAGTTAATTGGACATGGATCACAATCATTAAATACTGTGCACTCTTTACAAGTTTTTAATTTCTGTTTATAATTTGAAGTTTTTTTCAACATATTAAAAGAAACAATATATTGGCTTTTTTCAATTTCTTTATTTATATAATCTAATATGTTAGTTTTTACATACTTTAAATATCCCTCTTTTTGTGCCTGTTTTCCTTTGGTGTTATTGGTGGCATGACATGGATGCAAATCTCCATTAGCTTCCATATAAAAAAGCGGACCTCCAGCCAAACAACGAGAATACACTGGGGTATATTTTATGCTTTTCTGTTTATAATAACGTCTATTTAAATAAAGAGTAAACCTTGGGCGAAATTCTGATATTATCTTTGGTGGATTTTTCATATTTTGCAGTCTGTCAGCCATTTTTTCAAGTTCAATCATTATATCCGATATTTCATATTGAAGGTAATTTTTCTTATCACAGCTATTACCCGCTTCATATAAGCAGGAAAGGTTAATTTGGTCTATTCCCAAATTAACGCAGAAATCTGGGAGAAGAGGGATTTCAGATTTATTACGGTTTGTTACGGTAAAACTAACAATTATTTCAATAGCTGATTTATGTTTTTTTATTTCATTTTGAAGCAAATTAATATTTTTACAAACCAAATCATAAGTTCCTTGTCCACGGATAAAATCTGAAGTCTCCTTATTTACACCATCTAAACTAATAAAAATAGGATTAACATTATATTTAATTAAATAAAAACAAATTTCCTTTGTTAACAATGTAGCATTAGTAGTAAGTGATACATTTATATTTTTCGACCTTATGTAATTAATAAGATAAAATATATCTTGACGTATAAGTGGTTCTCCTCCCAGTAAATGAATATGTTTAATATCATTATATTTAAGAATATCAATAGCATTTTGGGCATCAATAGTAGATAATTCCTCAAAATTTTGTTTGTTATTAAAATATTTGTCTGCGTTATAACAGTGACAACATCTAAGATTACATTGAGATGTAATATCCCATATTACGATGCAATGCCCCATATTTGATTTGATTTCCTGTTCCATTATTTTTCCTCCATGTTAGATAAAACCTCAAAGGTAGAAAATTGCTTTTCATACATTTCCCTATAAAGTTGATTTTGAGATAACAACTCCTTATGTGTTCCATCCGCAATAATTTTACCTCCATCCAGTAAAACTATACGTGGCATATTAATTATCGTTGTTAACTTATGCATTATAAAAATCATTGTTTTATCTGGAAATTTTTTACATATATTTTGAAGTATATCAGATGTAATAATACTATCAAGGTTCGCAACAGCCTCATCCAAAATAATAATATCCACATCTCGTAAAAGTGCTCGTGCTATTCCTATACGTTGTTTTTCACCAGCAGAAATTTTAACACCATTTTCGCCTGTATCTGTAAGCAAACCATTTGGTAGTTGCTTTATCATATCTTCCAAACCACATATCTTTATTATTTCATTAATTTGCTTCTCTGTAGCGTTATAATTTCCAAATCTAATATTATCAAGAATACTTCCTCTAAAAAGAAAAAAATCCTGATAAACCACTCCTATTTTTTTACGCAAACTTTGTAAGCTATATTCTTTAATATCTTTACCATCTATCATAATTTTACCTTTGTCTGGATCATAAAAACGATGTAATAATTTTATAATTGTTGTTTTCCCTTGCCCACTTTTTCCAATAAGAGCAATTTTTTCGCCACGTTTTATAACTAAATTTAACTCATTAATTACTTTATATGATGAGTTTGGATAAGTAAAAGTAATATCTTTAAAAGTAATCATATCTTTAAAACCTGAAAACTCAATACCTAAAATACTATCTTCAGTTTCATATGAAAATATATTAGCAATACGTTTTATATTAACAAATTGCCTTTTCATCTGCTGATATAATGAAAAAAATTCTATCATAGGGTCAACTAATAACCCATTATACATCATAATGGCTGAAAGTCCACCTATAGATAAAAATCCTAATTTTACTCTTACAGCTCCATAAACCATAATAAAAGCTATTATCCCCATAAAAAAGAATTGATTTATACCTTGAGTTAAAGATTGAAATGCATAAGAACGAATATCAGATTCTTTCAACCTATCACTGCATTTTTGAATTTGGCTAAAAGCAAAATCTTCTTTACAATTTCCCTTCACATCTTTCATTCCATTTATAAACTCAGAAAACTTCTGCCATAGTTCTTCCTGTGAAGATAATAGTTCATATTGATTTTTCTCTATTCGTTTTCTTGAAAATATAACAGTAGATGTAACCAAAATTCCTATTGGCAAAAGAATAAGAGTTATCACTTTATCAATATTCCACATATAATAAAAGCCAAAGATAAATGTAAAAACAGAGCGACCAATAAAAGATAATGGTTGTAAGAAAGTTGAAGCAACAATATTATTATCTTCAATAAAATTAAATAAAAAAATACTTTTTCCGCTACTATCATAATACTTCATCTTAAGACGCATAAGGTGATCAAAAATTTTGCACCTCAAAGAATGGGAAACAAGGTTACTTACATAGTTACTGTAATATTCAAACCAGCGACCTAAAAAAGCGTTAAATATATGAAGTAAAAAATAAATAAGACCAAAATAGATAATTGTTTTGATTGGCTTTCCGCTAACAGCAGCATCAATAGTCTTTTTTATAAAAACAATTGGATAAGCAGATAAGAAACCAACTATTACAATTGAAAACAAAAGAAACGTTATATGGGAATAAAAACCTTTCAGTATATTTAGATAAAATTTTAAATAAAATTTCTTATTTACCATTGTTTAATTGAGATAATTGGAGTCACCCCTATATCAAAGGATGACTCCGCCTCATATGCTTTTTATTTTTTTACGAATGTAATTTTACACATACCCATCCCAGATCTTGCCACACATTTTTGTTCATCACATCCCGTACGTGTAGCTATTAGCACCACTGGTTTCTTATATTTTTTCATTTTACACCTCCTTTATTAAGTTTAATATTCCATAGTTATTATGTCTTCAATAATTAAATCTGAAATATACCCTCCAATATCTCTGATAAGTACTGATAAATCCACTTTATACTTTTTACTTAATTTATATAGTATTTCTTTAAAACTAAGTCTTTGTTTTATTGAATCCAAAACAAAGGTAGCAACTTCATTATTAGCTTGGTAATTTGTCTTTACTAATTTAAATACCATCGACATCATTTCATTAAACATTTGATCCTGAAAATAGTCTGCTGCTATGCATTCTAAAGGAATTTTATCTTCTTCAATATATACTGGGCATACGCCATGACAAATAGATAGAAATTCACAAGATTTACAATAATCTGTATATGTTGATTTTTTAAATTTAAAAAAATTTTTAAAGTTTTCTAAATTAAACAATTCATCTACTGTTTTTAAATTATTAATATTTACACATGGAATATTTGTTTTTTTAATTTTTAAATTGGGTTGACTAAAAGCTCCACATGGATATAAATTCCCATCAGGATCCATTGACAATATACTATCTCCTGCTCCGCATGTGGAAGGTTCAACAGCAATTATTTTTTTACCAATAATTCTGTTTAAATATGTTGCAAGTTTAGGTTTTGCATCTAAATAGAAATTAAAATTAGGATATTTAGAGAATATTTTAATAGCATTAACTAAATGAGGTATTATCTTTATAAAGTAATCACTACTTTTCAGTTTTTTAATCCTTGCATTACCACAATCATATATACTCATAAAAAATAAGTAATCTACACCTAATGAGGGTATTAAAGTTTTAAACTTATAAATTTCCGGTGCATTCTCCTCAGTAATTACAGTTGATATTGCCGTGAGAATTTTATGGTTATGCTTCTTTATCGCGTTGGTAAGATTACGAATATTTTTGGTTACAATTTTAAATACTCCATTACCACGAATCTTATCATTACTTTCCTCAGTAGGTCCATCAAGGCTAATAATTATCTGAGAAATATTCTTTTCTGATAAGAGACGTAAGATATTCTTGGATGTTAAAAACATACCGTTTGTATTTAAAGTAATATTTATATTGTGTTTATCAGCTTCTTTTATTACTTCCCATATGTCTTGTCTTATAAGTGGTTCTCCACCAAGTAAATGAATATGATTATAGCCAGCATTATGAAACTTTATTAAAGCAGATTTTATTTGGGATATATCTAACAATTCATAATTTCTCTTGACAAAGTATTTTTCCGCATTATAACAATGACAACATCTAAGATTACATTCATCCGTTACATCCCACAAAAGAGTTTTTTTCTCCATATTTTGATTTTACTATATTTAATTTAATTTTTACAACAATTTATAGTAAATCTTTCCTATTACTTCATAAAGGTATTTCCTATGAAAATAGAAATCTGAAGGAAGAAAATCTTTAAAACTCAGTTTATGGCAGTAATAAACCGATGGATAGACACCAACTTCTCTAAACCCAACCTTTTTAAATGAAAGAATACTTCTTTTTATATGAAGTGACTCCGTTACAAGAATTGGTTTCTTAAATCCTTTTTCATCACAAATTTTTTTTGAATAAAATGCATTTTCATAAGTATCTTTTGAACTTTCTTCAAAAAATATTTTCTTTTCATCAACACTAAGAAGAATTAAATTCTTCAGTGCAATAGCAAAATCCGCTTTAGAATCAAAGACCTTTCCACCAGTAAGTATAATTGGAAGCCCCGTTTTTTTATGAAGTTTATATGCAGCAAAAAGTCTTGATGAGGATGATTCAGAGAGATAATTATCTCCAACAAGTATATCAACAAAATCACTATTTCCACCGCTTAAAAAAACTATAACATCACCATCTATATCAACTTTTATACCCATTTCAGACCTGCATATAAGATAATTTATCCAAAAATTTGAGGAAAAAATCCATAAACAAAAACTCAAAATTATAAAAACCCTAAATTTCCTTTTTTCATTTGTAATAAGATAATAAATTGAAACAGCAAAAAACAAAGTGACAAACAAACCCGATGGAAGAAGAAAAGAAGATACTATTTTTTTTATCTCAAACATAGAGGAGTAAATAAAACATTGAGAGATAAAAAACTGGAACTACATAGGTTAGAAAATTTTTTGCAAAAAAAATAGATATAATTGCAAAGGATAAATATACTGAAAAAAGATTTGTATAGTTTATTTTACTTGAAACAGATACTATAACAATCACAGATGAAAATATAAATAGATTTATTGAAAGAATATGAATGATCTTCAAAAAAACAATATCAGTTTTGAGTATAAACCTTTTATAAAACTCTTCATAAATATAGAAAAGAACACAGGAAAACATTATAACTGATAAATCCATAGTATCCGAATATCCATAATAGTTTTTCATAATCTCATATACATTTGTAAAAAACAGAATAAGTATCAGTATCAGAAAAACATATGGGAGTTTAAACCTTAATTCTTTTAAGTAATCTTGAGTTTTTATATCCTCAACAAGATTTAAAAAATTTATATCAAGAACAAATTCAAAAAAATAAGGAGTAAACAAAGACAAGATGAAAAAAAGAAAACTATCCTTGTTGAAATCTACAACAAAGTTTGAAAAATAATTGGAAGTTATTTTAAAAACAAGATAGGTCAGAAAAACAAATAAACCAGAATAATCTTTTTTAAGATTTCCTACAATATATAAATAGAGTGCAACTATGACAAAAGCAAGATAAATATACATATTTCCATAAAACTTCAGAAAAAAAGGTATTAGAAAAATAAGATTAACAATAATCCATGGCTGGAACCTGAGATTTCTAGATCTTAACAATCTATCTTCAATAACAAAACCAATCATTTTTGAAATTATATATACAGAAAACACCCACCCAAGAAAATTAAGCGTCTGTCCATCAAGATATTTGAAAAAAAGAAAAAATAAAGACACAACAACAAGAAGGCAAGATGCTATGTTTATGTGATTCTCAATTTCACTAAACTGAGAGACAACAGAAAACAAGAAGACCGAAAAAACAACTCCTGCAAACATTACAGCAAAATCAATATAATTTGCTTTTTGATAAAGAGAATGAACAACCATAAAAAATGAAAGATAAATCAGATATTTAACCATTTTAAAAAACAGGTCTGTAAGTTTATAATTTACCTCTTTAAATGCAAAACACACCTCCCATAGATAAACATCAATAAAAACTGAAAGAATTATAAAAAGAAAACTAAGAAGATTTGCATAGATAAAATAAACAAGAATATTTTTATTTATGAAATAAACTATAAGATAGAAAACAAGATGAATTAAAAAAATATAGAATAAATGCGAGGAGTAAAACCTCTCAAACTTTAAAATGAGAGAAGCGGTCTGATTTTTTAAACCAAGGTCTTCTTTCTTTTTAAAATACCTAAAAAAAAGAAAAACCGAAACCCCACCACAAAGTATAAAGGAAGCAAAAATACCAAGCATTGCAGGATAAATTCACTCCTCTTTAATCCTCATTTTATAAAAACTTCTCCAAATGAAATAAACCCCTACAAGGAAGAAAACAGCAAACAGAAGCACCCTTATTTTATCGCTAAGTTCTATTGCAAGTTCAACAGCAAGAAGTCCAAAGAGTGTTGTAAATTTAATTATCGGATTCATTGAAACAGATGCTGTATCCTTGAAAGGATCACCAACAGTATCACCAACAACAGTTGCCGCATGGAGATCCGTTCCTTTCATATTGAGTTCTGTTTCAACAAGTTTCTTTGCATTATCCCAGGCACCACCAGCATTTGCCATAAAAACTGCTTGAAATAGCCCAAAAAGTGCAATTGATATAAGATATCCAATAAAGAAATAGTGATTGAGACATGCAAAGGCAAGTGTTGAGAAAAACACAGCAAGAAATATATTAAACATTCCCTTTTGAGCGTATATTGTGCATATCTCAACAACCTTCTTAGAATCAGTAATACTTGCTTTGGTAACCCCATCAAGTTTTATATTGTTCTTTATAAACTCTGTTGCCCTGTATGCCCCAGTGGTTACAGCCTGATTTGAAGCACCACTAAACCAATAAATCATAGCACCACCAACAATATTTCCTAAAAGAAACATCGGATTTAAGATTGAAAGTCCTTCAATAGCCTGGCTTTCTCCATATTTTGCTTTAAGTAATTGAATTATTGAAAACACAAGTGTTGTTGCACCAACAACAGCAGTTCCTATTAAAACTGGTTTTGCTGTTGCTTTAAATGTATTTCCTGCACCATCATTTTCCTCAAGATATATCTTTGAATTAAAATCTGGCTCAAAATTGAATTCCTTTTTAATATCCTCTTTGATATTTGGTATTGTCTCAATAGTAGAAAGTTCAAATATTGATTGTGCATTGTCAGTAACAGGTCCGTAAGAGTCAACAGCAATTGTAACCGGTCCCATACCAAGAAAACCAAATGCAACAAGTCCAAATGCAAATATAGCGGGGTTTGACATTATATCAGAAAGCCCAAGCGTTGAAAAATAATAAGAAACTCCCATAAGAAAAACAATCGCAATACCAAGCCAGTATGCAGAAAAATTTCCTGCAACAAAGCCAGAGAGTATATCAAGCGATGCACCACCTTCTTTTGAAGCATTCAAAACCTCTTTAACATGCTTGGATTTAGTTGATGTAAATATTTTTACAAACTCAGGGATTATTGCCCCTGCAAGTGTCCCACAGCTAATAATTGTCGCAAGTTTATACCAGTAGGTGTTATTACCAGAAATATCTGAGATAAGAAAATAACTCAAAATATATGTCATAATTATGGAAACAAAGGAAGTAACCCAGACAAGTGATGTTAAAGGAAGTTCAAAATTCAGTTCTTTTGCATTTTCATATTTCATCTTGAAATAATTTCTGGTAAGATAATACGATAGTATGCTTGTTACAATCATTGCAATACGCATCACAAAAATCCATACAAGCAACCGAACCTGGATTGTTGGATCTTTTACAGCAAGAACTATAAATGTTATAAGAGCCACGCCTGTAACACCGTAGGTCTCAAACCCATCAGCAGTTGGTCCAACAGAATCCCCTGCATTATCACCAGTACAATCAGCAATAACACCAGGATTTCTTGCATCATCCTCTTTAATCTTAAAAATTATCTTCATCAAGTCAGAGCCAATATCAGCAATCTTTGTAAATATCCCACCAGCAATTCTAAGTGCGCTTGCACCAAGTGATTCACCTATTGCAAATCCAATAAAACATGGTCCTGAGTACTCACCCGGTATAAAAAGAAGAATTATAAGCATTATAATAAGTTCCACACTTATCAAAAGTGTTCCTATACTTATCCCCGCCCTAAGCGGTATATCCATAGCAGGAAATGGATAACCCTTTAAAACCGAAAATGCAGTTCGTGAATTTGCATAGGTATTTATCCTCATACCAAACCACGCAACTCCATATGAGCCAAGTATTCCAATAATACTAAACCCAAGAATAATTATAAGTTTGTTCAGTGTAAATTTCATCAGATATCCGAAATAAAAGAGTATTATTATCGCTATGAAAAGCCAGAGTATTACAAGAAATCTTCCCTGAGTTAAAAGATATGTCTTGCAGGTCTCATATATCAGTTCTGATACATCAAGCATTACTCTATGAACCGGCAGTTTTTTCACCTTTGAAAAATGATACATACCAAAAAACATTCCTAAAATACATACAAATATTCCCCATACAAGTAACCCATAACCGCTGTATCCCCCAAAGAACACGCTTTTTAGATCCGGAATTATAAGATTTGCCTCCCCTGCATAAACATCTGACACAAAAAAACTTATCAATGAAACAATTTTTACCATAAAAACCTCCACTTTTTTAAAATTACCTAATTACAATATACAAAAAAAAATCAAAAAAACAAAATTTTTAATAAGTTTCCCTACAATTCATAATCTAAAATCCATAATTCAACATTCCTCACTTTTTACTTTTTTACTTTCTCACTTTTTTAACGACTCTAACCTTTTCACCTCTTGTATGTTAAAATTTAGTTATAATATTTTAAAATTAAATTTATAGAGAGCAAAAGTTCTCTTGAAAACTAAAATATATACAGAGGTATGGGAACTTGATCACCTCTTGAACTTTAAAGT